>SDBT01014333.1_pt1 | contig 12644 bp, 45 predicted proteins | sample 2277101 | NCBI WGS metagenome assembly SDBT01 (sample SAMN10404973, study PRJNA504765) | marine sediment metagenome | isolation source: marine sediment core GS10_PC15, 103 cmbsf | place: Arctic Ocean: Southern Knipovich Ridge | collected 2010 | reverse complement strand
CATCCACACCATCCAATGCAGCCATGGGTTCGTGTTTACTCATCATACTCTCCATTCAAGCCACCAGCTACCGTGTCTAGCAAGTATGTCTAACCCCATCAGTCTACCTCGATGTCATATTGCCACAGCGGGCGCTGCTGGCGCTTCTTCTCTTTGTCGTTCCTGTTCTCCTGCTCCAGCATCCATACGAGCCACGCATGGGCCTTCTGTCTCATTGTGTCGATAATGTCTCCATCTTCATACCGGAATATGTACCTGTGTGTGGGGAACTCATGCTTCTTCTTGCACCCACGACAGTATTTGGTTACGAACACGCGGAACTTGAACTTACTTGTCATTGTGTGCTCCAAGCCATGCTACTAGCTCGTCCCAATTATGCAGCCTCCACAGTGTCAGCAACTCATCGGGAATGTCGACGTGGCACCTTTTACACTTCTCGTATTTGTTGGCAGACCACGTACCTTGCCATACGTTTGTTACAGTTCGGTTATCCCTTTCCACAACACTATCACACATGTGCTCAATTACAGAAGGAAACCTAGGCACCATCTGGTTAATTGAGACCCTCACGTCATTAGTGCGTAAACTGAAGTCCCCCACTCTGTGCAACACCCCTCCGTATGATCCTGCTCCGGAGTCAGACCACCTCGATATTGACCTTACCCCTCCATCACCAGTACCAGTGTGTGTCGTGTGTTTCATTATCCCTCCACTGGGTAGAAGTACGTCCTTATATCAAACCTGTCTTTGTCGTCACAGTGTTTCTCCCAATGGTTAACGCAGACCACCACCTCTTTAGTCCGACCCTTCCCGAAAGCCACATAGCTTAGATAGAAAGCTTTTCTGCACCGCTTGATGTCACAGATATCTCTACTGCTCATAGATGCTCCTGTCGAAAATCAGCCAACCCACTCATTAGCAGGCACACCAGACCGTACCCGTTGCCTAGCAGAATAACACTGAACACCACCTCACCCGCTGCTACCACACCATCTATTGCTATCCCCACGCTGTGTGTTGCCATCGTCACCAGCCACATCAGTGTGAACCCGGTGCCTATGACACCAGTTAGGATCTTGTACCACATCTTGATGCTACCAACCACTGTCCGACTCCTCTTTGTGCTCGGTGTGTGAGTCCGCACTCTGTTTCAGTATGTTGTCCGCATAGTTTTGTAGATAGCAAGCTAGTTCATTGTCTCCGATGTAGTAAGTGTCTCTGTCTCTTGCCTCCAATATGCTTGAGGGTATGGCGTTGTTGATGATCTGGCACACCCTTAGGCCGGGGCACAGCGAAGCTATAAACTCCAGCAAATCCAGTACCTTACGGGCATCAGCGCCCATCTGTTGCTTGCGCTCTCTCATCGGTAGTACCTAATAACAAAGTACCCACACACACCCAAGAACGCCATCTCTCCAACGAAGATGCACCACCCACTGATCCTTTGTTTTGCGCTCACGTTACTTCTCCTTCGTTTGTGCTTCGTACGAGGCACCAATCCTATCCGCCGCTTCTTTGGTGATCTCTTTCTCCAACCAAAACGCTATCTTGCTGACTCTGTGTGCCACCCAGGTTAGTGCTCTCTCAAGGCGGGTAAGGTTTGTACCGATGCGTTGTACTACCAAAAACCTCTCCTCGCTTCCGGGCTTTGTTCTAACCAACTCACGTCTGTGGTTGTTCAGCGCAACAGAGTAGATAGCATTCGATACGCCGTCAAAGAGCCGGGACAGTCGTGTCCTTCTGTGATAATCGCTCACGTTACTTCTCCTTCTTTGACTAGCTCAACCTCAGTCCACGCCTTTAGGTGGACCATGTTGCCATGTCTGTTTTTGCACAAGGAGTACGTCCCATCAACGTGGTAGAACAGAACCACATCCCCGTTCTTGAAGCCAGGACTAGAGGGGGGGCCATCGGTGTCTTCTTTGACCCTAACCCACGTCCCCCCTTCTTTGCGTGCTATGTCATACAGCTTCATCGAATCCCTTGTCCCTTCGGCGTATGTACTCCAGCGCCTCGTACTCCGCGCTGATGTCCTCGTTCAGCTCTCGAATTAGGTCGTGATAGACCTTCTGTTCATCCTTACTGTGTAGCTCAGTGAACCGATCGTCTCTGGTTAGCTTGATGGCCCGCTTTAGTGCCTCTTGCATTTGTTGGAGATTACTCACTATCGTTCTCCTCGCTCATCATGCCTTCGCATGTAGCACACACACCGTCCTCATTGACGGTGCTGCTCTCTTGAAACTGGAGGTATCCTTGGCAGATAACGCAAACGGTCTCGTTTGTGCTTTGTTCCATCATGACTCCTCGTCTAGTATGTGTTTTCTGATGGCGGTGATGTCCTCACACGCGGCCAGCACACAATATACGACGTAAACCGCCGTCACCGCAGTACCTATCGTGAGCAGCAGGCTTAGCACTATTCCAACTATTTCGGGCGCACTCATTTCTTTAGTTCCTTTACCCAGTCCTTGAGGAATCCGGCAAGGCGTTGTGCCTCCTTACAGTGCCCGTGGCCTTCGTTGATTAGCTTTCGGTGTTGCCCTTCATCGCCACGCCTGTCCCGTAGGCCCTGTCGTTCCTTGGCCTCACGTTGGCGTGTCTCTTTGGCAACTCTACCTCTTCTCATTTGTTACTCCTTAGTTTGGTATTCGCCATCCATCCGTTTTCTCTCTGCGCTCTCAACGCTACGGGTTATGGATTCCTGCAAACTCGCGGGCTTCGTTACCCTACGTACTCGGCGCAGCCCCTCTGCGTCAGGGCGTCCTATTTTCCTTGCTATTTGTTCGTCTGTCAAGCCCTTCAGAGCCAGCTTCTTAATCCTTTCGTTCGTCTGATTGAACATTCGCCACCTCATCGGCTTTCTTCTTAGCTTTCCTTTCTGTCTGCACTAGCTCAAGCTCAACCTCTCTAGCAACGGCGGTGAGGTTATTGGTTGCTTCTTTGAGCCGTGCCTTCTGGTCAGGAGTAAGAGACATCGCACCCACTTCTAGCTCTTTGATCCTGTTGTTGCTGCGGTACGCCGTCCATAGCCAGTACGCTGTAACCATAGCCATGACATATGCCATTCCATTGTTTTCTACTGCGTAGCTCCACATGGTTAGAAGGCTGAATACACCCATCAGCAACGCACCTGTGAATGTGTTAAAGAACTTTCCTATTCTTTTGAACATTTTACCTCCCTACACAAGTTCCAAGGGTCTTCGTCCCGCAGCGCATTAGCGCTGTCCATTAACCCGTGTGCCTGCGCCTGTATCCTCACACCCTGTCTCTTCAGTAGTTCACCTTCTTTGTACACAGCTACACCGTCTTGAAGCAGGGTTCTTGCATCGTCCCTGTCACATCGCCAGCACATCAGGAGCCCACCTTTTTTAGTATACTCTCAAGGTACTGAAGGCATGATGGGTGGTGGTCATTGATACAACCAACATCATCACACCCACCCACTATGCTCTTGAAGCAGGCTACCACACCACGGACAGCTCTTATCATGGCGTCTCGCTGGGCCTTGGTTTCCTCATGTGCAGCGACCTCTTGTTCGTAGTACCTATCACTATCACTCATCGTGGGTCAACCAGCAAGCAGAACCAGCTCGGAGGGTGCTCGTCAGTAAGAGTGATGCGGTTGCCATTAACCGTGGTTCCGGTTATTGAACTCGGAGCACCTATCCCAACCCTCGCTTTTATCTTAGCGGTGTCCGTGTCGAAGGTGTAGACAGGGAGATCCTCATACCCCGGAGCCCTTGCTCTACACTCATATACCCCTTCGTGTTCGAACTCTGCTTTGCCTGCGCCGACGGTACATCCGTTTAGCACCATGCAGCCCCCAGCGGCAGCTACTATGGCCGCTGCGATTATCCAGTCTCTTCTTATCACAGTTTTCTCCTCTTCTCCAGTCGCCCCTAGAGTTTAGCACATCCGGTGCGGCGTGTCAAGTCGCCGTCTTAGTGGGTCAGTAAGTACACCAGCCCGCTCCCTAGCACATACAGTACGACCATAGCTGTGCTCTCCCATATCAAACTCGGGACTTCCAGCCCGCGTTTGGTGCGGCGAAGTGGCTGAGCTATGTGTCCATTTATCTCGTTCCATCGTTTTAGGTACTCGTCAAACGAAATTACCATATCACCTCCCGCCTGCATGAAACGCAGGTGCTTCCACTTGTGTTAGTGTTGCTTTGATGTCTCCTTCTATCACAGTTACCTTAGCACACCTGTGCCAGAACCGAATACCGTACCTCTGCTTTGCACCAGTGGCAAGCCACGCCTCCGCCTGCCCTTTGTTCTTGAACCCACCCTCCACAATGCACTGAGTAAACACCACCTTACCGGCTGGGTTCTTGTCCTCAAGACGGAACTGTACCTTCCACATAACGTCCTCCTTACAGGCAATCTTTAGTGTTGTTCCACATTATCATTTCATGGAACCCCACTAGCTCAGCGGGTACCTTTACTAGACAATTGCTGCATTGTCGCGTATCAGACCAGCAAAGCCTCCAGGTACCATCATCAAACTCGCTATTAAACTCTTTTTGGGCTGCACTACAATCGTGCTGAATTAGAATCCATCTTTTCCCCTTATCAGTAGGACGAGTGCCATGATATGCTCTAGCTATCCTGAAGTTTCCGTCTGTCATTAAGACATCGTGCTTAAAGCTCATCGGTTCCACCTACACATGTCATAGAACCCCAGCACAGTATCGGGAGCCTCTTTGTGACACTGATTACAGCGCCTCCCCTCCCCTCTATCCCAGCGATTGAAAGGCAAAGCCATATGCCATCCCCCGCTGCAAAAATGTCTAACTCCGTAGCACTTATTCGGGAACTCGGGTTCCGTTCCGTACTGTTCGATCCCCCAAGCATCTTCAAGCTCTAGGACTTTACCTAGCATATCACGGGCTCCAATTTATCATAGCCATGAACCCAGTCATGGTGTATGGTACCGGCTCACCACAACTAGAGCAGTTGCTATCAGAGTACCGGCAGTATATCCACCCACCATTGGGGTCATCATACGACATCATGTCACAGCTATCTTTAGAGTCACACTGATGTTGGATAAACACATCATCTTCGAAGTCGTCTTCCCCATCTTCGACAACCGTGACTATCCTGAATTTACCGTCGTGTAGCAGCGATTTAAACCTCATCACGGGCTCCAAATGGTCATGCTATACAACCCCTGCATCGCCTTAGGTACTTTGGTTTCGCACAATTTACATTCCATCTCAACACACCAGCAATACACCCACTTATCCCAACTACGAGGATTCCCGGCAACGCCAAGCTCGGTGGGTCTAGTAGTGTGCTCATGTTGTATGAACACCATGTCTCCTGTGCGTACCAGCCTAAAGTGCCCGTCTTGCATCAACACTTCATGTTCGCGTTCGTGTTCTATCATGTTACAATGCTGCGAGTGCGATCATGCACCCATAAAACACGGCGATGCAAATGAGCGCGCGTATGTATCTCATGTATCTCATGTTACCTCCTAAATCAGGTTGTTGTACATAATGAACAGCGCATAAACCTCATCCGGCGGCTTTTCCCCACACCGGATACAAAATGTGTTATCCGCGCCGCCTTGCGATGACAACCCGTGCTTTCTAGCGTAAGCTCTACACATGATGCACTCACACCACGCAGATTTGCTCCCGCTTTCTTTACACTCATGATACAAAGCACCAAGTTTGTCACTATTTGGCTCATCGTCGTCTACGTGGACCAGTTTGATACTCCAGTGTCCTAGCGTGAACAGCGTGTTACTTGTCATAGGCATGAATTTCATCTAGAAAAGTGTACAATAGGCACCACACTAAACAAATAATAAGCACCAAGATGCTCCACGGTGCTGTTAGGACGATGACGGCCAATGTGGCAAGGCCAGCGGCGAACATCCAGGTTGTTTTCCACGCAAGTTTCCAGTTCATGTTATCTCCTATATTAGCTGGCTGTTCAGTAGCATTAGCGCCTGTATCTCATCAGGCACAGGTGCAGTACAAGTATAACACTCGGGGTTTTTATCGTCTAGGAACCAAGACATATCAATGTCTTCCTCACATTTATGGTGACACCCGTACACAAGAGCACCCTCGCGTCTTATCTGCCACTCTCCCAATGTTACTAGGATTTCTTCGCTCATGCTGTCTCCTACACTATAGGCCTATAGCCCAGGCGCGACCCTGGACTATAGAGCTATGATGCAAGGGCCGAAGCCCTCGGTCATAAACTACCTGATTAGGCGGCTCAGTTCTTCCAGCAAGAACAACCTCGGTGCCAGCGTTATCTTCATAGCTGTAAACAGATTCTCAAACAACCCGATGGTCGGCCAACTCGCCACAAACACGGCAAACACGCTACCAAAGAACCTAGGTTCGTTCATATCCCCGCCCTTCGTTATTTTGAAGAGCTTGACCACTCCGAACACCACAACCCCGATGAACAGCGCGCAGAACACACACCAGAACACACTGTATGCCAGGTTGTAGGCCAGGAGTTCCTGTATGAACAACGGAGCCTGCTCCACAACGAACGATTCCGCTGTTTTCACGTACTCCAGCGCCACTGTCAATGCTGCGTTGGTATTCGATACCAACTCCGTAACTTCTTCAGTCATTAGTTCTCCTTTCTACGGCCCCATGCCATAGCGCCATAACCCCCAGCACTTTGATTCATACACCGTTGGAGGCGTGTTTGTCGCCCCACTTACAACTCGGTTGCTGAGGGCTATGGTGCTATGGTGCTATCGCGCTAAAGTCTCTAGCACCTCAATCTTTCCTTCGATCTCCGCGAAGCAGTACAAACAGTACAACCACAGCAAACCCGGCTCCTAGTAGATATCCCATGCTACTTCTCCTCTTTGGTGGTTGCTCTGCGTATGTACTTAGCTAGCTTAGCTAGCTTTGAGGCGTCATCGACACTGATTGTGCCGTTGAGCAACTGTTTATACGCCTCTGGCTTTTCTTTCTTGATCTTTTCTACAAGGATCCTGTACGTCTCTTTGTCCATGCTATCCTCCAAACGACAAGAGAGCCGCACATTGAGTCAAAGTGCCGTACATCGACGCGAAGGCCAACGTAGCCGCCACACCACACAAAAACCAAGCAAATGCCACATGAAACATGATGTTCTCCTTAGCTAAATATACCGTTGATGATGATTGCAGTAGCCATCATCCAACCAAAGGTATTCAAACCATCAACCAACAATTGTGCCACTTCAATGCTCATGGTATCTCCTTACACCTCGTTTCGGCTCCGACAGATAACAAGAAACCCTTGAACCGCCTCAGGTATCTCGGCACCGCAATCACACACTTTAGGTATCTTATTTTTAGACCACGATTTGTCACAGTCGTGGTGAATATCGTAGTGAGCCGTGCCATTTTTCCAATATTTGTTCGTCCACTTTACTATACCCCACTTTTCTTCAAGCGGCAAGATAGCTACAACACCAGACCAGTTACGCATGGTAACTCCTATTCTGGCCTTGGCCTGCCAACTCTTGCTATCGGAGGCCGAGGCTGGCCGTAACACTTCACGCATCGGCGCTGGCTGCAAAACATGCAGTAGATAACGCCAGCCAGCGTCGTATACATGTAGTCATACGTCTCACTACAACACGAACACTTCATGTTTGCTCCTTGTTTAGGTGGTCTAGCCAGTCTCGTGCCGATTTTTCGTTCAAAAACGACAACTGGACCTTCATTCCGCCTTTGCGGTCAATCTCGACGATCAACCACGTATCCCCTCTGTCCGCGCCGAAGCACGGTATCATCAGGTATTGTTCGGTTTCGTGCGGTTGTCTTTTCATGGTATCTCCTAGTACCTCCTAGTACCTCCTAGTACCTCCTAGTACCTCCTAGTACCTCCTAGTCCTTAACCAGCAAGGTCGTGGTTTTGCCTTGGTCAACGAGGACGTACTCACCGACTGGCTCTTTGTCGCCTTTCCATTCGCTGAGGTCTTCCGTTACGTACAAGTAGTCTGGAATGGCTCCAGACTGTGCTTGGTAGATCCACACCTTTTTGGGCAACGGTTTCAGAGCTTTTTTCTTTCTTGTCATTTGGTTCTCCTTATGGTGTCCACATAATCAACTCGTAAAATCCGAGCATTTCAATAGGGACAGAGGTTTTACACCAAGTACATCGTTTCGTGTCGCGGACTTGGCAGTACACCCACTTTCCATCATCAAGCATCGACGTACTAAGAGCGTGTTTAAGTGGTGGTCCACATTTATGCTGGATCACAGCACAATCAGAAGGATTTCCCAACGCTCTTGCTACTCGAAAATCGTTGTCCCGCATCAGCTCTATACAGTAAACGGGCATACTACTCCCTTCATACGGCGGACATCACCATAGCCTCATGCCTGAGATCGCCCGCTGGTCAGGACGAACGCTCATTCAGACATGATTATCAGGCATGAGGCTATGGCCCCAGAGGGCCTCTCGGCCCCCTGAGGATGTTTGTTCGTTGTTCGTTCGTCGATTAGCCGTTGTGCTTAGTAGTTGTTCATGTTACCTCCTTGGCGCCATAGACTCATGTGCCACTTCAATGCTCATACTTCTCCCTTTATATGACATGATGTCACCTTTTCCACCTACACATCTCCAAGAACCCTATCACCTCTACTGGAATAACAAGCCCACACTCCATACAGCCAAAAGAACGGCACCGCCTTTCACAGTGGTATATGTGCCACTCTTTCCCGCCACCGTATATGTTTGTGTACTCTACAACGCCCCACCCGTCTTCCAATGGTATCACAGCGTACTCGTATCCTGTAACTGGTAACCAGCTTCGCGTAGTCATAACCTTACTCCTCGCCATAGACTCATAGCCCCCAGTGGTCGTGCCGTCGTATGCCTACTGAGGGCTATGAAGCTATCGTGCTACGAGTTCCCGAGCATCTTCTTTACGAAGCGGAGCCCTCTCTTGGTCAGATACAAGCAACGAAGCCGTCGATCGCCTGTGTCTTTGACTTTTTGAATGAGGCCGAGCCCCTTGAGCGTGATCTTTCGGTTGTTCTTCTGGTCCCAACCATTGTACTGCTGAGATCCCAACCTGGACACGACAGTAGTGACGTATCCGATCTGCAAGTTCAGCATCTCGGACAATTCTGTCATCGAGTACCCTTGGTTGTTTGCAACACCAATGAGCACTTGCATTTGTTTCAATGTGAGTCTGCCCGTGATATTGGCGGTACTAATGCTGTCCTCTAGACAGCCCAACGAAAAGTATCTGCCTCGCATCATTAACCTCTGTGTCTATGACGCCCAATGCACCATAGGCTCATAGCCCAGCCGTGAATGTAACACTGTACCGCTGTATCTCAGCAGTACGCTGGGCTATGAAGCTATCGCGTTACCTATCCTGGCACTTGTGGCACTTGTGCTCCGTATAGGGGCGTTCTGTCTCCTTACTCATCTCCTCCCCTGCTACGTGGAAGGAACGGTGCTCATCCAAGCTACCGATGATGGCTGTCATGAGGTGCTCCTCCAAGCTACAGATGATGTCTGTCATGACCTCTTGATCCTCCTCAGGAAGCTTCAGAATCATTTCCCAAATTGCCTTAGAGATTGCTTCTACGTCCATGTTATCGCTCTCCCTTCGGCACACTGAAGTGACCGACCTTCGGCATCTTCTGTACTGGAACAGGAATGTCTCTTGAAAAGGAGTAGTTTGACCACACCCCAGTCCGAGTCTTGTCCTTTCCAGCATACAGCCTGATCGGACGACGGCCAAGGCGTGTTGCAGCCCTGTAACTCTGTTGTTCTAGTCGCTTCATGTTGTCTCCTCGTTGTTGACTCGTAAACATACAACCACACGGTCAGGAGTGTAGGACTCGAACCCACTTCGCCGGGGCCACAACCCAGTGTTTTACCTAGTTAAACTAACTCCTGCTACCGCTGTGCTACATGTCCAGCATGTTAGAAGCGATGCCCAGCTCACCGCCTTGAAGGGTGACTCCACGACTTGCTTTGCTTCTTTTTCTTCATGCTCCAAGGCCACACTCTCCGTTTGTGCCACCTGTATGTACCACAATGGTAACAGTGGTACGATACTCCGAAGCTGTGGCCAAGTTCAGCTATGATACCTTTGAAGAAGCACCGCATGTTACCTCCTCGTCCCACAGTTCCCACAACGCCTTAACGCTAGCGGGATCATTTATCGAGGCGATGAGCCCCCCAGCGCTACGCTCTGGGCTCAAGGTCTGAAGCCAAGCAAACGCTGCATTGACATCCTCAAACGGACCAACAGTCGTTCCATATTCCTCAAACGTCACAATGGTCATTTCAGCTCCTCTAACCACATCTCGCTGATAATACGATCGGTCTCAGCCTCGTCAGCGTCCCAGCGAGCAACGTCCGCTTTGGCCTTATTGAGTGCCTCAAGCACCCTCAGAGCGATGTTCTCACGAACCATGTCCCATTGTGCAAAATCAGGACAAACTACCCACTCAGGGTCTTCTTCACGCATGATACTCTCGGCCTTGACTACGATCAGCTTGAACTTTTGAGTCATTGTACGCCTCCATATATAGGTTACTCGTTTTCTAGCATATCGGCCATTCGACCTAGCTCCATATGCTCGCTTTCGCAGTACATATCTGCAAGCTGATAGCAAGCGATGATCTCATCGTTTATTGAACACCCTGAGAGCCAAGGGATACACGCCACAAACAACAAAACAATCAACGTACCTTTCATTGTGTTCTCCTTATATGACATGATCGCCATAGACTCATACCTGAGATACAGCCGCACCGACGATGTGAACAACGCCTCGGCCTCAGGTATGAAGCTATCGCCTACAGGTATTGCGTCTCGTGGTCAGGGCAGCAACACTTCTCGGCCACATGGGCCGGACAGCAACACCCAGAGGTCTTTTTGACCTCGGGGAGCCCTTCGGGCCTCGGCGCATGTATCTTGAACGCGCTGAAGCCGCCGTAAGGTCCGTCGATACCGGCGGTCTCTATGGCGTGCTTCGTCATCTTGTCTCGATACGCCTGAGCCTCCGACCAAGACTCAAAGGGACCATAGGGAGAAAACCCCGTTGATGCCGACCCGTGTAGTACAATGTACTGATCTGATCTGAGTCGCATTTGACACCTCTTGTCTTACGTGACTAGGGCCTCTTCCAGCAAAGCAAAGAGTGTTCCGTTCCAGATGTGGTGCTGTTCTTCCCAGCGCTCGACCTTTTCATTGAGGTACTCTAGGCGGTCTTCGTTGCCTATGACCTCACAGCCCATCGCCTCGTCGTTGGCCTCACAAACAATGCGCTCGGCCTGTGCTGCTTTTTCTCTTGCTCTTGAGATTCGATCTTGTAACGTCATTGTTTCTCCTTATTACTTCGTCTTATTCCAGATTGACTCAAACAGCGCGGCGATGTTATCCAAGCCAACATCGTGTAGTACCCCACAGTCGTCCGCGGTATTGATAACGGCCGAGCGCAGGGGGTGTTCTGGGTACGCGGTACTCTCAAACACCTCGCTGATGAGAAAAGCCTCAGTGTCAGTCAACTCAACAATTTTCATCTTTTCTCCTTTACCACTTCGCGTTCCATGAGGTTCGTGTAACGTGCTTGCTATTGGCGATCGACACTCCGCGAATAGGCTCGTTTTGTAGCCCGAGCCTTACTCTGAAAAACGCCGTTGGCCTCACTGGCTCGCCCCAGCACAACCGACAACTTCGGGTACTACAGAATTTGCAGTACACCTCTGAGGTCAGCGTGCGGTGCATGATCTCGTTCTTGGCACCACAACAGTCACAAGGCACATCAGGAGCCATTAGCCTTTCCTTAGTGCGCTTTCGTTTCGCCATGTATTCTCCTAAACCCTTCACATTACACATTACACAAATCCTTCTTATAGCAACACGCCATAGACTCATAGCCCTGAGCCTACGCTGGGCATTCGCAAACAGCGTAGATGACTTGCCCAGGGCTATGAGGCTATGACGCCTAGTGCTTGTCGTTTGTCGTTTGTGGGCGTAAAAGCTTTACAATGTCGCCTTCATCGCCATGAGCGCGACACACACACATCGGCAGCGCATCATGCGCCTCCTCTAGTGTCTTATAGGGACCATAGACCTCTTTGTCCCTACCATTATCATACCCTACTATGATACACCACATACTTTCTCCTATGACCCATCACGCTGTCGTTTGACGTGAAAATACAACTCACAAAGCATCCGATGCATCAAACGATGACTCATACTCCAGCCATCGTTGACTGCTACGACCTCTTCCGCCATAGTGTTAAGGTCGTCCATGACCTTGCTGTAAGCTCTTATTTCTGAGTTTGTCATGTTCTCTCCTTACCATGTTCGTGGGTTATTGGACAAGTTCTCAAACGCCACGAATGGCCAACTGAGGTAAAAATCAATCGCAAATTCACGTTCTCGCTTGTTTGTCAGTACCAAAACTACGAACCGCATGTTATTCTCCTATGAGCCAATAGGCCCAAATACCCCGATCTGCCCCTTTACTTCGTCATACACCTTGGCAAGGCAGACCAGACAAAACACGTTGTACCTTGACCGAGTAGGTCGTCGTTCACACAACTGACAGTCTTGGATCTTGTCGTCAGCCACATAACTACGTTGCTTCGCTCTGAGGCCCGGTTTGTAAGTCCTCATGTTACCTCCTA
>SDBT01014332.1_pt1 | contig 12644 bp, 12 predicted proteins | sample 2277101 | NCBI WGS metagenome assembly SDBT01 (sample SAMN10404973, study PRJNA504765) | marine sediment metagenome | isolation source: marine sediment core GS10_PC15, 103 cmbsf | place: Arctic Ocean: Southern Knipovich Ridge | collected 2010 | reverse complement strand
ATTATCTTGATAATGACGATAGTTGTATTTTGGAAAAGAAACCTTTAGAAAAATTAGCTTCAGATGGGGAATTAAAAGTTTTTCAACATGAAGGTTTTTGGCAGTGCATGGACACTTATAGAGATTACAAATACCTTAATGATTTGTGGAAGAGAGGGAGTGTACCGTGGAAAGTATGGTAAATAAACATAAAAACTATTGGAGAAATAAAAATGTATTTGTAACAGGTTGTACCGGTCTTTTAGGTTCTTGGCTTGTAAAAACATTAGCAGAAAATGGAGCAAATGTCATTGGGTTAATTAGAGATTGGGTTCCTAAATCTAATTTAATATTACAAAACACTATTAATAAGATAACTACTGTTAGGGGAGAAGTTGAGGATTATTTTTTGTTAGAGAGGATACTTAACGAATACGAAATAGATACAGTTTTTCATTTAGCTGCTCAGACCATAGTAGGAACTGCCAATAGGAATCCGATATCCACTTTTGAAACCAATATAAAAGGAACCTGGAATATCTTAGAAGCCTGTCGAAAGAATCTAACTGTTAAAAAAATAATCATTGCCTCAAGCGATAAAGCGTATGGGGAGCATAAAATCTTACCTTATACTGAAGATGCACCTCTTAAAGGTTCTCATCCATACGATGTTTCAAAAAGTTGTGCAGATTTAATTGCATTTACATATTACAATACTTATAAACTACCTGTCTGTGTTACCCGATGTGGTAATTTTTTTGGTGGAGGTGACCTGAATTTCAACAGAATTATTCCAGGGACTATTCGGTCTGTTATTTTTAATGAAAGAGCAGTAATAAGAAGTAATGGAAAATTTATTAGGGACTATATTTATATTCTGGATGCGGTTAATGCTTATCTATGTTTAGCTGAAAAGATGGATGAAAAAAAAGTTATTGGTGAAGCGTTTAATTTTAGCAACGAAATACAATTAACGGTAGTAGAATTAGTGAATAAAATTTTGAGTATAATGGATAGAAAGGATTTAAAACCAATAATATTAAATGAAGTTAAAGGAGAAATAAAGCATCAATACCTTTCGGCAGTTAAGGCAAAAAAAATGTTGGGATGGAGTCCTACTTACAGGATTGAGGAAGGACTTAAAAAAACAGTTAAATGGTATAAGAAATTTTTTAAGGATTTTGGTACGGAGGTAGGAAGTCATGATTGATGGGGTTTTGATAAAAACATTAAAAAAAATTCCAGACGAACGAGGAACTATTATGCATATGGCGAGATGTGATGATCCAGATTTCGAAAAGTTCGGTGAAATATATTTTTCTACTGTATATCCGGGTGTTGTCAAAGGGTGGCATCTTCACAAGGAAATGACACTAAACTATGCTGTTGTTTTAGGAATGATAAAACTTGTTTTATACGATGAAAGAGAAGGTTCACCAACAAAAGGAGAAGTACAAGAAATATTTCTAGGTTGGGATAATTATTGTTTAGTGAAAATACCTCCCATGGTGTGGAATGGTTTTAAAGGAATAGGAACAACAATGGCTATAGTTGCCAATTTAGCAAGTATTCCTCATAATTCTGATGAGATTGAAAGATTAAATCCGTTAGATAATGAACGTATTCCCTATAAATGGGAGCTGAAAAATAGATGAATATATTAATTACCGGAGGCTTAGGGTATGTTGGGGGGCGAGTGGCAAATTACCTAAAAGAAAAAGAACCCCACGCCCATATATTGCTTACAACGAGGAGTAGGAATAGAAAACTGCCTCAGTGGACTGAAAAGTTTACTATTTTAGAGATGGATATTCTTGATGAATCTTCTATTTTTAATTGTCTAAGGGATAAGGATATTGATATTATTATACATTTGGCAGCGTTAAATGAAATAGATTCGATGAAAGATCCGAAATTAGCTTTGGAAGTAAATACCAAAGGAACTTACAGACTTTTGGATTTAGCATGTAGCGCGGGAATAAAGAATCTTATTTATTTTTCTACATTCCACGTGTATGGGGATGTTCTGGAATCAGTTATTACAGAAGAAGCACCTACAAAGCCTTTTCATCCCTATGCGATAACACATCGAGCTGCTGAAGATTTTGTAAATTATTTTAACCATTATTATGGAATGAAGACTTTGATATTTAGGTTATCAAATGGATATGGCTATCCAATGCATAAAGAGGTCAATAGGTGGACATTGGTTTTTAACGACCTTTGTAAGCAGGCAGTGACCGGGGGAAAGATTTTATTAAAATCATCGGGAAAGCAATACAGAGATTTTATCTCATTGCATGATGTGGCAAGAGCTTTACACTATTTTATTTTTGTTGCCCCCGATAGATGGGGGGATGGTCTATATAATTTGGGTGGGAATTGCTCTATGTCTATTTTAGAAGTGGCTCAAAAAATATCAGATGTTTATAGAACAAAATATAAAAAGGAAATAAAAATAAAGACGAAGCAAGATAAAAATAGTTCAATTGTTTCAAAACCTATAAGATATGATATTGAAAAGTTGATAGGAACAGGGTTTACTTTAAAAGGTGACATGTTTTATGAAATTGATAAAATTATGGATTTATGTAAGGAATTTATTATATGAAGGAAATTGATACTAATAATAACCAACCACTTGTATCTGTAATTATGCCTACCTATAATCATGCCCAATATATTGGTGAAGCAATAGATTCTGTATTAAGTCAAACTTATAGGAATCTCGAACTAATAATTATAGATAATTATTCTGAAGATAACACAGAGAAAATTGTTGCAACGTATAAAGATGATAGGATAAAATATTTAAAATATAGAAATAATGGGATTATTGCAGCTTCAAGAAATTATGGAATAAAACATTCACGAGGCGAATACATTGCCTTTTTAGATTCTGATGATAGATGGAATAAGAAAAAATTAGAAAAGCAATTACCACATTTTCAGTCATCTGAAATTGTTGGTGTAGCCAGTGATGCTATTTTAATTAGCAATACACCCTATTACCGAAAAAAGAATTATGGCAGATCTAAATTAGGGTATATCGATTATCAGTATATAGATATTTTAAACGGTAATCCTATAATGACTTCTTCGTGTATTGTTAAGAGAAATATAATTGAAAACGTTGGATTTTTCGATGAAAATAGAGACTTTTGTTTTATTGAAGATTGGGAACTTTGGCTAAAAATGACGAGATATGGCTCAGTTAGAGTTCTTGAAAGTCCGCTTTTGACTTATTTTGTTTCTCGCAAAAGAGGATATCAATCTTCCATAATTTCGAAAAACTGCCTAAAAATTCTCGAGAAGCAGGTGAATCTGGGTTTGGTAAGATATGATGAGATAATAGAACCTAAGGTTTCTGTTTATTTGGGCATAGCACGCAATTTACTGGAATTTGATCAGCGGCAAAGTAGGGAATATTACATCAAAGCATTAAAAACTACATCCAATATACGCAGAAAGACAAAAAGTTATGTAGGTATATTATTATCACTTCTTCCTCCTTCTTTAAGAACAATAGTACTTCTGGTCCTATACAAAGCTGCTCGTGTGCTTTTCAGTATAAGGAAAGGGAGTGGAAGATTGACAAAAGGTGATCATTATGTGTAATGAACCCATTATACCTATGAAAAAATCGGTGTATAAGGTAAAAAGTAAAAAGGTGAATTTAATGACTTTTTTACTCGGAGGAATTTTTTATGTATATTTGTTTCTAATCTCAGTCCCTATTTTTGTTAATATTAGTTCCGATGGTATTGGATTCGCTAATTATATTATGGGAACGCGCGATGGTTTTACTATAAATATAGGCATTTTACTTTCGCCAGCTTTAGCTATAATACTTGGTCTAAAACTGCTTAATAAACCAAAATTAATAATGGGCTATTTTGGAAAGTTGATACTCCTGTATTGTTATGTTTGTTTCCTTGTAATGCTATATGGCCAATTGAAAGAGATAAAAGTGATCAGGATATTGCTTTTAGGCCAAGTAGTAACGCCTTTTATTGCTTACTTTTATTTGATAAACTTTTCAAAGCATATAAAATTTAATATTATAAAAATTATACTCATTTTCTCACTTCTATCACAATTTTGTGCTTCTTTTTATTTTAACTATGAGCTTTACAGAAAAATCATTTTTAATGCATCAATTTTTTTTCTAATTAACAATAAAAGAATTTATCTGTATGGAATATATGATTATTATCCTATTTTATTTTTAACGCTTGTTATTTTTTTTCATGAAACCATTAATAAGGTAAAATATTCACTTCAAAGAAACATACTTATTATATTTACAATCATTCTTTATGGTTATGGGATTATCCATCATTCGAGGAATAGTTTAATTGCCTTAATTTTTCTCTTTATATTTTTTCTGTATAAAAGAACCAAGGAAAAAGCATTTCGTTGTTTTTTTGTATGGATGTCAGTCATTTTATTAACAGTAGTGATTCTTTTTCCCAATTTTCTCCACCAAAATAATAGTTTTACCCGATTAATGAGTACCGTTGGATACATAACTAACTATCTGAATAATAAAACACAAGTTATGGATGGTAGCACATTAGGCAGAATCGGAGCACAATTAAGTGTATTCGAAATATTTGGTAAAAATCCCTTATCGGGTATTGCTTTTGAATGGCCATATGCAGCTCACAATCAATATCTTTCGATACTTGGTATTTCTGGTATAGTTACCTTTTCTCTTTTTATGTTATTGCTCTGGTTAATATACAAAAAGCTTAAAAGAGATTTCAATTTACGCAGGAAGGGATATCGAGATGCCCAGATTGTAGGTGCGATGTACGGCATTTTCATTCTGTTTATAGTCTCATCATTATTTCAAAATAATTTTACTGTAACCTATACTTCTTGTATTTTTTGGGCACTCATGGGGACTTACGAAACATATGGCAGTGGATGTGAAAACTTATGTACGGAGGTTAGTTAATGGGCAAAATAGATGAAAAAAGGTTTTAATAAAAAGCAGATAATTAAGGAAAGTATGTTGAAATTGCACGTTAATTTATCATTGGTCATTTAATATGGCACTTGGAGGGTCAATTATATGAGACTAGTTCTAATTACTTTTCAGCCGTTCTGGTATGACGGAGAAAAATATTCAACTGACTCGAATTTCATAAATTTCTTATTAGCTTTTAAGAAGCATTTCAAAGAAATTGTTCTGCTTGCTCACATACGACATACTCAAAAGGAAAAGGGAGAAGTTCTTATAGATTTAAGCGGTATAGAAGTTCGCCCATTACCTTTCCACAAAAATTTGTTTGACATGTATTGGAGATTACCTTTTTCTCTTTTTACCACATTAAGCAAAGTCAAAAAAGCAGTTGAAAAATCTGATGTGGTGTTTATCGATGAGCAACACATCCAAAGTACGCTATTGTATGGTTTAATGAAGTACTCATCAAAAAATATCTTCTTTTGGATCCGTGCTGACATAGAAAAATCATTCATATTTCTTGGTTACTCTGGCATAAAATTGATTCTCGCTAAAATCTTTGGTAAAATTCATTTATTGCTAAATAAAGCAATGATTAGACGTTATCCCACTTTCGTTGTGGGCGGGGGGGAATTCTGTAAATATAGAAATAGTAATAGCAATAAGAATATTTATAAAATACATATTTCTTTAGTCTCGAATGCTCATATACTATCGCGAACCGCTGCTTTACAAAAACATCAATATGGGGAAATTCGTCTTCTAACTGTTAACAGATTAACATCAGTGAAAGGTATCAATTATTTAATAGAAGCTCTTCCTTTGGTCATTGCTAAAGGAAATGTTCCAATTCGACTTACGATTGTGGGAATCGGAAGACAGAAACAGCAATTACGCAATATAGTAGAAGAACTTAATCTCTCTGGACAGGTTGTATTCGCAGGATATATTCCGTTTGAGAATGAACTTATGAATCTTTATACTAATTCAGATATCTTTACATCATCTTCCTTGAGTGAGGGGTTTCCGCAGACTTTTTTCGAAGCAATGGCAAGAGGAGTGCCAATAATATCCACAAATGTTGGAGGCATCCCTGATGTAATAAAGGATGGCAAAAATGGATTACTCGTAACGCCAAGGAACCCACCGCAAATTGCTGATGCTGTTGTCCGTCTAATTAAAGACGTTCAACTTAGAGCAAAACTAATTGAAAACGGATTAAAAACTGTTAAACAATATACTTTAGAGGCTCAAATAGATAAAATAATGAATATTATATTCCAAAATATTAAGAGGTAAATATGAAAATATGTCTAATAAACCCAATTCTTTTTTCATTTCAACGTGTACGGAGCAGGTTACTGAAGAACAATGTTGGTATGTCATTTTACCCACCACTTGGTCTATGTTACATTGCTAACATGCTAGAGAAAAATGGAATAAAAGTAAAAGTTATAGATAGGAATTCTTTAATGACAAAAAACCATTCAAATCAATTGGTTGTTGATGACATAACAGAAGGCGAAATAAGAAAATTTAAGCCAGACATAGTTGGTATTACAGTGACAACACCAACATTTTTTGATGTTAGATGCAATATCGTTAGAATTATCAGGAAAACGAGTGAAGAAACAGTAATAGTCGTAGGTGGCCCCCATGTTTCTGCACTGCCTGAAGATACTTTGCGAAGTTGCAATGCAATTGATATTGCTTGTAGAGGTGAAGGGGAGTTGTCAATGCTTGAAATAGCGAGGGGCTATAAGTTGGAGGATATTGTTGGGATCACATATAGAGATGGAGATAATATTATTAATAATCAAAACAGAAAACCACATGATGATATAAATGATTTCTGTTTTCCATCGAGGCATCTTGTGGATATGAAATATTATTGCAAGGGAAATCCGCATGTTATGCATGGAATATATTCAAGAGCTACAACGATTTTTACATCTAGGGGATGTCCTTATAATTGTACTTTTTGTGCTGGAAGTGTTGCGCTCGGAAGGGGTGTCAGATTTCAATCTGTTGAGCTAGTCATTGAAGAAATAGAAATACTAATTAAGGATTACAAAATTGAGGGATTATATTTCGCTGACGATATATTTGATGTGGATAAAGATAGAGCTGTAAATATATGTCGAAAGATAATTGAAAAAAATATTCATAAAAAGATTTATTGGAATGCTCAGTTAAGGGCAAATTCAATGGATAAAAATTTGCTAAAATTGATGAAGGAGGCGGGATGTATAAGGGTAGATGTTGGTTTTGAATCAGGGTCGCAAAAAACTTTAGATATAATAAATAAGAAAACGACTGTTGCCCAAAATTACAAGGCAGCTGAATTGCTTCATGAGGTTGGCATTCAGATTCACGCGAATATGATAGTTGGACTTCCAGGAGAAGATATGGAAGACTTGAATAAAACGAGAAATTTTATGAAGAATATTAGGCCTAACTGGATTGGATTCGGGGAGTTTATCCCCTTACCTGGTAGTAAGTTATTTGACGAATTGTCAGATAGAAGCTTGATAAGCAAGGAAAACGTTGAAGTATTGGAAGGTTTAAATTTTACCAAGCTTGACGACGAAAATTTTTACAAATTTGTAAAAGATGTCCGTAACAAAATAGTTAATCCAATAAGATTAAAAAATTATATTCTTCAGAACTGGAAGAAACCCAGCGCACTCTTATATATGCTTAGATTAATTGTCGAATTTCTTGTCGGCACTTGTCAATCAACGCTAAAATCATTTTTACTTATTTGGAGCAAACATATCCGAATGCATGATAAGCAACTTTAAGCTTTTCGGTGTTATCATTATAATTGAGGATGACTTATGGCGAAGGTTTGCTTAATATATTTTGATTTCAATACAGGTTATTATCCAAGTTTCCATCACGACCTTGCCTATATCATTGGAACACTAAAAAATGATAATCATGAAGTTGTCCCGTGTCATTTAATAAATGAAAATGATCTTGATACGACAGTACGAATTTTAAAAAAAGAATTTCCTGAGATTAAGGGAATATGTATAAGTGAAGGGGAATCCTCTTTAAAAGATTTACGCAAACGACTAGATAATAAAGAAGAATATTTACGTGTAATGGTAAGAAAAGAGGATTAGATCAATTTTTATTACCAGTGATATTTATTTTTGGAGGAATTATTTCTAGGAAACAGGATATTATTTTAACTTATTCTCCTCCATTACCTTTCTATCCTACCATGACAACTTTAGAGGTGGGTAGTAATATTTTATCTGGGGCACGTCCCAAAAAAATCTTGAACTGTGTTTCAAAAATGCTAAATAAAAAAAGAACTGAAAAAAACACCTTGGTAATGGTAATGCCTGTAATGAAAATGAATAAGATTCTATTAAAAAATTTTAACCTGAAATAGAGATAATGAAGTAATAGGGAGAAAATTTATGGCTAGGATTCATATAATTTATTTTGATATTAATACCGGTTCTTTTCCTGGGGTAAATCATGGATTAGCAAGTTTAGCTGCTGTTGCTCGTCAAAATGGTCATTTTTTTTCTCTTCAGCATTTATCTAAAAAGGAACTCCCAGAAAAAGTAGCCAATCAAGCTATTAAGAATAATCCTGATGTTATTGGTTTTTCTTTCACTACCAATCAAAGACAATACGTATTTAAATATTCAGAAGCAATTTATAAGAAAACAAAAATCCTTCAGATTGCCGGGGGGATGCATCCAACCATAGCTCCTTTAGATGTATTTAAGATTAGCCATATTAAAGGTGTTTGTATTGGAGAAGGAGAATATTCTCTACAGGAATTACTTTCACGATTAGATAATAAAAAGAATATTTATGATATTTCCAGTTTTTTGTGGCGTGGTCAAAATGGAAATCGAATACAGAATCCTATTCATCCTCTTAACCCAGATTTATCAAAATTACCGTTTCCTGATTATTCTATATTTGATACTCAAAGTATCAATAAGGCAAGCTCAAGTTGGATAGCTATGTTGCTTATCCGGGGATGTCCTTATAATTGTTATTATTGTTGCAATCACGTTTTGAGAAATATTTACCCAAGAAAAGAACATTATTTCCGAATGCCTTCCACAGAATACGCTATTGCTCTTATTAAACATAATTTGAGCTTCTATAAAAATCCAGAAGGTATTAATTTCGCTGATGATTTACTAACCTTTAATTCAGAGTGGCTTGAGGAGTTTGCTAATAGTTATTCTAAAGAGATAAGCTTGCCTTATACTTGCAATAGTCGAATTGAATCTTTGTCAGACCGAGTGGTGAGGGCTTTAAAAAAGAGTAATTGTAAGAAGGTGTGTATAGGTATTGAGAGTGGCAATGAGAAAATCAGAAAAGAATTACTTAATAGACATCACTCAAATAAGGATATAGTTGAAGGCTTTCAAAGACTTAAAAAAGCTAACATTTCTACTTTTTCTTATAATATTGTTGGATTTCCTTTTGAAACAAAAGAACAGATGAAGGAAACTTTAAATATTAACAAAATTATCAAACCAGATATGGGGATTGTTTTTTATTTTTATCCATATCCAGGAACAAAACTTTTCAATATTTGCAAAGAAAACAATTTGTTGCTTAGTGACGAAGAAAGTAAAAACATATCTGGGTATCTTGAGAAGCCAGCTATAAAACTTACTCATTGCAGAGAAAAAGATTGTCTAAAAATGTATAATAAAATAAGATTATTTTTGATTTCGCAAACTGTAGTCGGTAGATTGAAATTGCCCATTTTTTTTGGCAAGATATTTTATTGGTTTCTAAATATTAATTCTGCCTTTTGGGTAAATGTCTTTACTAAAAATTCTAAGTTTAAATTCATAATTCGTAAAATTTTCTATAAATATTTTTTTAGATAAAACATTTAAACAACTGTTTAAAAAATATCCTTTCATTAACCTTTGTGGTATCGCTATAGCTACAGGAAGTAGCAGTAGACATGCGGCAGGAGAAAAATATGGTTTGGATTATTGCACCAGTAAGTATGAAAATTTATTGGATGATGAAAAAATTGACTGTATAGTAATTTCTACCAGACATAATTTACATGCAAAATTAGTGAGTGATTCACTTAAAAAGGGGAAAGATGTATTTGCAGAAAAGCCTTTGGCTTTAACCTATGATGGATTCGAGGCGTTTTTCTCTGCGGTGAAAGATGATAAGACGATACCGGTAGACTTTGAGGAATATGTTTTTACTACTCTGGCAACTTTCGGTATTATGGAATCGATTAGAACCGGAGTTCCTGTCAATATAGATAACAAGATATTAAAGTTATAAAATAAAAATTATTATGGATTCCTACTTTCGCAGGAATGACAAAATAAGAAAGAAAATATTTTAATGAATATATTAATTCTAACAGAAGCTTTTCCACCTGAAATAAGATCTGCTTCTCATCTTTTGTATGAGTTGGCAGAAAGTTTAGTAGAAAAAGGATTTAAAGTTACCGTAGTAACAAGATTTCCAAAAGATTATATTAATAAAATTGATCAAAAATATATCAGCAAATTATTTCTTTGTGAAAAGATGGGTGGAATAAAGGTAATAAGGTTAAATAATTTTTCTTTTCTTCGCCATATTCCTTTAATAAGAGGGTTAAGTCAATCTGTTCTGTCTGGGTTGCTTGTAATAGGAGGAATTATTTCTGCTAGGCAAGATATTATTTTGGCTTATTCTCCTCCATTGCCTTTGGGGATTTCCGCCTATTTGTTAAGCAAAATAAAAAAAGCTCCGTTTATCTTTAATGTTCAGGATATTTTTCCTCAGAGTGTAATTGATTTGGGTTTATTGAAGAGTAAAGTTTTGATTAAGATATCTGAAGCGATGGAAAAGTTTGTATATAAGAAAGCCCATTATATTACTGTACATTCTGAAGGGAATAGAGAAAATATTATTTCTAAAAAGGTTAATCCGGGAAAAGTTATAATAATGCATAATTGGGTTGATACTGATCTAATAAAGCCAAGCAAAAACCAAGACAATGATTTCAGGAGAAAAAATAATTTAAGCAGTAAATTTTTGGTGTCGTTTGCGGGTGTAATGGGGTTTGCTCAAGGTTTAGATATTGTTTTAAGTTGTGCGGAATTGTTGAAATCATATAAAGATATACTATTTCTATTAGTAGGAGATGGAGTTAAAAAAGAGGGGTTAATGAAGAAGGCAAAAGATATGCAGCTTAATAACATTAAGTTTTTACTCCCTCAACCCAAAGAAATATATCCATTTATTTTATACGCATCTGATATTTGTTTGGTTACTTTAAACAAGAGTGTGAAAACACCAGTAGTTCCGGCTAAACTTTTAAATATTATAGCTAGTGGTCGTCCTGTGGTAGCCAGTATGAATTTAAAAGGTGATGCGCCAAAGATAATTAATGCTGCTAAATGCGGCTATTGCGTTGATGCTGATGATGTAGAGAGTTTTTCTAAGGTAATTTTAAAGTTATACAATAACCATGAATTAAGAGATGAATTTGGGATGAATGGAAGAAAATATGCAGTAGAGCATTTTTCGAGAGAGGTGTGCATAGAGAAATACGAGAAGTTATTTTTAAAAATTTGCGAGAACAGAGATGGATAATAATAGAATATAAATTATGATTTTAAGAGATGTGGGCTAGAATAAATATAGTATTAGTAATCTAAATGCTGAGGAGGAATTTGAATTTATGGAAGACTATTTAGAACACTATAAAGACAAGAAGATTCTTATTACTGGTGGAGCGGGTGCAATTGGAAGTAGACTCATAAGAAAACTATTAAATTTGAATGCTTTTGTAGTAATATTGGATAATTTAAGTTCAGGATATACTTGGAATCTTCCGCAAAGTGATAACATGTTATTTGTTAAAGGAGAAATAACTAATGATATAGATTTAAAAAGAGTGTTTAATGAGAAACCTGATATAATTTTTCATTTAGCAGCTTTTTTTGCAAATCAAAATTCAGTTGATTATCCAGAAAATGATTTAAAAACAAACGGACTGGGCACTTTAAAGTTAATGGAATATTCGGTAATATATAATAAATTAAAACGTTTTGTTTATGCTTCCTCTGGTTGCTCAATTTATCCGAGCGATGCTCCAATGCCTTATAAAGAAGAATTAACTACTATGTATTTAAGCTCACCATATCAAGTTACAAAAATGTTGGGAGAATTATATGGAAACTATTTTTCAAAGCAGTATGAAATACCTTTTGCTAAAGCTAGATTTTTTAATTCATATGGACCTGGGGAAGTGCCTGGACAGTATAGAAATGTAATTCCCAATTTTATTTATTGGGCATTAAAGGGACAAAAATTACCTATTACTGGAACAGGAGAAGAGACGAGGGATTTTACTTATGTGGAAGATATTGTTGATGGATTGTTAAGATTAGGATATTACAAGGAAGCAATTGGAGAAGCATTTAATTTAGCGGCTGGGAGAGAAATAAAAATAAAATATTTGGCGGAAACTATTAATAAATTGGTAGGGAATGATAGCGGAGTTAAATTTTTATCAAGAAGAAAGTGGGATACTAAACCACGTATTTTAGCTTCCAATACGAAAGCAAAAAAGATGCTAGGCTTTAATCCTGATCCTGATTTTGAGAAAGGGTTAAAGGTGGCAATAAGGTGGTTTAAAGATAATTGGGACAATATTGAGAGTGTTGCTAGTTTTGGT
>SDBT01014331.1_pt1 | contig 12645 bp, 11 predicted proteins | sample 2277101 | NCBI WGS metagenome assembly SDBT01 (sample SAMN10404973, study PRJNA504765) | marine sediment metagenome | isolation source: marine sediment core GS10_PC15, 103 cmbsf | place: Arctic Ocean: Southern Knipovich Ridge | collected 2010 | reverse complement strand
GTATTGCTGAATCCCAGTGAGGAGATCGCCGAGGAGAATGCGAGGTTGCTGGAGCAGCGGCTGGAACAGGAATGGAGCGTACACAGCAGCTGGTCATGGATGAGTAGCGCCAAAGAAATGGAGATAGAGAGTCGGGGGCGGCTGACGCTGGTCAAGGCGTACGGAAGTATCTCCAAGCTATGGGATATCATCGAGTTGCCGGGAACGGGACGATACGAACCGCTGCTGCTGCACGAGTAGGAGGCATGGCGATGAGAAAATTACTGGCATCCGGCCTGGCTGTGGCGATCCCGGCAATTTCGGGCTGCGGGACGCCGGAGAATGCCGAGAACCGAGTCCCCACTCCGAAGCTGGTGGGGAAATGGCAAGCAGCGGTCCAGGTCCTCACGCTCGGCCTGCAGATCGGCCACGATTTCTTTCACCGTCCAACTCCATTCGTACGATTCCCGCCATTGGCAGTGGCCCAGTCTTCGGGGAGAAGGTCCAAATGCTTGAGGGCGGGCCGCTCAGCTATCCCACTTCTACTCTCTTGCCGAGGCGAGACAGCATCTTCGCCAGAGCCTTCTCTTCGTCCTTGGAATGGGGAACGACATCTTCCAGCCGGTACTTCTCCCCGCTGGACTGATACTTGGCCCCGGTCACTACGTTGTAGGGCAGAAGGGTTATCTTCTCTACCGCTTCCATCGGCCTGACGAACTCGGCGACCTCCCGCAGGTTGTCCTCCGAGTCATTGTAGCCGGGTATCAGGGGAATCCTCACCCAGACGGGCTTGCGGCGCTGGCTGATCTTCAGTAAGTTGTCCAGAATGAGTTCGTTGCCGACCCCGGTGAATTCCTTGTGCCTGGCGCTGTCCATGTGCTTGATGTCGTACAGAAAGAGGTCGACACGTGGCAGCATTTCCTCCAGAACCGACCATTTCACGTGTCCGCAGGTATCCAACAAGGCAGTGTCAATCCCGGCGTCCCGGCACGCCTTGAGGCACGACAGGAGGAACTCGTGCTGCATGGCGGGCTCACCGCCACAGAAGGTCACGCCGCCCCCCGAATTCCTGTAGTAGACCAGGTCTCTTTCGACGACCTCCATTACCTGCTCTGCAGACATCCATTTCCCGGCCATTTCCAGGGCCGTGGAGGGACAGCCCGGCACGCAGTCGCCGCAGTTGTCGCATCGTTCCCAGAGAACGCGCCTTTCTGCTGGAGAGACGACTTGAGCGTCCCGTGGGCACGCCTCGACGCAGGCGCCGCAGGCAATGCACCGGTTGCCGTGGAAGATGAGTTGCGGCGCCGGCGATATCGACGCAGGGCTGCGACACCAGACACAGCGGAGCGGGCAGCCTTTGAGGAATACGGTAGTCCTGATGCCGGGACCATCTTCGCCGACAAACCTGTCTATCGAAAGTACCAGCCCTCGTGGTGGCGAGTCAGGCACTGGCGTATTGCTCGCATTTCTTGATCTGCCAGTCCTGCATTTCAGGCGGCAAGTCTGTGAAGTATGCCGGCCAACCGCCCACTCGCACTAGCAGGTCGCGGTACTTCTCCGGGACCACCTGGGCGGCCCGTAGCTGCTCACAACCATTCACGGCGAGGTTTCCCATTCCGACCTGATTGGGGGCATCCTGGCCCTCGTAACTCTTCTACTATAGGATGTGCACAACTACTATTTCACATAGCGGGTGCAAAGTCCACTTCTCTGCTCTGGTGGCGGGCTATCCAGCGTGGAAGGGTTCCCAGCATATCGAAGAAGGCAGAACGTCAACAAGGGAACGATAATGGCCACTATCTGATGCACTCCGGAGGTCGCTATAACACGGTCCCTGAGACGAGGCAATCGTTCCTGCCTGGCGTTGACAAGTCCCAACCTGGAGTAGTAACTTTGGACTTACACGTCCACAAGGTGGCAGTATCGGTGACAAGGTCGATACCGCTCAGACTCCCCTGGCGTGAGTTGAAATAGGTAGCCTCATCGCGGGGGAGGAAATGGAGACTACGATGACCGAAAGGAGAAACATCTCCAAAGAGGACGTGCTGCTCAAGACACGGCTGATGTCTGAAGGGGTGCGCCTTGATATCAAGGGCCCACTGCAATGGGGCGCGGGGACACTTGACGTGGTCTCGAGTTTTCCGGGGATTGTGCTCGGCGGCTGCGATGTGGTGGTAACGGCGTTCGGGGAGAATCCGCGCTCCCGGATGGAGGTCGTCATCGAGGGCCAGAACGTGACTATCTCCGACATGGGAGAGGTTGTAGGCACCGGGACGCTGGCGAAGCGGGCCCCCTGGCGGGACAAGTTGATGCCTGACGGCCGGACGGTCAACAGCGCCATTTCCTACGATGGCGGCTTTATCGCCGAGGTCGGCGTCAGCAGCCGCTGCTACGCCTACGACTCCGGCCAGACCTGCAAGTTCTGCGGTTTTGCCGTCCTTTTCGCCCAACGCGGGCCGCTTCAGTCATTCAGCGTGGCGCTCGCGTCGGCGCTGTCTGGTATCGAGCCCATAGCGGTTGCCATCGAGAATGGCTGGCGTGGGGCTATCCTCTTCGTCGGCGGGGCGACGCCGCCGGACCGGCGCGGCCAGTGGACGACCGATCTGTTTGAAGGCATCATGACCCGGCTTAATGAGCGTATCGGTGCTGACGTACTCTCTGAATTACAGATTGCGTCCGATGTCTATCCGCCGGATGACCTCGGGGACTTGTACAAGTGGAAGAGCTTCGGAATGAACTCCTGCCAGTTCGATAGCGAGGTAGTGGACCCGGCCTACTTCCGGGCAATTTGCCCCGCCAAGGGGGAGAAGCAGATCTGGCACGAAGCCCAGGAAGCCGCCGCCGAGGTATTCGGGCGGGGGCGCGGTTCCTCCAGCCTGATAGTGAGCGGCCTGGAGCCGATGTCGCTATTGCTGGAAGGTATAGAGGAAAGGCTTTCCAAGGGTATCTACATGCAGCCTTCGATGTTCCAGCCGTATCCGAACTCCCCGATGGAGGGGATGCGGCCGCCATCGGCGGAATGGCACATCGAGGCCAACGAGAAGATTGTCGACCTGTATTTCAAGTACGGCGACACTTTTGATGTCCCCCTGACCGAAGACGACCGCTGGGGATACACGCGCCGGGGTAACTCATACTTAACCGCCTGCGACGACGAGAAGAGCCGCCGCCTGCAGGAGATGGGCAAGCTGTCGCCGGGGTTACCCAAGCAGGATGGCATAGAACCGGCATAGGATGTGAGGTCTGCGGCTGGTAGCCAAAGGCTCAAAGGAGGCAGTGATGGCACTGGAGAAAGCACAGCTCATCGGTCTCTACCGGAATATGGTGCTGGCGCGCCGGATGGATGAGACGGTCGTCAAGGGCCTGCAGGAAGGAAAGGTCGTCTCCTTCTATCACAGCTGCCAGGGCTCGGAGGCGGTCGGGGTCGGCGTCGCCAGCTTCCTCCGCGACGACGACTTCCTCTACCCGCACCATCGCGGTCATGGTATCGCCTACCTAATCGGCAAGCGGGCGTCGATCAAGGCGTACCTTGCGGAACACTACGGCAAGGCGACCGGTGGCGCCGGCGGCTTCAGCGGTTTCCACTGCGTCGATATCGAGCACGGCATCTTCGGCGTCGCCGGCACAATCGGTTCCCAGTTTCCGGTTTCGGCCGGTTGGGGGCTCGCCTGCAAGAAGAACGGTCGCGGCCAGGTGACCGTCTGCTGCTTCGGCGACGGCAGTTCCAACCGAGGCACGATTCACGAGGCGATGAACCTGGCGGCAATCTGGAAGCTGCCGATTGTCTGGGTCTGCGAGAACAATCTCTACGCGCAGTGGATGCCGATCAAGGACGCCTATCCCCGGGAGGACATTGCCGACCTGGCCGGCGGCTACAACATGCCGGGGGTGGTGGTCGACGGGCAGGACGTTATTGCTGTTCACGAGGCGATGGAAGCGGCCGTCGCCAGGGCGCGCGCCGGCGACGGGCCGTCGCTGCTGGAGTGCAAGACTTATCGCTACCGCTCCCACGGCGAGGGCGGGCCAGACACCGTCCACCACGATGTCCGCCCCCAGGCAGAGATCGACGCCTGGAAGAAGCGTGACCCGATCAAGCTCTTCCGCGAGAAGCTGCTGGCGCAGAGCGTCGCCACGAAGGATGAGATTGCCGCTGTCGAAAGCGCCGTTGAGGCCGAGGTTGAGGAAACCGAGCGATTCGCGATGGAGAGCCCGGTATCCGGTCCGGAAACCCTCGAAAGGGCCCTGTACGCGGACTAGGCCTTGCACTGAAGATAAAGGTGGCATGACAAGATGAGACAAATTGGATACATCCAGGCAATCAACGAGGCCCTGCGCGAGGAGATGGAGCGCGACGAGAGCGTCTTCATCATCGGCGAGGACGTCCAGGCAAGCGCCTTTGGTACCACTTCCGGGCTGGTCGATCAGTTCGGCGAGGAACGAGTCATGGACACCCCGCTGGCGGAGACCGTCGTCGCCGGCGCGGCGATCGGCTCGGCGATGGCCGGCTACCGTCCGATAGCCGATTTCATGTTCGCTGATTTCATGTGGGCCTGCGCTGACGAGGTCTTCCTGAAGGCGGCCAAGTGGCATTTCATTCATGGTGGCAAGGTCAATCTGCCGATGGTACTGTTGGCCAAGATCGGCGGCGGTGGGCGGCTCGGGGCGGAGCACTCACAGGCGCCGGCGGCAGTGGTGATGCACACCCCCGGGCTGAAGCTGGCGATGCCATCCGACCCATACTCCGCCAAGGGCCTGATGAAGACGGCAATCCGGGACAACAACCCGGTGGTCTTCTTCTTCCACATGCGCCTGCTCGGCGCCTTCGGTCCGATACCGGATGAGGAATACACCGTGCCGTTCGGCGTTGCCGATATCAAGCGGGAAGGCAGCGACGTCACCGTGGTGGCCACGTCCTACATGGTGGAACTGGCCCTTCAGGCGGCCGCCGAACTCGAAGGCAAGATCAACGTCGAGGTCATCGACCCGAGGACGCTGGAGCCGCTGGATATCGATACCATCGTCAAGTCGGTGGAGAAGACCGGCCGAGTCGTCATCGTTGACGAGGACACGCGCCGTGGCGGTGTCGGCGCTGAGATCGGGATGCAGATCATGGAGCGGGCATTTGACTCGCTGGACGGCCCGGTGCACCGGGTCGGCGCCGCCGATTTGCCGATTGCCGGTGGCTACATGGAGCAGTACATCCTTCCGCAGCCGAAGGACGTCGTCGCCGCCATCGAGGCGGCTGTCGCCTGAGCATATGCAATCAGAGTGCCGGGTCTATCCGGATGACCTTACCCTCCAGAACCGGGGCAGTGATGGTATCGGTCCAGCGGGACAAAGGAACCGTTCTTCCCGGTGACGTGGCGGCCAGCATGCGACACTCAGGCGTGAAATCGAACGCGCCTTCCTCTCTGTATTGCGCGTCAGGGGTGTGAATCGCGCCTGGGGAGGTGAGGCTTGACACCCAGGTATCGTTGGCCTACGATTATCGCGACCAAGTGACGGCCGCGGGACGGCTCCTCCGGGGTCTCAGTGGAGACTCCGAAGCAAGGCAAGGGGGGACGAATGGAACCGTTTGAATTGAACTACGACCTCACCGACACGCAGAAGGCGGTTCGAGCCGCTACCCGCGAGTTCTGCATGGCAGTCTGGCGGCCAGCCGCCATCCAACTCGACAAGCTGGCTGATCCGGCCGACGTGGTCGCCCCAGGCTCGGTCTTGTGGGACGTCATCCGCCAGACGCGTGCGTGGAACCAGTCCGGGGAAGCTGGCGGCGAGGCCCTGGACCCGCTCAGCCAGATCATAATGGCGGAAGAGCAGGCCTACGCTTCGGTCGACTTCGCCATCATGGTCGGTTGTGACAGTCTCCCTTTCGCCTTCGCGGTGCTGTCTCCCGACCCGGCGGTACGAGACATGGCACGCCAGCACAATGAGGACCTCGAGGGAAAGATGATTGGCTGCTGGGCAATCACCGAACCGGACCACGGGTCCGATTGGCTGATCAGCGGAGACAGCCCGGATGACCCGAAGCTCATCCCGCAGGTGAGGGCCAAGCTCGACGGCGACGAATACGTCATCAACGGCCAGAAGTCCGCCTGGGTGTCAAACGGCACGATCGCCACCCACGCCGCGCTATTCCTCAATCTCGACAACGGCGGAGGCAAGATAAGTAACGGCATCGCCGCCATCCCGCTGGACTTCCCCGGCATCACCCGCGGCAAGCCGTGGGACAAGCTGGGGCAGCGGGCGCTCAACCAGGGTGAGATATTCTTCGACAACGTGCGCATCCCGAGGGAGTACTTCGTCTGCACTGAGCCGACGCAATACCGGGCACAGTGGGAGGGCCTGCTTACCCTCGCCAACGCCGGCATGGGGGTCTCGTTTGTGGGGGTTGCCCAGGCGGCTCTCGACGAGGCGCTCAGCTACGCCGGCGAGCGCGTCCAGGGCGGCAAGGTGATCTTCGAGCACCAGAGCGTCAAGGCGCGGCTGTTCGACATGTTCACCCAGGTGGAGGCGGCGCGCGCACTGGCACGACGCGTTTCCCTCAACAACGCCCTGGGCACCCCGGCCCTACAGTACTCGGTGGCCTCCAAGATCTTCGCGACGGAGACCGCCTTCAAGGTTGCCAGCCAGGCAATCCAGATATTCGGTGGGATTGGTCTGGCGCGTGACTCGGTGATTGAGAAGCTCTTCCGCGACGCGCGGATGGGCATGATCGAGGACGGAGTCAACGAAACGCTGGCCCTGGCCGGCGCCGAAAGGCTGCGGGACTAGCCCCGGCAAGAAAGAAGCGCATTGGAGAAGCCAAACGATGAGTGAAGACGTCTATATTGTCGGGGTCGGCATAATCAAGTTCGGACGGTTCCTCGAGCGCAGCATCAAGGACATGGCCGGCCTCGTCCTCGATGATGTCCTCAAGGACTGTGACCTGACCCGGGAGGATATCGAGGCGGCCTGGTTCTCCAATACCTGCTGGGGGATATACTCCAATCAGCACTCGATTCGCGGCCAGGTAGCGTTGACGGCAGGCGGGCTCAATCGGGTACCGGTCACCAACGTAGAGAATGCCTGCGCCAGCGCCTCAACGGCGCTCAACGGCGCCTGGATGTCGGTGAAGGCCGGCGTCTACGATTGCGCCCTGGCGGTCGGCATCGAGAAGCAGCACAGCGAGGACCGCGCGCTGGCAATGGGCAGTTTCTCAGCGGCGACGGATGTCGAAGAGATGGCCCGCGCGGCCGCCGAGATGAAGAAGAAGATGGAGGAGCAGTACAAGCGTGCTGCCGAGACCAAAGAGAAGGGTCCTGACGCCAAGGGGAAGGGCGCTGAGGCCAAACCGGCGCCAGCCATCGACCATTCATCCTTCATGGATATCTATGCCGTCGGAGCCCGGGGCCACATGAAGCAGTACGGCTCCACGCAAAAACAGCTGGCAGTCATCGCCGCCAAGAACCACAACAACTCGACCCTCAACCCGATGGCGCATTACACCTTCCCCCAGACGGTCGAGCAGGTACTCGAAGACCGCGTTGTCGCTTATCCATTGACGCGGGCGATGTGCGCCCCGATCGGCGACGGCGCGGCGGCGGCGATCGTCTGCAGTGAGGAGTTCCTGAAGAAGCACCCGTCGTCAAGGGCGATCAAGATCCGGGCGTCGGTACTCGAGGGGGGCAGTCGCGTCGGCTTCGACGATATGGCGTCGCGGGCGGCGAGGAATGCCTTCCGGGTAGCGGCTCTGGGCCCAGAGGACGTCGACGTCATGGAAGTCCACGACGCGACCGCCTTCGGTGAACTGTCCTCAATGGAAGCGCTCGGCTTCTGCCCTCGCGGAGAGGGCGGCGTCATGGCCGAGAGTGGAGACACTGCCCTCGGCGGGCGGCTCCCGGTTAACACCAGTGGCGGACTGATATCGCGCGGCCACCCGATTGGCGCTTCCGGGCTGGCCCAGGTCCATGAGATGGTGGTCCAGCTTCGCGGTGAAGCCGGCGAGCGCCAGGTCGCCAAGCACCGTATCGCGATGACGGCCAACAACGGGGGTTCGGTCGGCGTTGGTTCCGCGGCAGCGGCCATCCACGTGCTGGAGAAGGAATAGGCTCCGGCGCAGGCGCGGTGTTCCCAAGAATGTGCGCCACCAGTGACGGCGGCACCCGGATTCCGGCCTAATTGCCGGCCGGTTTCCGCTTCGTCGCCGTCGCCCGCTCACACGTCGATAAGGTCATGGCGATACTGGTCGAGGCAAACGGCGGCCAGCCGGACAAAGGGAGACAGCGATGGCACTAGACGAAAACATGAAAGAGGTATTCCGTCCCGAGACCGTCCACATGGGGACGATGCTGGTGGATGCCGAGAAGTGCAACGGTTGCGGCCTCTGCATCCTGAATTGCCTCTTCCGCACCTGGGAGATGGGCGACAGCAAGGTACCGGTGTACAAAGAGGGCGGCGCCTGCTTCAGTTGCTACAACTGCATGGTGGCCTGTCCGACGGATGCCATCAGCGTCGATCAGCCGTACCACGTGGACTCCGGTTTCTGGGCGACCAACCCGCCGAAGATGCCGCCGGTAGGCCCACTGGAGCCAAGGGACGCCGACGGCAACCCCGACACCTGGACCGAGGTTGAGCGGATTGTCTTCACGCGGCGCAGCGTGCGCAACTTCTCCGACAAGCCGGTCTCCGAGCACCTCATCCGGCGAATCCTCGAAGCCGGCCGGCACGCCCCCAGCGGCGGCAACTCCCAGCCGTGGAAGTTCGTCGTCATCACCAACAAGGCCATCATCGACCGAATAAACGAGGTCGCCGCGGCGACGATGCTCGGGCTCGACGCCGTCTACAGCAGCGATCAGGGCGTGGAGGCCCTGGCGGCCAGCTTCAGTCCGGCGGAACCGGGGGGCTTCGATCCGCGCATCATCCTCGGCGGCATCGGTACCGCCCTCAAGAACAAGGTCAACCCAATCCTGCTGGGCGCCCCGGTGGTGATACTGATCGCCGGCGACCGCCGCGCCATCGGCGGGGCAGAGATGCAAATCGGCATCTGCGGGACGAACATGAACCTGGTAGCCAATTCCCTGGGGCTGAAAGGTACCTGGGTCGGCTTCGCCGCCTGCGCGAACGTGGACGCGGAGCTAATGAATATCCTCGGTATCAAGGACCCGTTCTCGATTGTCACTTCGATGGTGTTCGGCTACCCGAAGTTCAAGCAGGAAGGCGTCGTACCCCGCGAGTACCGCCCGATCACGTGGCTCCGCGAAGGAGGCGAGGCGCCCGAGATCGAGACGACGCCACCGCTGCCCGAAGTGACCAACTAGCACCGAGGCGCGGGAATCCACCGAAGGCGCGGAGCGCGCGATGCCAGCCACCCGGCGCACCGATTCCCGGCTGGACTCAGTCCGCCTTGTTACCCGTGTTACTCCATGGGTGAAAGCTGGCCCGCCCACCGCCCCGCGGGAGCAGGTCAGCAGATCCTGGAGGTGTTCGAGGCGCTGACGCGCCGGATCATTGACGCTCGCCCTCACCGATCGGCTCGGTGCTGGTGGAGACGTACCCCTGCCCGGTGGCATCGTCCCAATGAAGGTAGATTGGTTTCTCGTTGCGAATCATGACGATGACGCTGGGGAAGAGTTCCCGCCGGTACCACAGGTGGACAGATTCGTCCGATTGCCGTGACGGCTCGCCGTCCCCGCAGAAACGAAGGACCCCCCTGACATTGAGCTTCACCCCGAAAACTCTAACTCTGCAGGTGGTGTCACTTCCGGGGGCATGTCAATAGAGCGGGTAGTGACAATGGTCAAAGTGGAGTGAATCTCGTTGAAGCAGACGGGCAATTGTGTGACGCGAAGACGTGTGGGTCGTATATACTTGCAGCGGGCCACAAGCCGAGATGGGGAATCCCAGCTGGCTGCTATTCCACCATAGGCACAAGACGAAATCGACGCAACCGGGACTAACAGGTGAGGTGTTGAGAATGAGAAGGTTGATAGCATTCATGCTAATGGCCGCCCTAGTGCTGATCGTTGCCTGCAGCAGCACAGTTCCAGCTGAGGAAGAGAGTAGAAGCGACGAGGACCGTGGGGCCGTCTCAGGAATGGCTTTATCATCAACGTCAACACAAGTACCAGCACCACCAGCCCCGGAGATCATTCGGGAGATTCCACCAGGGGCATTCTCGGAGTCGGGCGAACTGCAGGACAGCCGGATGATCGTGCGCACCGCAGATATGTCACTGGTGGTCAATGATGTCGCCACTGTTTTGGACCAAATTGCCGGCCTCGCTGAGAACATCGGCGGGTATGTTGTCTCTTCACAGAGGTGGCAGGATGACGAAAGGCTGGCCGGTACTATCACGATTCGGGTACCAGCCGATGGCTTTGGCGACGTAATGGGAGCCTTGCGCAGCCTGGCGGTTGATGTCACTCATGAAGCCACATCGTCCCAAGACGTGACTGAGGAGTACGTTGACCTGAGTGCCACGCTAGCGAACCTGGAAGCAACCGAAGAGCAGTACGTCAGGTTGATGGAGAAGGCGGAGCTGGTTGAGGATGTACTCGCCATCCAAAGAGAACTTTCCAAGACAAGGGGCGAGATCGAGCGGACGAAGGGCCGGATGCAATACCTGGAGCGAACGTCCGCCACTTCACTCATCAACGTGCGCTTGAGTGAGGCTCAACTTGACGTCCTCTTCCGGGCCAACAAGAGAACAGTCAAGCAGGGGGAGAAGGTCGAGTTCCTGGCTGATATTGAAGGCGGTACCCAGCCCTATAGCTATGAATGGGAGTTTGGCGATGGCGAGACGAGCAGCGATGCATCGCCGACTCACGCCTACAGGGACGCCGGCAGCTACACCGTTTCGCTGAAGGTGAGCGGCGACGAGGGTAACACCGATACCAGAACCAGAGACGACTATGTTGTGGTCGGCCCCGGATGGAGCGCTGGTGGCGCTGCCAGTGACGCCTGGAACGGTCTGGCTGTGTTCGGTCAGGTGCTGGCCAACATGTTCATCTGGCTCGGGATCTTCAGCCCCATCTGGATAATCGCGGGTGTGATCTACTGGCGGTGGCGTCGCCGGCAAAAGAGAGCAAAGCAGTGACGGAGCCGAGATACAGAAGAGACCCGCGGCGCCTGGTGACACCGACGCGAGCGTGTCCGTAAGCTCGCGGGCGGCGAGGCTATTTCCTTGCTTTGACGAGGCCCCTGTGTTATGTTTATGTTAGGCGAAAATGACCACAGAGAAGGAAAAGGCACTGGAGTTAGCCATCGGCCAGATCGAAAAGCGGTTTGGCAAGGGCGCGATCATGAAGTTGGGAGAATCGGGCGGGCTGACGCCGCTCGAGGTAATCTCGACCGGCTCGATCACTCTCGACATGGCCCTGGGGCTGGGGGGGATCCCGCGGGGGCGGATCATCGAGATCTTCGGTCCCGAGTCGTCGGGCAAGACGACCCTCGGCCTGCACATCATCGCCGAAGCCCAGAAGAGCGGTGGAATCGCCGCCTACATCGACGTCGAGCATGCCCTCGACCCGATCTACTCGTCTCATCTTGGGGTCAACGTCGACGAGATGTACATTTCACAACCGGACACCGGCGAGCAGGCGTTGGAGATCACGGAGGCGCTGGTCAGAAGCACCGCCGTGGATGTCATCGTCCTCGATAGCGTCGCCGCCCTGGTCCCGAGGGCCGAGATAGAAGGTGAGATGGGCGATTCCCAGGTGGCGCTGCAGGCCCGCCTGATGTCACAGGCGCTGAGAAAGCTGGCGGGGGCCATCGGCAAATCAGGCTGTTCCGTAGTCTTCATAAACCAGTTGAGGGAGAAGGTCGGCGTCTTCTTCGGCAACCCGGAGGTAACGCCGGGTGGCCGGGCGCTCAAGTTCTACAGTTCCATCAGGATTGACTTGAGACGCATCGAGACGATCAAGCAGGGTGACCGGGCGGTCGGTAACCGCGTGCGCGCCAGAGTCGTCAAGAACAAGGTGGCGCCACCCTTCAAAGTTGCCCACTTCGACCTCATGTTCGACCACGGAATCAGTCGCGAGGCCGACCTGCTTGACCTCAGTGTTGAGCAGGGGCTGATGAAAAAGACCGGTGCCTTCTTCTCTTGGGGTGATACTCGCCTGGGGCAAGGGAGAGAGAACGCGAAGCAGTTCCTTTCCCAGAACCCCGAACTCGCCCAGGAGATAGAGCAACAGGTCAGAGCATCAGCTATCGCCTCCCCGGACACCCCGGCGGCCGAGAAGTAGTTCCCGACGCCGGAAAAGAGAATAGCTGGCCTTTGACAGAGCTGGGGCCTGGGCCTTAGCTCTGTTGCTTTTCCCCGACTGGAGGGATGAATGAAGAACGAGACGAGCCGGGTCACGGCCATCCGAAATAGCAGAAGGGCCGGCAAACGGATGAGCGTCTTCCTCGACGGGCGTTTCGCCTTCAGCCTGAGCCCGCAAGCAGCCGGAGATGAGGGACTGGCCGTCGGCCAGGAGCTTCCTCCAAGGCGAGTGGCGGAGCTAGTCAGTATCGACGGCTACGGGCGGTGCCTGGAAGCGGCGACGCGGCTGCTCGGCTACCGGGCGCGCAGTGAGGCCGAGTTGCGCGAGCGACTTGGGAGGCGCGATTTCGCGGGCGACAGTATCGACGCCGCGATTACGCATCTCAAGTCCCGGGGGCTGGTCGACGACGCCGCCTCTGCCC
>SDBT01014330.1_pt1 | contig 12645 bp, 9 predicted proteins | sample 2277101 | NCBI WGS metagenome assembly SDBT01 (sample SAMN10404973, study PRJNA504765) | marine sediment metagenome | isolation source: marine sediment core GS10_PC15, 103 cmbsf | place: Arctic Ocean: Southern Knipovich Ridge | collected 2010 | reverse complement strand
AACCGTCGCTGATCAAATTCAGTGCGAGCGTCCCGTCGCTGTCCGGAAAAGTGTAGACGCGGGTGGTGCTGATGGAAGACGCGTCGAAGGTAGCCACCTTGCTGGCGTTGCCGGCGGCCTGAATGTCCAACAGAGTGTCCAACACAGTGATGGTATTGCTGTTGTCCAGGGTCTTGTCCGATATCGTCTGGGCGCCAGCCGTCAGCAGCAGAGTGCCGCTCAGGTCGGGAAAAGTGAAGGTCCGAGTTGTGGCCGCGGTGATCCCAGAGCACTGGAATTGAGCTTTTTTTGTGAGATCTCCTCCGTCCACAATTTGCACTGTGCCATCATTTAATAAGATAGGTGAAGCAGTTGAAACCAGAATGTCGTTCGCGTTGAGTCCAGCAAGTCCTATACTTGCATCGGGGAAACTGAAGGTCCGGGTGGTGGCCGTGGTTATCAGGGAAGAATCGAACTTGGCCACTTTGCTGGTGTCCCCATTGTCCTGGATATCCAGGAGCGTATCCAACACAGTGACGGTGTTCGAGTTGTCTAGCGTCTTGTCCGACAGCGTCTGCGTTCCTGCGGTGAGCACCAGAACGCCATCGAGGTCGGGAAACAAGTAGGTGCGGGTGGTGGCCGTGGTGATGAGAGACGCATTGAAGGTGGCCACTTTGCTGGTGTCTGGGTCATTGAGGATGGCGAACGCGCTGTCCAGAAATTGGGTGTTGTTGGCCTGGACGATGTCCGAGAGCAGAGCCAGAGTCCCGTCCTTGTTGGGGAACGCATAAGTGCGGGTGGTGGCTGTGGTGATCAGCGCAGCATTGAACGTGGCCACCTTTGTGATGTCCCCATTGTCCTGGATGTCCAACAACGTGTCCAACACTGTGATCGTGTTCGAATTGTCCAGCGTCTTGGACGAGAGCGTCTGCGTTCCTACGGTGAGCACCAGAACGCCATTGAGATCCGGGAAGGAATAGGTGCGTGTGGTAGCCGTGGTGATCAGCGCAGCATTGAACATGGCGACCTTTGTGATGTCCCCATTGTCCTGGATGTCCAACAGCGTGTCCAACACTATGATCGTATTCGAGTTGTCCAAGGTCTTGTCCGACAGCGCCTGGGCCCCAGCGGTCAACACCAAAACGCCATTGAGGTCCGGGAAGGAATAGACGCGGGTGGTGGCCGTGGTAATCAGGCCGCAATCGAACGTGGCCACCTTGGTGTTGTCCCCATTGTCCTGGATATCCAGGAGCATGTCCAGCACTGTGATGGAGTTGGAGTTGTCCAAGGTCTTGTCCGACAGCGTCTGGACGCCGGTCGTCAGCACCAGAGTGCCGCTGAGGTCGGGAAACGCATAGATTTGGGTGGTGGCCGTGGTGATGGCAGAGGCATCGAATGTTGCCACTTTCGTATTGTCGCCGATGTCCTGGATGCTCAGCAGGGCATCCAGCACATTGATGGTGTTCGAGTTGTCCAGGGTCTTGTCCGACAGCGTCTGGGTGCCCGCCGTCAGCGCCAGGGTGCCGCTGATGTCGGGGAACAAGTAGGTGCGGGTGGTGGCCGTGCCGATGGCCGAAGCGCTGAAAGTAGCCACCTTGGTGGTGTCCGGATTATTAAGGATTTCGAATGCGCTGTCCAGAAAGCGGGTGTTGTTGTCCTGCACGATGTCCGAGAGCAGGGCAAAAGTCCCATCTTTGTTGGGGAACGCATAAGTGCGGGTGGTGGCCGTGGTGATACTGGCGGCATCGAACATCGCCTCCTTTGTGATGTCGATGGCATTGAGGATGGCAAAGTCGCTGTCCAGGAACCGCGTGGTGTTGTTCTGGACGATGTCGGAGATCATGGCCACCACGCCATCCTTGTTGGGCCAGGTGTAGGTCCGGGTGGTGAATGGGCTGACCAGCGAGACGTCGAACATGATTCGCGTGAATATGTTGGCGGCGTCGAACACGACGAATTCATCGTCGGCAAACGCAGTCGGCAGGTCGTCCAAGAGCGCCACAGTCCCATTCTTGTTGGGCATGGCATAGATTCGAGTTGTGTTTGCCGCGATGCTCCCCGCAAAGAACATGAATGCTCTGGATGGATCGTCCTCATTGAGTATGGTAAATATGTCATCGAAAAAAAAGGTATCGCAGTAGCAGTCGGCAAGGTCTTCCTTGACGACGGCTACTTTGTCGTTGATGTCGGCAAATCGGCGGTTCTCCCGCGTGTAGACGGTGGCGGACGTGATCACGAAAGCTGCGGCCACCGTAGCCCCCACAACCAGTGCCGTCCATGCCACTATGCTCGTGAGCATAGTGGCGAAACTTGAGCTGCTGCTGGCGGCCACCTGTGCGGCGCTCTGCGCCGCAGTTGCGGGCGACGGCGATCCGTTGGCTCCGATCGGCGATGGGGGGGGGGACCACGTCATCCCCGCCTCCTGGTGGTGGTGATGTGGCGGTCGCCGGAACATCAGCGTTGTCTTTGTCGTTCGCCGAGCGAACGGTCAGGACGCGCACACACACTAGACCTTCTTTTTCTTAGGATATATAGATATATGAGGCCGTTCCCACACAGTTGCTATCCTACACACACACAGAAAACCCATTGTCGAAAGAAAATGGGAAGATCTTCCCCGGCAGCAGGCTATCCCCGAACGACGGGAGCGGACGATCCCGGCGACACCATAGCAGCAGAAGCAGAAACGGCGACGGCAGGGTCGGCCTGGCGGAGACTGCAAAATGTCACCAATGGGGTGGCGTGGGTTGCGCTTGGGCTGGCCGTGCTGACAGCCTTCGCCTTCGTCGTCACCTCGGGCGTCATGTTCAGTCGGGAGGCCCGACGTTACGCGCTCCTCAACGAGCGCACCCACAGATTGCAGGAATGGGTGGAGCTGTGCCACTGCGACACCTTCTTCTCCGATGATGCGTTCATGGTCCTGAGTGAGGTCGAGCCGTCCAAGAGGTTCCAGTTTTCGGCGAAAAACATAACGCTGGGGGCGAAACGAACGTACACGATGCCAAACAGAAACGGGATCCTGGCGCTCCAGCCGGACGTTGACGACGCTCCGCCACCCGCCTTTGGCGACGATGCGTTTACGGTCTTCAACATCATCGACAACACCAAGCTCATCACGTTCGATGTGTCGAGCATAGGTGCGGCCACCACCCGCACCTACGTCTGGCCCAACAAGGGCGGGACCGTGGCTCTGATATCGGACATCAGCGCGCTGCTGTCGGATGGCAGCAACAGCAGCGAATTCCTCGATTCCAAGCTCGTCATCCGCAATGAACCAGATACCACCAAAGCCGCAAGGTTTGATACCGCTGCCATCACCACAGCCGTCACCCGTACCTACATCTTTCCCGACAAGAGCGGTGTACTGGCCCTCCGCTCCGACACCGTCGCTGCCGCCGTCCCCTCGACGTTCCAGGATTCAATATTCACCATCGAGAATGCGGACGACCCCTCGAAAAAAGCCATGTTCGACGGCTCGGCCATCACCAACAGCACCACCCGCACTTTTGTGTTCCCCAACGCAGACGGGACGCTGGCCTTAAATTTCCTCGTCGATGGTTTTTATGCCGAACGATCTCAGCCGAGACAGAGGATCCCCGCCAGGACATTGACCAGCGTGCTCTTTGATGATGATGGCGCTGCAGCACTCGGCAATAATCCGGGCGGCAACTACGACACCACGACCGGCACCTACACAGTCCCCGCCAGGGGATTTTACGACATATCGTACCATTTGGAGTGGACGGTGGATAATAGTCATTCGGAATTCATGGGCAGGATCTTGATCGACAGCCCTTCCAGGTCAGTCAGTTTGATACGACTGCTGCAAATCGTTGTTTCCGACCCCGTGCTTCTGGTGCAGCCCAGCGACGGGGGCACGATGCTGCATATCGAACTGAGGAGCGGGGATATGGTCGTCGTGCAGTGTTTCCAGACGAGCGGAACGAACAGGTTCATCCAACCCGGTTCATTGTTTAGCGTGACGCGCGTGGGGTGATAGCGACAGACTCCTCATTATCTTGTTGCCCGCCGGCGGAAACGCGGGAGGATTTCCGATCCGTGGGATGCGGGAAAAAAATGGTTTTTTATATGTATGATTCATTCGTTTTTTTTGGTATGGTACACTTTTCCCCACCACCACTACTACTACTACTGCTCGCCGGGTCGATCTAAGCACCGCGCACACACACACACACACACACAAGGAACACAAGCCTATGGGGGAGAGGCTCTCCCGCTGCTGCTGCTGCTCCATGGTCTATCACCCCGTTCGCACCACGCTAAACAGCGAGTCGGCACTGAGGTTGTGGTTTCCACCGGTGTCCTGGAAAGCCTCCACGATGATCGTATCCCCGCTCCTCAGATCGGCGTGCAACATCGTACCCTCGTTTGTCGTTTGTGTCAGCACCGTGCCGTCGGAGAGCTTACCATCGGCCAGTCGTATGAAACTGGTTGCCCTGGAAGAGCTGGTGATCAGGATTCGGCCTTGGAAGAACGACTTGCTGTTGTCCACCGTCCACTCCAGGTAGAACGAGATGTCGTAAAATCCGTCGGCGGGGGCGGTGTAGGTGCCGGTCGAGTTGTCGTAGTTGTCGCCCGGATCATTGCCGAGTCCGGCGGTGTCGTCGTCGAAGATCACCGTGGTTATGCTGGACGTGGTAATCGCCTGCACCGACGTGCGCTCGGCATAGAAACCGTCGCTAACAAAATCGAGCGCCAGCGTCCCGTCGGCATCGGGGAAGGTGTAGGTGCGCGTGGTGGACGTGGCGATGGCGGAGGCATCAAACATTGCCTTTTTCGTGGTGTCCGGGTCATTTTCGATGGTGAACACAGAGTCCAAGAAAGTTCCGGAGACGTCCGACAGACATGCCAGCGTGCAATCCTGATCCTGGAAGGAGTAGGTGCGGGTGGTGGCTGTGGTGATGGCGGAGGCGTCGAATACGGCAACTTTGGTGTTGTCGCCATTGTCCTGGATGTCCAACTGGGTGTCCAGCACAAAGATGGTGTTCGAATTGGCCAGGGTCTTGTCCGACACCGTCTGGACCCCGCTCGTCAACAGGAGGACGCCACTGAGGTCGGGAAAGTCATAGACGCGCGTGGTGGCCGTGCTGATCAGGGCAGCGTCGAATGTGGCGACCCTGGTGTTGTCGCCATTGTCCTGGATGTCGAAGAGCATGTCCAGCACCGTGATGGTGTTCGAATTGTCCAGGGTCTTGTCCGACAGCGTCTGGGTGCCCGCCGTCAGCGCCAGGGTGCCGCTGATGTCCGGAAAGAAATAGGAGCGGGTCGTGGCCGTGCCGATCAGCGACGCATCGAAGGTGGCTATTTTCGTCACGTCGGGATCATTGAGGATGGCAAACGCCGAATCGAGGAATTCGCTGGTGTTGGTCAGCAACGCGATGATGTCCGACAGCATGGCCACTGTGCCATCCTTGTTGGGCCAGATGTAGGTGCGGGTGGTGGCCGCACTGATGACCGACACGTCAAACATGATCTCCTTGCTCGGGTCCACGGCGTTCTGCACGGCAAAGACATCGTCGTCGAATACGGAGGTGATCACCGGGATGTCGGCCAACAGGGCCACCGTGCCGTCCTTGTTGGGCCACGTGTATACGCGAGTGGTGTTGAGGATGCTAGCATCAAACATGATGATCTTGGTGATGTCGATGACGTTGAAGACGGCAAACGCATCGTCGGCAAAGGTGGTGACGGGCGGCGGAATGTCGTCCAGCAGCGCCACCGTCCCGTTTCTGTTTGGCATGGTGTAGGTTCGATTCGTCCCCACCGATATGTTTCCCGCCGAAAACTGGAACGTCTTGGACGGGTCGGCGACGTTCAGGATGGTGAATATGTCGTCGAAGAAGAAGGTGTCGCAGTAGCACAGGTCCAGCTCGTTCTGCAGGCTACGGGTCCGGTTGTTGAGGCGTTCGTACCGTCGGCCCTCCCGGCTGAACACGATGCCCGAGGTGATGACGAACGCGACGGCCGTCAACACACCCACTCCAAGCGCAACCCACGCCGCCACATTGCTGACATTCTGTAGGCTCCATCCGGTCATCCTTCCCATCGTCATTGTTGTTGTTGCTGCTGCTGCTGTTGTTGTGGCGGCCCCCGGACCGTTGGCTCCCACCGTTCGCGGATAGCCTCCCTGCACCCGAAGTCTATTCATTTTCGACAGTGGTCTTGGTCCTGTGATGTTGTTGATGCTGCTGCTGACGTCGACGCCGACGACGCCGCCAGCGTGTCGTCTCACGGGACCTCGCGAGCCAGTCTCCTCGGCCATCGCCGCCGCCGCCGATCGTTGTTGTTGTTGTTGTTGTTGTCGCCGTCGATGTTGTTGTTGTTGTTGTTGTTGTTCCTATCACACACAGGGAAGCCTGTGTGGGGAACTTGCAACTGTCGCCCCGGCTATAAATATGACTCAGGCCCGACGCCACGACCGCCTTAACAATCCACAGCCATCCGACGGAGGGACAATGTATGTTTCCCCCTCCGATGGCAGCAGCAGCAGCAGCGATGGAAAAGTCGACGGCTCCGAAACGACGACACAGGGAGGATCATCCTGTCCTCCCCCGCCGCCGCCGCAAGATATCATGACCACCACCACCACCACCGACGATTCTGTCACCAAGGACACCACAGACCCATGGATGCAAGCCATGGAGGAGTGGATCGCCATGCGCAAGCTGGTGGAACAGCACGGCGATCAGGTCCCGGAGCTCATACGTGACTTTCTGACGGCCGTGTCGGTGCTCGTCCATAACGTCAACGCGGGCCGTGAGATGATGCAGGGACGCGACGTATGGAACCAAATGCGACTGGCAGCAGCTGGTGCTGGTGGTGCTCCTGATTCTCCATCATGCTACAAGAGTGATACCAGTATGGCGGAGCAGGCGTGTGCGGCCTTCTTTGTGATCGGGTCTCTGGCATTGCTGGCAGCCGTCATTGGGTTCAGCATTATGTCACCATAATAGTAATAATAGTAACAACAACAACAACAACAACAACAAAAATGTCCAGTGGTTGTTGAGTCAGGAGGGATCACAGCCGCGATCATGGCCACAGAGGATGATGGTAAGCGTCGTAAGCGTAGGGGGTGTTCAAGGGCGTGGCCACCACCCACATACGGTAGCTGACTGGTTCGAACCGGCCGCGGGCCGGTTCGTTGTGAATCGTCAGATGTCCGTCACGGGGGAACGATAGGTCCGTGAGCAGGGTCCATCCGGGATCGGCGTCTGGGGTCCATACACTGAGAGCGTAGTTGCGTTCGCTGAGCATAAACGCCTCTCCGAGGTGTGCTGAATCTGCGGCACGCCCCAACCTTATCGGCCACCGTTTCTCTGCGGCAGTTTTGCCCATCGTGCGAATCGCATCCTCTGTCCCTTCGTACATTGCTTGAATCTTGCCCCCGCTCACGGCGGCATATATTTTTTTGTTTGCACCGATTTGTCTTCTTCTTCCTCCTCCTCCTCCAGCAGCTGCGGGATCTGGCAGCACGCGGGCGAACAGGATCCAGCTCGGTCGCCGAAAAATGGCGCGGCCGCCGGGCCAAAAGCGGACATAGTCGACGTCGGAACGTCTGGCCTGTTCCACACTCACGTCGATCATCAGAAGACTATAGATCGTTCCGTCGTCAGTTTTAAGGTTCGTAGGCACCACCTGTTGGATTTTCAACTTCAGGAATGGTGGCAATAAAATCTCGCTCTCGTCGTGCGTCGCATCGGAACCGTATACAATAGCACCACCACCACCGCGGAGGGGATCCCTGTGGGCATGAATTCCGGGCACCCAAATTGCCCGCTGGCCGGGACGCAGGTTCAGCCGCAAGACCAGACCATAGTTGCGAATCACGGCGGGCAGGGGCGCAGCGTCGACCAGGTACCGCGCCTTGGCCTCGATGCCCGCCTTGTCCGCAACCTCCACGGCCGTGGAGATGGATCCCGCGAATTTCGCCGCCACCTGGTACGTCCAAGAGGTGGCCAGGGGGAATGCGGTGACCCACCACTGACGCGTATGTTCCATTTTGAGTCGATCGGGTCGTAAATGGTTGAACAGCGCTTCGTACATGCCCGCGTCCAGACGGTCGCCGGGATCGACACGCCCTGAAAACACGACACAGGGTCTGTCGATGACCGGCAATCGACGCCACAACTGGGTCATGACCGTTCTGTGGACATCCAATTCTTTGGCGTAATCGTCCATGGAATCTATGTCATTTTCGCGTATCCAAGCAGCTCTGCCGCGCGCCACTGGAGCGATACGCAGCATCGCTGCCGCATCTGGCGCGCCAAAACGGTAGACGTTTTTGAGATCGTCGGTCGGACCGTCGGTCCAGAATTCGACCGCCTCCCAAAGCTCGTCGGGATCAACACCCGACATCGCCCCCACAGTCGAACCATCCATCATCGAAGCTGCCTGGGAGTCAAACCAATTCCGAGATGGCCCGGCCACGCGTTGCACGTCCCCGAATATCTGCAGGTCGGTCATGTCCGGGCGGTCCACTTGCAACAGAAGGCCTCTGGCGGTTGCTTCGGTCATCAGCCTTTGCCGGCTGAACGGTTCCATCCCTCCTACGTAGACTCGGTCGGCGTCGTAGGGCGTGTCCTTCCATAGGAGGGGCGGCCACGGAGCATCGGGGCCTTGTGCCGCTTCGTAGGCCGCACGGTATTTGTCCTCTGTTTCCACTTTTTCCTTGCCCTTTACCTGCGGCGGCGGCGGTCTCTTGCGCTTGACCTCGGAGAAGCGCGGATTGTCGCGGCGACGGCGAAGCACACTCGGCACGTCCATCCCGCGTTTCGTTATATAAATATGTGCTGCCGCCACCACCTATCCGTGTCGTTGTTGTTCGTATTGCACGCAGAGAAGTCTGTGTAGGCAGCTTGCAACTGCCGCCTCCGTTATAAATATGCTGGAGGACCGGTCGACGGCTGGTCGCGTCTCTGGCAGTGCTGGCAGCCGTGTCATCCGATTCACCATAATAGTAATAATAATACCAACAACAACAGCAAAAAAAAATGTCCAGTACCATCGGCGGCGGCGGCAACCCAAAAAAAAACTGTCCACAGTAAACGCCAGAGAGCTTCGGTTGTGGGGGAAAGGAACGCGCGCGCACACATACACACAACGACATGGTCGTCGTCGTCGACTCCAACAACAACAACAACGAGGCGGAGGGAACGTGTCCCAACCGGGGCTTCACGCGCGGCATCCTCTCCAGCAACTGGGCCGACATCCTCGAGGTGCTGACCGATGGCCTGTCGCGCCAAACCGCCAGCGTGGCCTCGGGCACGTTCAAAGTTTATCTGGTGGTGGGCGCGGTGTTGGCGATTCTGGCTGTGTGGACGGCCTACAAACAGTTTCTGTGGGTGATGCGACCCTGCCTGCCACTGGCCCACCAACGGGGCTATTGGCTCGATCGGGGACCCCAGGATCGCAATCGCTACCGCATGCGGTGGCCTATTCTATCCATGATGGCCCTACTGGCAGGCACATCTGCCCTGCTCATCGGTCTGGTGATGTCGGCACTCTGGCCCCTCTGGGTCCCTCTCTTTTTGCCGGCCATGCTGTGGGATTGCCTCTCTCCCGTCCGCCGACGACCCCCGATCGTTTATCCACCACCACCATCAACAACAACAACATCTCCAAAAATGCAAGCACAGGCCAACAATGGCGGCGACAATGATGCTGCTGCTGCTGCTGGAGGCGCGTACACGATGTCTGCAGATCCTCCCAAACCGGCCTCGTGTCTCTGCCACTGCCTGCGCATCGTATGCTGGCCCATCACCTGGATACTGGGATTCGTTGGGGCTTTTTTTTCGGACGTCGCAGAACAGACGGTGTGGCGCGTGGTGCGTCCCTTATGGACACGCATGCAAAAGAGCGCCCGGAAGCGCGAGCGCGAGAAGCTCGACCAAAAGCGTGCCAGATTTTTGCAGGGACAACGACCACGACAACGCGTTGGCACTTCCCCTGTCCCCAAAGAACAATAGTAGTAGCAGTAGTGATGATGACGACCGCAATGTCTATCGACGGGGTTTTTTCATATCCATGTACACATCAAAAAACAACATATATATTCCCTGCCTCACCCCCTGCATCCTCGCCTCAATCGTCCTCTTCGGTCTCTCCCACTCCCTCAACCAACTCTTTGCCTTTTTCGCGACCCTCCTGCGGTGCAAGGATCACGCGTGACTGCGATCCATTATCGTCGTCGTCGTCGTCGTCGTCGTCGTCGGGTGCAGTCGGCTCATCTTCCGCCGAGTGGGGATACGCGACTGTCTGCGCAAAGCGCAAATCCCTCATGCCTATGCTTCTTAGTTGTCGCGGGGGCGCGGCACCGCCCCCGCGGCACCAGCATTTGCCTACGCACGAGACACAGAACCGTCTGGCCGACGACAAGCGAATGGGCTTCCTTCGTCCTGCTCCTACTGCTCCTGCTGCTGCTGCTGCTGAGCGGCGACACCCGAAACAGGATGGACTGTCGATGGAATCCATGTCGTCGTCGTCGTTCAGGTCGACGGCATCCATTCCATCGTCGCCGTCGTCGTCGCCGTCGCCCGATGTGCTGTCCGACCACGATTCACCCCCCACGCGTCCCGTCTCCACGTCACCGTTGCCGGTTCCGCCTCGTCCCCGCCAAACTGCAGTATGAGCAGTGCCGCTAGCTTCCCTGGCTGCCTTGGCCGCCTCTTCTTCCGGCGTGATCGGCATGGCCGCTGAGTCCACCATCATCGGGATCGACCCAAATATCGGCGTCGGTGCTATGCGGCAGGGTGCGATGGCGCACATGGCCGAAATGGCCACAAAGGAACCGACAGACATCACCAGCAGGGGCAGGATCATCATGCCGCAGGGTCCGTCGTCGGTTCCCGTCAGGGTCATCACCACGGCTCCAATGCCGGCGGACTGCGCACGCACCAGGATGCAGACAAATAGGGCCATGACTATGCTCTCCTGGGGAGCGTGGCACCACTTCATCAGCCATGTCCCAGCCAGTAGTATGAGCAGGTTGAACAGGCCGACCACGGTCCACACCAGCAGCATGTTGGGCGTCCACGTGCACACGGCTGCGTTGGCCGCGGGATCCAACAGCCAGCCCAGTTGCACCCACCCCAGTTCGGCCGCAGAGACCAACACGGCATAGACGACGAGCTGGAAGCGCCACTGCATCACCCACGCTCTGGACCGGGAGGGCCGCGTGCAGTCGGAATAGGCAAACAACAGGAGCAACAGAGCATAGAGATGGCCCACCACGGCCTCCACGATCGTCAGCGTCAACACAACCGCCGGTCCGAACGTGTGTCCGTCGTTGAGATCTCCTTTGATCAGGGGTCCGATCGCCCCCATCATCGACCACGACGACGATTGTGGACAAATACTCTCGAAGCTTTAGGAAAAAGGCGATGAGTTCTGATTCCGACGGGGGAAATGATACAACAACAACAACAACAACAACAACAACAACAATGACAACGGCAATCTACGACGACGACGATGGCCACGACGAACCGCTGACCGACGGGGGAAATGATACAACAACAACAACGACAATCGTTGACGACGGCGATGGAAAGAGGTCGACGCTCTGGCACGACGAACCGCTGACTCCGGCGGATTGGCGTGTGATAAACCGAACCGGCATTTTCCTGTGGGGAGCCTGGATGTTCTTTAGCCTAATTGTGGTCTTGGCCTCCATGTTCGCGAGATCGCAGGACGGCGCTGCATCATCATCATGATCACGCATAATCTGACTCGCCAAGGGTCAAGGTGGGGACCGGCAACGAGGGTGTATATATATATTATCTCGGGGCGGCGGCGGCGGCGGGAGAAAAGCCTACCGGTCTGCGCCACTGCGGGCGGCACGGCGGCACAAAAATAGAATTTTTAGAAAAAAACAACAACAGATGCTTTTTGTCGTTGCCGATCATCATCTACTGTCCGCCCCGAAACTCGGGAGCGTCGAACCGCACGTCCCGCAAGAGGCGTGAGGACGACGGGATGGTGCCGGCAAACTCACCGCCTGCCGCGGTCAAGACAACCCCCGTCCCCATGTGCAGGGCCTTAATCACGTCATCGTACAGGGGGGCCAGCGTCGGGTTCTGCATGCGTGCTGTGAGATCCTCGCCCAGTCCGTATCCCTTGACGCGCATCTTGTGGAATTCTGTCACCCTGCGGCCGACGTGGGGAGTCGACTCTTCGGTGCGGCGGGCCCGCACTTTGCGATAGCCCGATGGGTTTGGCTCGCTTTCGCCCATCTCCTCAAAGCTGCGCTTGTATCCTCCTTCTTCGCCGCCGCCGCCCTCCGCTGCATAGGGCGCGTCCGGGGCGTTCGCCGACGCAAAGGTCGATATGGTGCGCTGGCCAGCGCCGACGCCCATCAAGCTCTGCACAAAGTGATGCGCAGGGGATATGGCCGGAATGGGAGCTTGCTGCCGGTACTGCTGCTGCTGCTGCTGCACCGGTGGCTGCTGCTGCTGCTGCTGCTGCTGCTGCTGCGGAACAGGAGGTGCGGCCCGCTGATGGAGAGGAGATCCGTAGGCCATGGCGGCGCGGGCCAGCGCCGACGCAGCGTTGAAGCCATTCGGCACCCCAGCAGGGGCAGCAGGCACGGCCCCCCGCGGCGTGGGGATTGCAAGATTACCATCAGCACCGGCAGCAAGGGGAGGG
>SDBT01014329.1_pt1 | contig 12645 bp, 16 predicted proteins | sample 2277101 | NCBI WGS metagenome assembly SDBT01 (sample SAMN10404973, study PRJNA504765) | marine sediment metagenome | isolation source: marine sediment core GS10_PC15, 103 cmbsf | place: Arctic Ocean: Southern Knipovich Ridge | collected 2010 | reverse complement strand
CCCGCGACCAAGACGTTCGAGACCAAGGTCGGGGCGGTCGGGAGGGTCGGCGTGTCCGGCGTGTCCCTGAACACCAACGTCCTGATCACCGCCACCATCGTCATGCCAGAGGTGTTCTCGGGGGGCGGCACGATCGAGGCCGACTTCTCGTTCACCCTGAGGGGGACGCCAGGATGACCAGAAAGAGGAGCAGGAAGATGATCAAGTTTGCGGAGCCGGGTCCTGACGATAACGACGACACCGAGGACATGATGGGCGACGACCTGGACGGGAGTACCGTCAGTGACTGGGAGGATCAGCCGGACGACTACACCGACAGTGAGCCGTCACTGAGCATGGTCGGACCATTCACCGTTCGCCTGAACGACGTGTATGATGGCGAGGGGCGGAGCGTGGCAAGGTGTGGCTACCTGCACAACACCAGGGCATCGGGTCCGCCAATGGCGGAGTCCGTGTGCGCGGCCCTCAATAGGGGGTACAGGAAGGTCTGAGATGCAGAAGCACGCGAAGATGGTCACTCTATATGCTGCCCTCGTGATCGCCGTGGTGGGCGCATGGGTGGGCATGGATCAGCTTGGCGTTCGCCCCGCGTTTAACGGGGAGGTCGACGCGGCGGAGGCCAGGGTGGTCGAGCAGATCACGGACCTGGGAAAGTTCAGCGTCGTCACGAGGATCTTGACTCTACAGAACGATAGGCGCTATTATGCTGGCGAGTTGCGACGGGCACAGGATGAGTTCGACCGGAGGCCGAATAACATACTCGCTACGGTCATAGAGAGCTTCCGCAGGACCCTGACCGACATCTCGACGCAGATAACCGAACTTAGAAAACTGAAGGAACCGGGAACATGAGAGAATATCCATTTGACTTCATCGAGGGGTGGGGCGGATGAGCAAGCCGATCATCATCAAGTGCTTGGGGTACTTCCCATGATCATCAAGCGATTGGTCGACATGACCGACGACCAGATCACCAAGGAGGCCCGGCGGCGGGTCGTGGACTACCGGGCGATGAAGAAGCGGGGCGACTTCGACGACGTGATGGACCTGCTGGAGCGCATGACTCACGACCGGTCGCACCTGAGGTACGACATCCAGGGGGCGGCGTGATGGCACCGGGAACACATACACCCATGAGGCAAGTCGGGAAGGCCAAGGTGACCTTGCCCCTGAGCATGAGCGGGACCCACGGCAGGCCGAAGCGATCACAGGACGAGCCTCTGAACCTGGTCGTCGATCCGAAGCCGGTCTTCAGGCCGGCCGGGCTCAAGCTGGACGGCGGACACAAGCCGGGACCGAAGCCGAGGCCGGAACCCGTCCTGACAGACATCCAAGTCGTCAAGCGGGAGTCTGCCGACAGGGTCAGGGAGTTGATCGAGGCCAACAACCGGGAACTGAAGAGGCGCCGGGAACTGGTGATCACCATGAAGGTGATCCTGGTACGGTCCAACTGCATGCTTACTAGGGACCTGGCTAGGAAGGCCCTGGAGAAGGACGAGGAGCTTGCCAAGTCCGGAGGCGGGTGATAGAAGGTGCAAGGACGGTACGCCCTGCGTGAGTCCACCGACGTGCAAGGCCCAGGAAGACGGGTTCTGCCTCAGGAGGCGTAGCAGGGAACGGTACCAGGAGACCAAGGTTAGGCGGGGCGGCGAGGAGGAAGGCGAGACGACATGACCGAATCGGTACCCACGAACGTTCAGCAGATCGACGGTCAGACCGTCACCAGGCTGGACCGTCCAACTAGTCCCCTGATCACGAGTGTTCGTGGCGGGCTGGGCACCTTTCAGAACCAGGACACCGGGGCTGGCGATCGGCTCGACTACAGCGGCGAGGAGTTGCGCGGTGGCCAGCGGTTCCTGAACATACGCCAGACCATCGCGGCCCAGGAGTTTCAGATCAAGGCGGGCAGCCACGCCCCGCAGACGTTTGCTCCTGGGGACGTGACCGCCGGGACGGACATCATCAACATCGACGACCACAGGCTGGTCGACGGGCAGATCGTCAGGGTCACGAGCGATACCGCCCTGCCGGCCGGGCTGGACGTGACCGGCACCGCAGCGACCGGCGTGCTGACCTTCACCGGGAACGCGGCGGACCTGGAGACCGTCACGATCGACGGCAAGGTCTACACGTTCGATGACACGGACCTGGACGACATCAACGGACACGTGCTGATCGGTGGGTCGGCCAGCGACAGCATCGACAACCTGATCGCGGCCATCACCCTCGGCGCAGGGGCTGGCACCCTGTACGCGACTTCGACCACCCTGCACCCGACCGTCACGGCGGCGGCCGGCGATGGCGATACTATGGACGCCACGGCCAAGGAGGCCGGCGCCCTGGCCAACGCCATCGCCACCATAGAAGGCATCACCGGCGACTGGGATGACCCCACGCTGCTTGGCGGCCTGGACGGCGACCTATTCGCCATCGTGGTGGACGCCGACAACTTCAAGCTCGCGACGACCAGGGCCTTCGCCCTGGCCCGCACGGCGATCGACATCACTGGCGCCGGCACGGGTGTCCACACGATCGAGTCGTGGCACAACGTGCTATTCCCCCCGAACCTCGACCTGACCGACGGCACGGGTGCCGCCCTATACAACGACGCCGACGGGTGGGTGCGGTTCCCTGCCGGCGAGACCTACACGGTCCAGGGAGACGACGGGACCTCGATCGTTCAATTCTACTGGAACTGATTACGCTGCCTTCACCACCTCGTTCCTGAGACTTGGCAAGGCCCCGGACTTAAAACGTTCGGGGCCTCTTTTTGCAAGCGATTGCAAAACCCTGCGGTTGACGAACGATCGAGGACGTGGTATCATGCACCATGGACCCACACCCCATGTCCGACAGGCGCCCGAACGGGAGGTGCCGCGCGTACTACATGGCGCACGACAGGTGCCCAGGCACCAAGGTCGGCTACGGGTGGGCCACGGAGAAGTTCGGGCAGTACGTGGAGGAGGCCAAGAAGCTGGACCTGTCCGATGGCATGCTGCCGTGCTGCAACTCGAATCCGTTCCCGCTTAAACCGATCAGGAAGAGGACTCGCAATGCTTAGTGGACTGTGGGCGGCCCTGATGGGCCTGCTGATGATCATGTGGGAGAATCCATTTCCCACGGTGGCGGCGATCGTGCTGATATCCCTCACGATCATGGGGTACAGGATGTGGAGGACGAAGCCGGCGGCCCGCGAGAGTAGGGTGGTCAAGGTGGCGTTCGGGGATCACGACCTGGATGACCTGTCGCGGCAGGACCTGGACTGCGACTACTACATAAAGGCAGGACGTCCGGATAGTCCTGTCTCTCCGCCCGGCCTCGTGTTCGAGAAGGTGGGCAGGGAGGTGTCCACGGCGGCGGGGTTCATCATGGATCGGCACGGGGACAGGTGGCTTCAGACCGAGGGCGACATGGTGGTGACCAGGAACGACAAGGTGATTGCCGTCATGGCGGTCTCCGGGTTCCCGAGCTTGGACGTCATGCACGACATGATGGAGGACCTGGAGGCCCACACGACGTGGCGCTACCTGACCGACTCGACGCGCAGAGTGGTCAACTCACTGAGCACGCTGGTGGCGTACGCCCTGCTCCTGGTCAATGACGTGAGCACTCCGAGTAATGAGCGTGCGGAGACGAGCCGGTCAGAGCGGCGGGTGGAACTGGAGGGGGTGGTGCAGGAGGTGCCTGGTCACCCGGAGGAAGAATTCCTGGGCGATGTCCACCCCAGGCGACCGGACGGCTCTCCGTCGAGCAGGGACATGGGGGGCCGACCACCGCATCAGGGGAGTTCGGGATCACAGCCTGTGCCGCCAGGAGCGCGGCCCAGGGGGAGGCTGATAACGCTGGACTAGACATGGTTAATGAGGGGTGGTATGGTTGGGCCAGAAATGGACCCACCAGGAGTCACCCATGGCTAAAGAACGCCCCATCCGCAAGCGGACTCGCAGCACCAGGTATAGGGGTACCAAGATCAACCCGGACGTCGACTGGTACCTCGACGTACTGAAGGCCGCCGCCACCTCCCAGCAGGTGGATGATCCGTTCAAGAATCAGAGTGGTGGCCTGGGCGATGGTGTGACCGGGCTGCACCTAATCAGCCCACCGTTCAACTTCGGCGCCCTGCTGCGGCTGCCGCGTGAGAACAACATGCTGCGCCAGTGCATCGACGCCATGGTGACCAACGTTGAGGGTCACGGCTGGCGCCTGGAGTACACCGGGCCGGAAGACCAGGAGGAGAGCACCGAGGCGAAGGCCGAGAAGGTCGTGCTGGAGAACCTGCTGGACTTCCCGAACGACGACATGACCCTGCAAGAGCTACGGGAGCGGCAGCGGCGGGACATTGAGATCCTGGCCAACTCGTTCTTGGAGGTCGGCCGAGACGATGCCGGCCGGATCGTCATGGTCAGCCACGTTCCTGGCTACACCGTGCGGCTCACCAACAAGGAGAAGGAGAAGGTCCCCGTCGAGGTGATCCTGCCCAGGGAGGGCAAGGCCCGAGTACAGAAGATCATGAAGACGTTTCGCCGGTACGTACAGATCGTGGGCACGCAGAAGGTGTTCTTCAAGGAGTTCGGGGACCCCAGGTCGATCAGTCCGAAGACCGGTAGGGTCGACGACGAGCTTTCCCTGGAGGAGCAGGCCACTGAGCTGATCCACCTGACCCAGCACTATCCCGGCACGCCATACGGCATTCCCAGGTGGATCAACCAGATGCCCGCCATCCTGGGGTCCAGGCAGGCGGAACTGACCAACCTCGACTTCTTCAAGGAGAACGCGATCCCCGCCATGGTCTTGATGGTTGCGGGTGGCTCGATCACCCAGGAGAGCATCGAGGACCTGGAAGAGCAGTTCGTCCACGCTAAGGGGCGGTCCAGCTTCAACCGGATCACGATCATCGAGGCCAGGGGAGACGAGGAGGCCGCCAGCCAGGACGGCAACGTCCCGTCCCCCAGGATGGAGATCAAGCCGCTGCAAAGCGAGCGACAGAAGGACGCCCTGTTCCAGGTATACGATTCGAATAACATGATGAAGATCAGGTCCAGCTTCCGGCTGCCGCCGATCTTCGTCGGCCTGGCGGAGGACTACACTCACGCCACTGCCAAGGCCAGCTTCGAGGTCGCCGAGTCCCAGGTGTTCGGACCCGAGCGGGCCAAGACGGACGACGTGTGGAACATGAAGATCCTGTCCACCTATGCGCCCAAGTTCTGGTCCTTCCGCAGCATGCCGCCGCGCATCAGCGACCCGCAGGACATCATCGACGCCATCGAGAAGTTCGACGCGGCCGGCGCACTGAACCCGAACGTGGTGATCGGCCTGGCGAACGACATGTTCGACCTGGAGATCCCGCTGATCGAGGAGCCGTGGGGAGACGTACCGTTCTCCCTGACCACGATCGCGGTGACCGCCGGGGTCGCGCCCGAGGAGGAGGTGCCCGATCCGTTCGACGTGGAGGAGCCCGAGGACGGGGACGACCCGAACGAGGGTCCGGTCCCGAAGCCCGCGAACGAGGAGGCCGGGTCCAAGCTGCGCAAGCACGCCAACAAGCACTCGACCCGCCTCGGCCAGGTGCTGGACCTGATCGAGCACCAGTCCAAGAAGCGGCGGCGGGCATGACCAAGAGGGACGACATATCAGACGCCGACCTGGACGGCGGCGGTCGTGCCAACCCCGACCAGAGGTGCGAGCCGGGACAGGAGTACGACGCCGGCCTCGGCCGGTGCGTGACCAGGCTGGATCGGGCCGACGACTTCAGCGTGTCCCCCGAGGGACGCTTGGTGGCGCTGCACCACAAGCTGCGCAGGATCATGAAGGCGCAGATCAGGCGGCAGACCGAGCCGCTGGGGGTCGACACCCTGGGAAACAGGCAGGTCGCCGACCGCGAGGAGGAGGACCAGTTCCTGGCACTGGAGTTGCTGCTGGCGATCGCCCTGGCCGAGTCGGCGTTCGCCCTAGCGAACCGACGCATCCTGCCATTGTACGACGACCAGGTGCTGCCAAAGGACTCCACTAGGTTCAATCAGGCCAGGCTGGACGACGCCAACGAGGTGGCGGCGATCAGGTGGGAGCGGGAGGCGTGGACCCCCGAGGTCAACCAGCGGACCCGCAGCGTGATCGAGCGGTCGTTCCGGGCCGGCGAGGCTCAGATAGTGCCGGGCATCGCCAGAGATGCCCCGAGCGTCCAGCGCGTCCTGGAGGAGATGGTCGACGTCGCCCAGTGGAACACCAACCAGTACTTCAACCAGCAGGTGATCCCGAGCCTGCAACGCCAGATCAACAACGCCTTCGCCAACGCGGACGCCTTCGAGCAGTTGGACATCACCCCGATCAGGACGGCACTGGACAGGCGACTGAAGTCGGTGCCGTACTGGCGGGTCGTGGCCAACGCGGCCACCAGCCGGGCGTATCACTACGGCCTGCTGAAGGCGGCTCAGTTCCAGGGGTTCCGGGGATACCAGTTCAAGGCGGTCATCGACTCGAAGACTAGCGAGATTTGCCGGTCGCTGAACGGCAAGGTGTGGAGCATCGCCAGTGCCCTGAGCAAGTTCGAGCAGGTGGCCGGGTCCGATGACCCTGACGAGGTGAAGCGGGTGTTCCCGTGGCCTCGGTTCAAGGACGTGCAGGGACTGTCGGTCGAGCAGCTTCAGGCGATGGGCGTGATGGTTCCCCCTCTACATGGCAACTGCCGATCGACGCTGATCCCGAGGGGCGGCGTCCCGCCGGCAGGCCAGCAGGGACTCGCCGTCCTCTGATTTGCAATTGATTGCGAATCTATCTCATGCGCCTTATGGCGACCGACGCCCTGGCTTTATTCGCCATGCCGTACAGGTCGAGCAGTTGTGCCCTGGTGTGTGATCTCACCATGCGCTGGGCGCTATCTTCCATGGTCCTGGTCAGGAGCACGCGCTGATATAGCGTCCTGACTGCGTATCGTGCTAGGTCGATCTTGGTCATCGGTCTGGTTCCTATCAAAAGGGAAGATCGTCTTCGGCGTCGACCCGAAAGGCCGGGCCGCCGCGAGCTTCCATGGCGTCCAGGGCGTCCATCTTGCCCAGGTAGGCGTAATGATCGGCCTCGTCGTCCAGGGTCTCTTCGTACTCGATGTCGAACCCGGCGTTCCGAAGTTCCTGAGTTGTCATGATCTCCATGGCGTGAATGATGTTCCAGTCTGCCAGGGCGTCTTCGCGTGGGTCGGTCATTAGCTTAGTTCCTTCAATGGGTTCGTCGTCTTGATGGACCCAGTGTGCCACGAAGGTCTTAAGGAACCGTTAAGGCGATTGCAGTCGATTGCAAAAAAGACTTGACAGGATTTCGTTAACCATAAATAAGGCCAACATGGACGCACAGGTTCGCCAGCACGTGGTCACTATCACCCGGACGGACGAGGATCAGCACCTGATCTTCGGCGAGGTGTACGCGCCAAACGTGCTGGACACGTATTGCGAGTTCGTGACCCACGAGGACCTGGAGCTGATGTGCCACCGGTTCGCGGAGTTGAACTTGCGAGACGCGATCGACACCAATCATGACAACATCCCGAACGGGTCGCACCCGGTCGAGAGCTTCATCGCGCGAATGGGCGACCCCGACTTCACGCCAGGCGCGTGGGTCCTGGGGGTCAAGGTGCACGACGCACACATCTGGGCGCAGATCAAGAAGGGCGAATTGAACGGGTTCTCGTTCGAGGCGCTGGTACACCCGGAAGACGTGATGGTGACCATGCAGCAGCACAGGGACCTGGTGGGATCGGTCGAGCGGGCCGGCGACCACGACCACATGTTCTTCCTGCACATCAACGAGCAGGGGCGGGTGGTCAAGGGCCACACGAGCGAGGACGAGGATGCCGACGGGGTCCTGCACGACCACAGGATCAGGCACGGCAGCATGACGGAAGCGGGCGGCGAAGTCAGACACACCCACAGGTTCTTCCTGTAAGGAGTACAGCATGGCATTCCGGAAGGCCAAGGAGAAGACGATCCACGCCAGGGCGCTGACGAAGCCCCAGCCCAGGTTCGTCTCCATCGTGAGCGCGGGTGCCAACCAGACCCCGATCAAGACCGTGAAGGTCGACATCGTGGCAACCAAGGAGATTCACATGACCCAGATCGCCGCACTGAAGGCCGAGGGACACGAGGTACAGAAGATCGAACTCAGGAAGGGTGACACCTTCCCAGACGAGGCCGTGGTCCGGGCGTTCCTGGACGAGGGTGGATACACCTTCACCGACCTATCCGAGACGGACGACGGATTCGTGGTCGAGAACAAGTCCGACGAATTCACCGACGACGTGAGGCGGATCGAGGTCGACGAGGATCTCGTAGTACACGTCGGCAAACTCGCGGTACCGGAACAGTCCGAAGAGGACCCGGATGACGCCGCGAAGGCCCAGGCCAACAAGGCTGGGTCAGCCATCACCAAGGTCGAGCCGATCGAGGTCAAGAAGGGAGGCGATGCCGGCAGCACCCTGCGGGCCGGCGCCGACGGGAAGGTAACCTCTGTGCGGAAGCGCCAGCGTGGCACTGCCCCCCTCCAGAAGAACTCCATCGGCCTGATGTATCCCAAGGACGACCCAGTCGACGGCGGTGACGATGGGCTCGTGGAGGAGGTCACGGACGATGACGGCGGGAGCCAGGAGGTCACCGACGACGCCGAGAAGGCCCTGGAGGAGGATGCCAACTGCGGTATTGACGAGGTCTTCGTCAACGGCAAGTGCGTGCCATCCGTCGTGAAGGTAGCGGGCGAGACCTTCGACCTGATCTGGGACAAGGAGGTGGCCAAGGAGATGATGGTCCCCCTGGGGTCCTTCGTGATCCCGGCCGAGAAGGTCGACATCGTGGATGGCTCCTGCGGCAACGCCCACGTCGCCATCACCGTCGACGGCGTCCTGGTGTGCGTGCCGACCGGCGACCGCACCCCGATCATCAACGACACGGAGGTCACCCCCTCCAATCCGGCCGGCGGCCAGGGCAATGCGGGCTTCGGCGGAGTGTCCCCTGCGGCCGGCCAGACGAACCGGTCCCGGTCCATGAGTGAACTGCTGGATCACACCAAGCTGGACATTGACACCAAGGAGATCGCCGAGCGGTTCGACGAGTTCAGTGCTCACTTCAGCGATGGGAAGACCCTCGGCGAGGTCATGGACGACGCCAACGACGGGTTCCCTCCTGGATTGGAACAGGTGATCTTTGCGGCCGTCATGGCAATGAGGAATAATTTCCTGTCCGGGGACATGGCGGCCGTCAAGCAGGCCGGCACCGACCTGGGCGAGGTCGCGGCGATGCTGGGAGGCATGTTCGGCGAGACGGCCGAGCGCGGCCCGGCGGTCATGCGCGGCTGGGTCGATCAGCTATCGGGACAGTTCGAGAGCATCGGCTGGCCGGAACCTAGCGAATTTGCCACCAAGGACCAGGAAGACAAGGATAACCCGAAGGACTCGGCCATGGTCGACGCCCTGTCGGGGATTGCGTCCACGATGAAGTCCATCGCGGACCAGTTGGGTGAGGTCAGTACTGAGGTCACCGCTACCAAGGCGGCCACGGCAGACCTGACCGACCGGATCAAGGTCGTCGAGGATAGACGGCAGACCCGGAAAGGCGCAGCCGAAGGCGACGCGAACGACGGCAGCACGGTGAAACCAAAGGTCAGCCCGATTGGAAAGCTGACCATGAGGAATCAACTGGGCATCACGACCTGACCGTACCCCCTGGCAGTGCATAAGGTGCAAGAGGTCAACTGAAAGGAATCTAGACCATGCCCCAAGACATCGTGCAACGTGCGGACCTGGCGCTTACTGATCTGTCCTCGAACGGTGGACTACTCACCGTCGAGCAGCAGGACGCGTTCATCCGTAACCTCATCGACCAGCCGACCATCATCCGGGAGGCCCGGACTGTTCCCATGGCCTCGCCGAGGATGGAGATCAACAAGATCGGCTTCGGCTCCCGCATCCTGAAGCCCGCCACCCAGACCGGCGGCGCCAACGATGACGGCTCCAACGACAGGCACCTCCTGGAAGCCGACCGCTCGAAGGTCGACCTGGGTAAGGTGACGCTCCAGACCGTGGAAGTCATCGCCGAGGTCCACATCCCGGACGAGGTCCTGGAGGACAACATCGAGCGCGGCGACATGGCCGACACCATCCTGGCCCTGATCGCCGAACGCGCGGCCCTCGACCTGGAAGAGCTTATCATCCAGGGCGACAGCGCTTCCGGTGACACCTACCTGGCACTCTTCGACGGCGTGCTCGCGCTGTCCACCGCGAACGTGGTCGATGGAGGCGGAGCGCCCGTCAACATCACCATGTTCAACGACATGAAGAAGGCCATGCCTACCCGGTACAGGCGGAACCTCAACACCCTGAGGTTCTACAACTCCATGGACGTGGAGTCGGACTACCGGGTGCAGGTAGCCAGCCGTGGCACTGCCCTCGGCGACGCGACCCTGACGGGCAACTCCCCGCTTCCGGTCCTCGGTGTTCCGCTTCGTGGCGTGGCCCTGATGCCGAACGCGAGTGGCCTGCTCATCAACCCCCAGAACATCATCTGGGGAATCCAGCGTAACATCCGGATCGAGCGCGACCGCGACATCCGCGCCCGTACCTGGATCATCGTGCTGACGATGCGGATCGCCCTTGAGATCGAGGAAGTGGACGCGGTCGTCAAGCTGATCAACCTGGGCTGACTTGGATAAGGTCAACTGGGTTCCTGGCCCCTACTAGGGTGACACCGAACGGGGAGAGCGGATTGGGCGGGGGAGGTACCCTCGCCCGTTCCCGCCACTTGAAAGGAGTGGAGCAATGGCACTGAAATTCGACACCCGACCCATCAAGGTCGACCAACTCGGCCACCAGATCGGTGGCGGACAGTTCGTCCAGAACGAGATCAACATCGCCGGCATCCAGACCACCAACCGAGTCACCATGCACGCCGAGACCGGCAGGCTGTCCGACTCCGGCGGCAGGGCACGGGAAACTCTCTTCCTGGCGACCCCGCTGTTCGTGGACGTGGACGTGTCCGGTACCATCGGCGGGACCAAGGCCACCACGGATGCCAGCCTCGCGCTGGTGAACGATGGCCTGGCCGCCGTGCACGCCGACTGCGCCACCTTCCTGGCGGCCCTCGGCCTGACCGGCGCGGTCTATGCCGGTGGGGGCACCGCGAATAGCCCGATCCTGGTCATCACCGGTGCCGGCATCCTCGCCGTGACCGGCGCGACCGCAGCGATCATGAACCCCATCCGGGACCAGATCGACACCAACATGCACGTCGCCGGTGCCCTGGTGAACAAGATCATGCGGGCCGTGCGGATGCATCCGCTCGACATCGAGACCAACCCGATGCGCGAGCCACCTCCGGACGACTACGCACAGGGTTCCGTCGGCTTCAACCCGCCCGACCAGGTGTCCCCGGACGACCCGACTAGGTCCGACGCCGGCTCCGGTCGCGCGTTCGGCACCGACTCGCCGTTCACCGATCCCACCCCGGCGATCACCGAGGACAGCGGTGCGGCCAACGCCACCGGCATCACCAAGGTGGCCGTGGACGCCGCGCTGGACAACTGGCGCAACAACATCGAGACCATGGCCCAGCGCCTGGCCGTCGCGACCAACACCGTCGCGGCACTGACCGACTCCAGCACGGGCACGGCTCAGGCCGACCGTACGCTGGACTTCGTCATCACGGACGTGGTGGACGGCTTCGACGCCGACATCGCGGACGTGGGCACCGACCTGGCGCAGAAGGCCGACACGGACGCCTCCATGGTGGAAGTCCGGGACGCCATCCAGGAGTTGGCCGAGAAGGCGCGGGAGCTTGCTTCCGGCGTCGGCGCGGGTGACTTCGTCTACGACGGCGGGGGTTCTGGCCTCAGTAGCGTCATCGCGGCGATCGACGACACGATCACCGACGCGGCGACCGGCGCCACCAAGGCGGTCATGGACCCGTGGGCCGTCACGGTCGACGAGGCGTTCGACATGATCGCCGTCGCGATCAACAGGGTCTGCGACGAGGTAGACGTGCTCCCGGTAGTTCGGGCCGTCTTCGCCCTCGGCACCACGTCCAGTGGTAACACCGCCGGCAACCCGGTCAACCGCGACGTGACTGACACGTTCGCCACCAACGGCCTGGTTGATCCGTTCCCTGGCTCTACCATCGCGGTGAGTTCCGGGACGGCTGCCGATCCTGGTCAACTGTCCGCGAACATCGAAGGCGCACTGCTTCGGGCCAAGAACAACGTCGCCCTGCTCGCCTCGGTGATCAACGAGTGCCGGACGGCACTTGGCGCGAACCTGGTCAAGATCATCTGATCGAGACCGACCACCACATAATGGCATCATTCTGAAGGAGAGAAGCCATGGCACTACAAGCGAAGCTGGTCAACGGCGAGACGTACGTCCTGTCCAGGGAGAACATGACCACGCCGTCCAAGCGATTCATGAAGGGCGAGTGGACCACCATCACGGCCGACGAGCAGATACACATGAAGAAGAACGCGCTCCAGCGCGTGACGATCAAGAGGGGCAAGGAGATCGAGGCTTCCTGGATTCAGATGTTCGAGTACCGGGAGGGCGTCGAGAGCACGGAAAAGGGCGAGACCGAGGCACCGGCAGTTCGCCAGCGTGCCCGAGGTTGAACCCCCTGCGGGGACCGG
>SDBT01014328.1_pt1 | contig 12645 bp, 9 predicted proteins | sample 2277101 | NCBI WGS metagenome assembly SDBT01 (sample SAMN10404973, study PRJNA504765) | marine sediment metagenome | isolation source: marine sediment core GS10_PC15, 103 cmbsf | place: Arctic Ocean: Southern Knipovich Ridge | collected 2010 | reverse complement strand
TCGGCTCATCGCATCCTGGGGCTGGAGAAGGTCCCAAGGGTTTGGCTGTTCGCCAATTAAAGCGGTACGTGAGCTGGGTTTAGAACGTCGTGAGACAGTTCGGTCCCTATCTGTTGTGGGCGTTAGGATACTTGAGGGAGTCTGCTCTTAGTACGAGAGGACCGGAGTGGACGAACCGCTAGTGTACCAGTTGTCTCGCCAGAGGCATCGCTGGGTAGCTATGTTCGGTGTGGATAAGCGCTGAAAGCATCTAAGTGCGAAACCCAACCCAAGATGAGGTATCCCTTGTCCCGATTCGTCGGGACACTAAAGGCACCTTCGAGATTAGGAGGTAGATAGGCTGCAGGTGTACGCACAGTAATGTGTTTAGCCGAGCAGTACTAATCGGCCGTGAGACTTAACCTGTATTTTTATACCTAACACGGCAGATAACTTTCTACTTAAACGAATAAAAATATCACGTAAAGCGTAATTTATAGAAGAGAGTAAAGAGAAAAGAGAAGAGAAAAATCATTTAGAGACCTCTTCTCTCTTTTCTGCTCTCTCTTCAATTAGACTAATCGCTTAACGAAAAAAAAGTTTACTGGTGACTATAGCGGTGGGGCAACACCTCTTCCCATTCCGAACAGAGAAGTTAAGCCCACCTGCGCTGATGGTACTGTTCCTAAGGTTGGGACGGGAGAGTAGGTCGTCACCAGTTTTTTTTTGCCCAAAAATCAATTTCTCGCAGCGGCGCAGTGGTTTCAAATGACTAATCGCTATCACGCAACGACGCGACGGCCGCGACGATCGAATATCTTGTCATTCCCGTCCCGCTTTTTGCGGGAGGAATCCATCTTTACCACGAAGATCACGAACAACACGAAATTTTATTTCTATTATATATGAATCTATAATATCTATATTTCTATGTAGTCTGATAGATTTATTTTACAAAGAGAAACTGGGAATATTTGTGTTGTTTGGATTACGATTTAAACGCACCAGTCGGAGATATATAGAATCAATCCATTGCACAAGTATGGCAGGGTGGAGCGATACAGTCTTATAGACATAAAATGCTTGAACTGAAATATGACGATATAGATGTTTGCAGGGATTGTAATGCCCACATTTATCAAAAAAATTCGACCTGGGCGAAGCTTCAAAACTCGCTTGTTATCTCTTTAATCCTTTCATTTACCATCTCAGGAATGATTTTTTCCATCTCATTATTTATGGGATCGGTCAGTGGTTTAGTTTGATCGATGACGGGGGTTAGATAACTCGAGGCAGGGTATCCGATCGGACCCCAACGGCCAGGACCTACTCCCGGTGAATTGGGATATAAGCCGAGAACCCTGGTTCCCATCGCTACCGCTAAATGCAGAGGACCGGTACTGTTGGAAATAAAGAGATCCGCCTTTCTTAAAAATACGGCCAACTCGTCTAAGTTCAATGCACCAACCAAATCGACAAATTTTACACCGGCTTGATATAGGGGTGCCAAAAATTCCTTCTCAGCCGCAACGCCGGTAATACCTACGTCATATTTTCCCCATTCGTTTAACAGCTTAATCAGATTAATAAAATTCATCAGCGGCCAGTCGATGGAAGAACCACCACTTCTCGGATGAAGGACAATAAATGGTCGATCTTTAAATTCTTCTGTAATGATTTTTTGAACTGAATAAATCAAAGCCTCTGGGAAATTAAAATAGGAATAAACATCAGGATTGTAAGTTGAATCGATTCCAATTTTTTTTAAAAGGCGAAGATTGTATTCGGCTTCATGATAAAGATTGTGTTTTCGATGGTCATACTGTCTGTGCGTAAATAAAAAGGAATACCAGCGGAATCCGGTTCCTACCGTATATTTTATCTGGGCAAGATAGGTGGCAAGGGCCAAAGGGTATCTGGGAAGCAAGTGAATGGCCAGATCAAAATTACGTTCACGAAGCTGATGAGCCAGGTTTAAAATTTTCTTAAATCCCTTATGTTTATTCTCCCGGTCATAAATAATCAGGTCAGATATAAGGGAATAAGAGTCTAAAATCTGGGATGTATATTCTGTGCATAGATAAGTGACACTGGCTTCCGGGAAAGATTCTTTCAGGTTCCGGACGACAGGAAGTGTCAGTATAATATCCCCAAGACGGTCTGGTCTTAAAACCAGTATTTTCTTGATAGGGTGAGTGAGAGTAGTGTTCATTTTTATTCAAATTTTTTGCTTTGGCACACTTTTTTTAACCACGAATTACACGAATTTAGCACGAATTAACACGAATTTTTTTATAATATTTATTTTTCGTGTAATTCGATCTAATTCGTGGTAAAATATAAAATTAGACAAACCACAAATCATCATAAAAAACCTCAATGGTCGTACTGGTTTTTATTTTGTTTAAGTTCAATGTATTTAAAATAACGAACCGGAAAATTAATCATATCAAAAAAAGCAGCAACAAAACCAGGAAACCCATCTAAAAACCCCCCTTTTATAAAGTATCGTTTAAAAAAACGAAAGAGCGGTTTAATAAATATATAATTTATCCAACTCAATTTTGAAGGCGGATTCTCAAGTAAGAATGTGGCTTCAAATGACGTATAAAAATTAAACTTTTTAAGATATATATCCAGATCCGGATAAGGGTAATGTAACATCGGATACTTGCTTTTACCAATCTCCCCATCTACCTGCAATCGTTCATGCACATGCTCACAGGGAAAATGAGCTTTATCCTTTCTGAACATGCGTAACTGGTAGTCCGGATACTGAGATCCATGTCTCAACCAACTTCCCAAAAAGTGATTTTTTCTGGGAAAAAGATAGGCATCGTACTCCGGATTTTTTATTTCTTCCCTGATCCAGGCTGCTGTTTCTTCCGTGATTATTTCGTCAGGATCGAGATAAAATACCCAGGGGGATGATGTTTGCTCAATACCAAAACTTTTATTGATATTCAGATTCTTTAAATTTGGCCTGCTAAATACCTTATTTGTATATTTTTTTGCGATCTCAACGGAGTTATCAGCACTCTCACAATCAACAAAAATGATTTCATCGGCCCAACTGAGAGACTCAAAACATTGAGGAAGGTTTTGTGCTTCGTTGTGGCCAATGATAGATATTGAAATTGTAGGTTTTTCATCCATTTTTAACCCGAATAAGATTTTTATATATTTCTACAATAGATTCTGCTACATGTTTTATGTTATACTTATTTTTAAAGTCAGCCAAATTTTGTCGTGAAAATTTTTCCTTTAGTGTATTATTCTGCAATATTTTCGTTATTGCATTTGACATGTCAAAAGGATTTTCAGCCTGAACAATATAACCATTCCTCTCATTTTCAATGATTTCCGGTAAAACATTGACATCCGTAGCGACAACTGGTATGCCAGTTGCCAGGTATTCAATGGCAATTCGTGAAATTACCTCGGATCCTTTTGAGGCAATCACTCCGACATCCAAAACAGATAATAATTCATTCACCGGTTCATGCCGGTCAAGAAAGTATATGTTACTATTCAGATTTACACTCTCTGATAATGTTTTTAGATCATCTTTTGTTATTTCTACATCTATACCACTTATCAAAAACACAACATCAGATACATTCTCAAGAACCAGGGAGGCTGACATAATAAAAGTTTCATGATCTTTGACTGGTGATAATCGGGCGATTAACCCGACGATCATTGAGTTTTCCGAAATCTTTAACTTTTGAAGTAATTTGGATTTTTCTTTGATTTTATATACTTCATCACCGTTAACACCTCCGGGAATTATTGAACTATTTGGTTTAAAATCCGGCCAGGTAGAGATATATCTTGTCAGATTCGATTCAGAACTCGAAATATGGTAATCGGTAGCCTTAAAATGCAGCCACCTGTTCACAAAATTATCTTTCGGGCTGCGCACATCTCCCAGAGAACGTACCAGAGGTATATTCAATCTTTTCGCTATAAAGGCGGTTAAAAGATGATCTTCAGAACGATGGGCATTGATAATCTCAATATTTTTTTCCTTTACGAATTTGTAAAGTTTATACCAATCTTTTAACAGTACAAAGGGATTAAAACTGGCAAAGCGAATTTTTACCGTCTCTAATCCCTCATTATTGGCACGAATAGTCGGTGGGTAGGTGGGATCTCCGGCAACATAGACCTTATGTCCTAGTTTTGACAGTGCCTCTGCCAAACTGATTGCATAGTAGGCATTGGCATTCCACCAGCGAACAGAAACAGTGATTAATATTTTCATCGACAAACAGTTATATTATTCGGTTCAATGGCATTCCCGCATTACCCGCTTAATAATTTCGGACACAAGCTTTTAGCGGGGATCCATATTAAGATTCCGGATATCCGCCGGCTGGCGGATTCCGGAATGACATCCGTTTAGCGGACAGGATTAAAATACAATTAATGTATGATTTAATCAAAATCAATTCATTCCGTATTCGAGGTTGACAGTTTTATTTTAAGGGAAAGTTTTCTATATTTCCATTCAATTTATATATTCAAATCGTTCCCAAGTTGTATTTGGGAACGCGCCATTTTAATTTCATTATTTAAGGGAAATTTGGAAAATCTAACTAACAAAAACCTGGTGTCAAAGACAGATCATATCTACATTGGTCTGTTTATGCTATGGGCTATAATATTGCCCTGGTCTCTGGCCGGTATGCAGATTACTATGGTCCTGTTGGTTTTAACCAGTATTGTAATCAATATTTCTCGTGGCTGTTCACCACTTATATACCACCTTTTTTACCTCTTTGTAGGATTATACCTGTTCATGGGGATGATTACAATACTTACAACGGATAATATGTATATTGCTTTGAGAAGTGCATTTAATAATGATTGGGTGATATTGTGTGTACCGTTTATTGCCTCCATCTATCTTCCGGAAAAATGGAAAAAATATGTACTAATAGCATTACTGATATCCGCGACGATCGCAGGATTATATGGCATTTTTCAATTTTTTGATGGCGTCGAATATATAAGAAATAAACCACTTGTACCATTGGGTCGGTTTTTTCGCTCAACGGGAGGTTATGGCAGTTTTTTTGCATTCGCCGGCAATCAACTTTTTGTTTTTGCCTTTGCTTACACACTCGTGCTGTTCTCACGACGAAATTCCCGTGTATTTAAATTGTACCTTTTTTCTGCAGCAATTATTTTTTTGGGTATAATTGGATCCCAAACCCGCAGTGCCTGGCTTGGGCTACTATTTGTTATCCTATTGGGCACATTCATTAAAAGTATAAAATATTTTATCTATGCCATCGTTGTACTTTTCATTTCCAGTGTCATCGTATTCCTGATTTTCCCGGATATACAAGCCCGCTTCTCCAGTATCTTTAGCGCTGCTGAAAATGAGGGTCGTCTGAATATCTGGCATACTTCCTATATTGTATTCAAAGAGAATTGGTTGGTGGGTGTTGGACACGGGAATTTTGATTTTTATTTTGAAAAGTTTAAAGTACCGGGTTTTTATGATGCCGGTGGACACGCCCACAATGATTATTTAAACGTGGCCGTTTTAAATGGCATTTTAGGATTGATAACCTGGATCGGTATGTGGATTGCCTGGTTTTTTTATTCGGTCCGTGCGTACAGGCTGCCAGAAAGAACAGATCTTGAAAAAATCATTCTTCTATCGGCAATGTTAGGCATTGGTGGTATTCTGATTGCCGCTTTTTTTCAATGTTACTATACCGATCTGGAAAATAATGTCTTTTGGTGGTTTGTTGCCTCGTTGGCATTACAAATTATTATTCAGCCTCCCCAAAAACAGGACAAGCCTATAATCCAATCTGAATATTAGTAAGCGTTCTCGCCCCGTATAATCTCCAAAAATGTTAGAATAATTATCTTCAGGTCAAACCAGAGCGACCAGTTTTCGATATAATAAATATCATATTTTGTACGCTCTTCAATAGGGGATTGACCACGCAGTCCGTTTACCTGTGCCCATCCTGTAACTCCGCTTAGGACACGGTGCCGTTCAGCATATTTAGGGATATAACTTTGAAAATCTTTTACAAAATGTGGGCGTTCGGGGCGGGGCCCGACCAAACTCATATCTCCACGCAGTACATTAATCAGCTGCGGTAATTCATCAAGACTGGTTCTGCGGAGAAAACTGCCAACCGGGGTTACCCGGGGATCTCCTTTTTTAGCCCATACCGGTCCCGTCTGTGCTTCAGCATCGACTACCATCGATCTGAATTTAATCATTTTAAATTCCTGTCCATCCATACCTATCCGGTTTTGAAAATAAAAAACAGGCCCTTTGGAAGACAGTTTTACTAAGAGAGCCAGAAGAAACAGCATTGGGGATAAGAAAATCACACCCCAAAGACTTACGATAATATCAAATACGCGTTTTATAAAACCCTGCCATCCGGATAGTTTAACTGCTTTGAGCTGGAGCAGCAGCAAACCCTCACTTTCGATGGTATTATAATTGGATGTCAACAAACCCAATATATCCGGAACAAAAAAGATCTCTATATTTTTGCCCTCAACCAGTTTTATTACATCCAACGTATGATGGTGTTCAAATTGATCAAAGGCCACTATCAATGCCGAGAATGGCTTTTTTTCTATTGTGGAAGATATTTGATCTAGTCCACCCATATAGGCTGCATCAATCTCCCCAATATTCTCATCAGTAAAATAGCCCTCAACTTTAAAGCGTTTTTCTTTTGCAATTTTTAATTGCTGTAATACATCCGGGATTAATTTGACACTTCCGATTAAACAGACCGGGATAATGTCATATCCTTTTTCTATTAACTTCTTTTTGATTTGGTGAAAAATAAGACGCTCTATGATCAGAAAAATGTTGGTGTTAAAAAATATGAGAAGAAAAACCAGACGTGAGTAGGAAAATTCACGATAAAGAAATGCACTGCTCATGGCAAAGAGAATTCCCAGAAAACATACTTTAAAAATAACAGTAATATCCTGAGAGAATGTGCTGAATATGCGTGTACGATAAGCCTGAAAGACACTGAACAAAATAAGAAATATTAGCACAAGAAAGATGGAAAAATAGATATAGCTGTTTATTTTCGGCATTCCCTTGTCAACCGGGATGATATTTTTAAAACTGGTGTGGAATCGAAACCAGTAGGAAAATACAACCGCAGATTCAATGGCAATAATATCAAAAATGATTTTAATCGATGGTATTACCAGATTACGTTGATATATATTTTGCAGCATGGATCAGGATCTCGTTTCTTCTCGGAATTCTGTTGTTTTTTCTTGAATAAATTTTGTTATCTGCTTTTTAAAATTTTCTTTACTGAATTTATTGGCATGTTCGCGTATGAAATTAGGATCCCATTGGTTTTTTTCGCATTTATCGATAGCTCCGATCAGATCCTGAACAGTCTGTCTGTCGAAAAAGATACCGGTACACCGATCTCGATTCTCATCGTCAGGGCCAATGACTGTTTCCAAGACTCCGCCGCGACGATAGGCGATTACCGGTTTACCGAAACTTTGCGCCTCCACCGGTACAATCCCAAAATCCTCTTCCCCCGGAAAAATCAACGCTTTACAGTCTGCATAATACCTGGACAGTTCATCAGACGGCAGCCAATCAAAAAATTTTATATTTTTATTCGCCTGTTTTTGTAATTTACTTTTTTCCGGTCCATTGCCAATAATAAGCAATTGTTTATCTAATTGGTTAAAAGTAGCAACAGCAAGATCAATTCGCTTATAAGGGACCAGAGCAGAAACGACCAGATAATAGTCCTGTGATTGTTCAGGGATTGGGAGTGGTGTGATCTCCACAGGGGGATGAATCACAATGGAATCACGCCGATAATATTTTAAAATCCGCCGGGCAACGTGCTGTGAATTGGCGATAAAATAATCGACCCGGTTGGAACTGGTCACATCCCAGGTTCGTAAATAATTGGCAATTGGGGGGATAATCATCCGGGTGAAAATATTCAGTTTGTCTCTGCCAAAATAATCTTCATACATATCCCAGACATAGCGCATTGGTGAGTGAATATAAGAAATGTGTAATGTATTCGGTGGTGTACGAACGCCCTTAGCTACACAATGAGACGTGGATATAATCAAATCATAATCTTTGAAATCAAATAATTCAATTGCCGTGGGAAACAGAGGTAAATAATTACGGTAATGCTTACTTTTTAAGGGAAGACGGTCAATAAAAGAAGTGTAAATTGTTCGTTTCTCTATATATTCTGATACGGATCCGGGATTATGGATTAAAGTAAAAAGATCCGAATCCGGATACAGTTCTAAGATTGCCGAAAGTACCTTCTCCCCGCCGCGCATACCGGTTAACCAGTCATGTACAATTGCTATCTTCATAATAAAAAATTAATGGTTAAATCGCTTTGAACTGATTAAAGAGAGTCTATGAATTCCTTATATTCCCTCTTTCGTTCATCATGGGAATAGAATTTAAAATCAATTTTTGAATCCACTTTCTCGTTTGATTTAACGACCTGATAAACTTTTGCTGCAAAATCATCAGCATCAGTGGCGAATTTTACACCCATACCTTCAAATTCACTCTCCTCACCTGTCAAATAAGAAACGATAGGTAGATTATAATACATAAAATTCAGATATTTTGTAGTAAATCCCTCCCATTTCATCCCGCCCCAGACTTTGAAGGGACAAATTGCAATATTTGCATATTTGATATAGGATAAAAATTTTTCTCTGGCTTGAAAACCATATAAGGTAAAATTTTTAATTTTTCTTAATTTCCATGAATCCAATTTCGTCAGACAGTCGCCAAATATGTGTACAGTCAGATTTGGAATTTTCAAGCAAATACTCTTTAAAGTCTTTACATCTAACTTTAATAAACCGACGTAAACAGCATTCGATGAATTTTCTTTGTACGGATTTTTTAAATTTAAATTTTCCGGAATGGAATAACCATTTAAAATTATTTGAACTTTTTTCTGAATTTTTTCATCCAGAATCTTCTTAAACCGTTCCTTTACAACTATTATTTTTTCGGCTCTTTGAAAAATCTGATCTTCCAGACCTATATAAAACTTATTTTTTCCTAGAATATGTCTAACAGAATCAGACTGACGATAAATAATTTTGGTATTATGTGGTATTAAATCCAATAGAAATAAAGGTTTGCCACTTTCAACAACAATATAATCATACTGATCAAAATCTATAAAAGAAGCTTTCCTTTTTTGATAAGATAGCATTATACTAAATAAAATTTTTGGAAACCATTTCATGACACTATCGACATATGGTATATGTGCTTTTTTCGCAATATATTCATTTACCGTTGTATCAAACTGTTTTGTTTTCTGAACTGTATAGAATACATTAGGAAAATTTAGGTGACTTGTATCCCAATTTAACTCTTCAAAACATTCAGTTAAAACATCCATTCCTCGGCTGGTCTTTGAATAGGGATAGGGTGAGATTAATAATACTTTTTTCATAATAATCTTTTTAAATAAGTGCACCTGTTTGAATAATCGTGAAAGCACAAGGCGTCGAAAAAAAATACTCCCTTAAAAATCATCATTGCCGCTATCTCAATGTATGGCCGAAGAAAGTGCGACTCTGGTTCTTAATACAAGTTAAAATTTATAATTACTAAATCCCTGGTAAGATAGATAAAATTATGATTCGTTACGGTTTTTTTTTACAAAAATCAGTGCATATTGTTTTATCTCAGAAATTGAAAATATCCTTAACAGGATCAACATTGTTGAATAAGCAATTATTACTATAAAAATGATGGAAAGAAAATGCCAATCCCGGATTAAATATATTACCAAAGAAATAACGATTGTAGCGATAAGTATTTTGGGGATAAATATTTTACTCCATGATAAATCCACTTGTTTTGAAATGAATGGAATACTACCTAATATTAAAAAAGTTTCTGAAGCAATTAGTGCAATACTGGCACCGACAACCTCATATTTGGGAATTAGAAGAAAATTCATAAGAATATTTATACCCATTGCAATTCCAAAAATTATTGAGAAAATATGTTGTTTGCCGGTAGTATTTAATGCTGCGGATAATGCTTGACGAACAAAGATTAGAAGCAAGGCAAGAGATAGCCATTGCAGGGGAATATACGCAGGATAAAATTCAGGTTCGAATAATAGATTTATGATTCTTGGCGCCAGAATAAAAAGTCCAGCCGTAACGGGAATTGAGATTACGGTAATAACTATCAAAGTTTGCTTAAACGTATAATTAAATTTTTCCTTTTGTTCCATATAAAGAATCGATAATGCTGGAAAAACAGCAATGTAAATGCTTTCAGGTATAAAAGAGAAGCTCTCGATAATTTTTCGGGCAGTACTATAAATAGCAACAGTCTCAATAGAATGAATCTCCTTCAGCATAACGATATCGATCCGTGCAGTTATTGTCATAAACAAAGTCATGAGCGCAAATGGAAATGCATCTTTGAGAAAAGGTGATACTTTATGAAATGACCAGCAAAGAGAAAATCGGACAAACTTTTTTTTTACTATTGAGAAGGCTACAAAGGCTTTTAGTCCCATTACAGATGCGAGAGAGAAAACAAGAGTATTCAGAGAGAGATCAAAGTGCCAGAATAGCAGGGCCGTGGTCATAAACAGAATGCGTTCAATAACATTGAGAATTGCCTGAAACTCCATTCTCTCAAATGCCCGCAATACGCCAAAAAAGTAGTTTCCGAGAGTGTCAAATATAAAATAAAAACTGAATGCAAGGATGATTAATCGCTCGGTTTTATTCCATTCCAGGATAAATGGAATTATATTTACCAGCAGTAAAAATCCGAGACACCAGATGACCACGAGCGGCAAAGTTTTAGACAGAATATCTTGTGCCTTATCCTTGTTCTTGGCAATTTCTCTTACCATTCCCATGTACGATATAAAAAGAAACAAACCAACGTAAGCAAATGAGAAACTATAAAGCCCAAAACCCTCCTTGCCAAGATACCTTGTGAATACAAGAATTAATCCAAGATTGACTATCTTAGAGAGGACTTGACCCGTAGTCAAAAAGAAGCTGTTCTTTATAATGCGTTGACCGGTCGACATAAAATCTTTCTAAAACTACTATTTAATTTATTCTGAGTTCGAAAAGAAGTAGTTTCTTTTACCACTGGGCAGGGGTTCAAAATTTTCTACTTCAGTAATGGTTATTTTACATTCTTGTCCGGCATGTTTTTTAAATGCGGAAATAAGTACATCTTCTTCATCTTTAGAGAACAAATCTGTTCTTTGGATTGCACATTCGATATGCATGTATCCCACTTTTTTGATCCTGTATGCTTTGACGTTTATTAATCTAAACAAGTGCGCAAATGGGGAACCGGTCAAAATACGTCCATTTTCAAGTATCATTATATCCGGTATTCTTCCCCATATTTTTGTAATAATTTGACCGTTATAATATTGCGTGGATTTTTCCTTATCAAGAATAGATATTTGATCGCCGATGCGGTATCTGATAAATGGAAGAGCAAAATTTAAAAGATCCGTTGTCAGAAGATTCCCCGTATTATTTTCAGATACACTTTTTTCAATTTCCAAGATACAACTATATCCCACTTCATAGATGCCCGGTTCAGATTCGTAGGCAGTAATGCCACCATCAGCCGCTCCATAGGCATCCATTACTTGACAATCAAATGCAGATTCTATTTTTTCTCTGTACTCATCCAATAACATTTCGGCGGTGGTTACACAGGCTTTTATGCGGGGAAGTCGCACTTTTGTTTTTTCTGCACGACATGCCAATAAATAAATAGCAGTGGCGAATCCATAAATGTACTCAATCTTTTTTCTTGTTATAATTTTTAAATACTGATCAGCTATTTCATCAGACATATTGACACCGCCTAAAAAGGTTCTTCTGGTCAGAGAACGATACAATTTATATTTAAACGAGAGTTTCTCGGCCGGGTTTATAGAACTTCCACCCAAAACGAGTAATTTATCACCTAATCTATAACCGACTCGTCCTAAATAGTAATTATGCATTGCGGTCAGATAACTAAATGATTTTAAATCTACCATAAATCTAAAGGGGGTTCCGGTAGATCCTCCGGTTGCATCATTCCTGTATTTTATGTCCGATATATTTTGTGGTATAAATTTCTCCGGAGACTTAATTATGTCTTCCTTTGTCAATATCGGGATTTTATTTAAATCATTCATATCCTTAATATCTGAAGGTGTAAGGCCGGCAGAATCAAAAAGATCTTGGTAGTATTGTGTGTTATGATAGGCATGTTCAATCAGATCTCTCAACCTTTCATTTTGCCAATTTCTGATCTCCTCCGGTATCCATGCAGACATTTTTTTTATTGTCGTATAATATTTCATGATCCCGGATCCCGCATACCTGTCGGCTAAGGGAACAATAATTTTTTTATTTAATAAATTAATTATTTTCATTGACAAGTCTGATCCTTCGAAAATGTACGAAAGAGAATTTAAATTAGCTCGAAGTATGTTTTTGAAACCATTCCACGGTAAGTTTAAGCCCCTGATTGGTGTTAACCTGGACTTCGAAGTTCATTTTCTCATTTGCTTTGGTAATATCTGCAAGTGAATGTTTAACGTCACCGGCACGCTCATCTTCATATAT
>SDBT01014327.1_pt1 | contig 12646 bp, 2 predicted proteins | sample 2277101 | NCBI WGS metagenome assembly SDBT01 (sample SAMN10404973, study PRJNA504765) | marine sediment metagenome | isolation source: marine sediment core GS10_PC15, 103 cmbsf | place: Arctic Ocean: Southern Knipovich Ridge | collected 2010 | reverse complement strand
TGATGAGTATGGATTTATTGGTTCTCCAAATATGTTATTAAGGGTTAAATTAGCATACTATGATTTATCTAGAAATAATAGTGAATTTTCTGTTACTTACCTTGACGGAGAGTATGGGGCTGATTTTGACTTAAATGAAGCTATTGCTACTAGGGAAATTAGATTTGGTGATTTTTCTGATGTGCTAAATACTCATTATATTTTCAAAGAATTTAAATATTATTTAGATGATGCAGTTGAACCTTATCAGATTAGAGAAATAAGTGCTAGTACAGTAGACGTTGATTCTTTATCTGTGTATGATGCTAAAGTTAATAATTATGGAGATGTATGGATGGTTGGGCTTTGCGGTATGTATTATTTTGTTGATAGCTATAATAGAATAATACAAGTGGGACCAGAAGGAGATATTCTAGGATTATCATCTGTAGATGCTGAAGACACTGATATTACTTCTTCTGCTATTTCTGCGGAATATGATCAACTTAAAAAGTTTAGAGTTATAGCTTTTGATAATTATAATAATATGTATATCGGCGGAGAAGATGGAAAAGTAAGGTATAGTACAAATCATGTTAATGGATTTAAAGATTTATCTTTAGTTGAGATAACTGGTAAAACTGTGACATCTATAGTTTTTGACAAAGATAATATTATGTTTGTTGGAACTAATAATGGGATATATGTGTATGATCAAGTTCATATAGAACATGAGTTTGAATCAGATTATTCTAAATTAAGAGAGATTACTGCAACGGCTACTGGCTCTTATGAGAATTTTGATAATTTAACTGGGAAGAATATTACATCTTTGAAAGTAGATGAAAATAATTGTTTATGGATAGGAACTAGTGATAGTGGTATTTATAGATTTTATAAAGACCATTTATTACATTTTACAACTACTCATGGTTTGCCTTCTAATATTATAAATGATATAGCTATTAGGAATACTGCTGTTAGATATATAGCTACAGCTAGTGGTATTGCCAAAATGGTTGGCTTCAATTTTGATAATATAATTTCCTCTAAAGATGATACTGTATGGAATAATAATGTTAAGAGTGTGGAATGGAAAGATCCCAATGTTCTTTTGGCTGGGACAATGTCTCGTACAAATCAAATTACTATCAATGATGACGATAGCACTTATACAACTGTGTTCTATGAGCCTGGTTCTTCTTTAAACGTTTCTTCCGATGATTTTAATGTTTATTATCTGACTAATATTACCAATATAGATAATAGTGATATATTGGAAGTATATATCAATGGCAATTTAGTTAATTTTGGTTATGACGTTAGTTTTGATAAAAGAATTATCAGGTTTCAATCTTCTTTGAATAACTATGATGTGGCAGAAGTTGTTGTTAGAAAAGATTTAGAAAAATTATATTCTTTCTCTAGATCTCAAGATGAGATAAATAGTATTGGAAACACACTAGTTAGAATAACCAATTTGGAGAACTTAGATGGGGATCTTTATGCGGTATCTTCAGGTGACGAGAATGAGGTTAAGGTTAATGATAGTGATAGTATGTTGCCGTTTGATAGGGTGCATCTAGATACAGCCCCTCCTAGATTTCGAGCAGCAGTAGAAGGTGAATTAGTTGCCCCTGGAATAGCTATCGGGGACCAGATTGATAGTAGTGTAGTAAGGGTTTCTATTACTGGAGCTACTGATGATATCGAAGCCACTGATACCACTAACTCTATTGTGGGTTCCGGTATCGAGGGTATGATTATTTCTAATTATGACAATTTCACCACTAATGGAATTATCCCTCAATCTTATGCCCCATTTTCTACTTCTGTTAATCATGATTTGGGTGTGTCATTAGAAGATGTTATTACAGAACTTACTTTTACCGCTGGCACAGGTTCCGTTATTTCTTATATATCAGCAACAAATGAATTATATGCTGCTACATCTAAACCTGCTGTAGTTTATAAATATAATTGGACTATAGAAGAATGGGACACTTTATATACTTATGATAGTGATCAATATGTAGATTTTATTACAAAGTATAATAACAAGTTATTAATTAGTGTAGGTCGTGATGTTGATGTTGCTAGGATATATACTTATGATTATTCTGATAGCGGTTTAGTATCGTCTAATATATTGGCGGTAACAGAATCTAGAGCTTATTGTTCTTATGAATTAAATAGTAAATTATATATTGGTTCTGGTATAGGAATAGGAGATGAGTATGTTGCTGGTGGAGGTTCTGGAGGTGCGGTCTATTTATTTGATGATAGAACATTACAGGGTGAAGATCCAAATTTAACTATCGTTGTAGAAAACATAGATGAAAACATATATGCTATGACAAGTGTTAATGGTAGTGCTAACCTATTAGCGGCGACTGGTCCTGATGGATATATTTATGAAGTTGATGTTGAAAACAATGCAGCTTTTATTGTTTATAACGGGTTAGAGGATTTGGTGTCTATATCCTTTTTGGCAAGAGCTAATAGTTCAATGATTTTTGCGGGAGGAGCAACAAGCGGAATTATAAGAAAGACTATCTTCGGAAGTAACACTTATGATATTACGTTTAGGACTATTCCTTCGAGGGTAAGCGTTTTGAAAATATTACAAGTTGTTAATCCTACTGATGCAACCCAGACTTACTTAACCGTGTACGCGGCAGTTGGTAATGTAATATATTATTTGTCTGAAGGCGGAACTTGGACATGGAAATATACCCACGATGAAGTTGTCAATGATATTACTTTAAAAGAAAGCAGCAACTCACTATATGTGGTCTCAGATAGTGGCATAACAAGGGTCAAACCAATTATCGATTCAAAGGTTATTTATCTGAAATTAATTGATAGGGCTGGAAATGAAAGTATTTTAGAGCCCATACCTACTGGGGATGATATTTTAACTTCTCCATGGACAGATAAGATTGATATAATTAATTTAACTGATTTTATTAATGAAAATAAGATATTTGAAGTAGATGAATTGGGTAATATCTCAAACACATTAAAAGGAGATAATAAATTTTATTCCGCTAATAAAATTGAGGAAGAGAGAGGAGAATATATAAGTGAAATTTTTGATGGATCTAATGACCTTGTAAAATGGGAAACTATTTCATGGGAAGCACAACAGCTCGAAGATACAACAGTTTCTGTATATATTAGAAGTTCTACTTCTCAGAATGATATTTTAGTTGCTGATTGGTTAGGGCCATTTGATAATTCTCAATCATCAGGTGTTAATATAAGTTCTTTGGTAGGACAATTTATACAATTTAAGGCTGTTTTGACTAGTGCAGAAAAAGGAGTAACTCCTTCTTTTTATAGGGCGAGCATAAGAGCAATAACAAGTGAGTCTATACATTTCTTTACTACTAATTTTACCATGCCGACAAGAATAAATAAAGGTATTATTACTAGTCAAAAAGTGGTTCCAGTTTCAGCAGATATTGTTTTTGGGATTAATACAAGTAACTCCATAGATTGGACGGAGTACCAACCTGTTGATGAAAATAGAATATTTAATGTTAACCAGACTGGTCATAATTTGAGAGTTGGAATTAAATTGATAAGTCCTAATAGATCTTTGCTAGAACCAACGGCATATGATGAGTACGGACCTTATGATTCTAATTTGTATGTTAATACTGTTGATTTCGATTTTACAAATAATTCTGGTGTTACTAATGATTATCACTTTAGGGTTAGTCTATATGAAGATGTTAATTTAACTACGCAGGTATTTTCTGCATATTCTTCTGATAGTGCTGATGGATTTAGTGCTGACGGGGAAATTATCCCGGAAGATGGTGTTTCTATAAACAATGGAGTATCATCTAATATTTTATTCACGGTTCCTGGTTTTGCAAATATAACATGTGATACTTTTTACTTTGTTAAAATCGAATACATTTATAATAATTCTTCCGAAATATTCTCAGAAGATTATTCATTTGTTGCAAGTTGCACATCTTCTTTCATCGATACTATTGATTTTAATTTTACGAATAACGAAACAAGTGCTAATTATTATCATTTTAGAATAAAATTTTACCAAGATTTAGAAAGAACTAATGAATATTTAACTATATTTAGCGGGAATGATAGGAGCGGATGGTTTGTAGATGATGTGCAAATTTCTGAGGACGGGGCATTGGTGGCAGCAGATGATACAGTTGGTATTGTGTATAGACCTACCCCATCTGATTTTATTGCTGGCAATATATATTATCTTACAATAGAAGCTCATGATGGAACAGATTATGTGTTTGCATCTAATTCTTATACATTCCAAATCAGAGATGTGCAAAGTACGGAGTATTGTGGTGGATATATGGATGTCCCTATCGTTAAGAATTTTGGTATTATGTTCGAACTTGATAATAATGAATTTATAACTTTAAATATTTAACATGCCTTTAGAAACTAGACATTATAATTTAGAAGCTTTTGTGTGGGGAGATATCTATTCTTCTATGGTAGATAGAAGAAGATTTACCATTATAGATAATCAGTTAGAATTTATATCTGACATGATCGGTAATGGAGTAATTCTAGGATGGGATATTTCTAATAATGGAGATGGGACGGTTGCGGTTTCTCCTGGAATGGGGTTAATTGATAAAAGAGTTGTAGAATCTTTTGGTGGGCATGAAATTGACTTAGCTAATAATACTATCCATTATGTTTATATGAAAGCCAAAGAGGGAGAAGTGGGTGGTATTAGTGGTAATTCTAATATGGTTACTTTGGTTGGATCAGATAGCATCTCCCCTGTCTCTCCAACTGGTCTTCAACAAGAATCCAATATCGATGCTTATCTTAATAGACTAAGTTCTTATGATGATGATTTTATAAATTATATAAAACAGTTAATGGATAGACGACTTGAAAATGATGATATTGAATTAATTTCTTATAAAGAAGTTGCTTTTAGTTGGGATTCTAATCTTGAACCAGATTTTAGTCATTTTCGTGTGATACGTATAGATGGCAGTAATGTAGATATATTAGGAACTACAATTGAAACTTTTTATGCTGATATTAATTTAATTCAAAATCATGCCTATACATATCGAGTTATAGCGGTAGATATTAGTGGGAATGAAAGTAGTCCATCAGACGATATTAGCGGCTCATCAGACATAGTAATATCAACGGCAGTAGATACTAGGATTCCATCTCCTCCTCAATATGTTCAAGTGTTCCCTAGCGATGAAACTTTAGAAGTGATATGGGATCATTCTCCTACTGGAGATGTTGTTAGTTATGAGATTGTGATACAACCTCTTGATAATTATTATAATAATGATGGCAGTTCTACATCAACAGTTGTTAGCTCTTCTACTGAAGTTGAATTAGGATCTACTTATGCTATTTTTGAAAATTTAGAAAATAATAAAAACTATGATATTACTGTATCTGCTATCCCTATTGGAGGAGATGCCTATAGATCTAATGGAGTAATAGTTAGGACATTCTTGGAAGAATTGCCGGGGGCAGGAGAGGTTAATGATATTAACGTTGAATTTACTGTTAGTGATTTTGAAAATGTTGGGATTGAAACAAATTTAGAATGGAGATATGAGCAAAATGATCCTTATTTACCAATAGCTGATAAGTTTTTAGTAACAGTTATAGAAAGAGGTGTTAGATTTTCAGAACCAATAGAAGTGTTGGCTATCAACTCTACGAGACCAGGAGGTTGTTCGGATGGGGATAATGATAATGGCACATGTCATATTCTAGAAATAAAATATATACCATATAGGATAGATGGTATATTAGAATATGAATCTATTAAAGAGTACATCCCTTATATATTTCTTGTTCAAACTGAGGATGAAGATGGGAATACGAGTAATGGTGTGATAGCTAGGGTCAATCGTACTCCTATTAGTGAAACTCTACCATCAGTCTCAAATTTTGAAATAGTAAGAAGGGCAGATAATAGTATTTCACTTACTTGGACTAATCCTCAAGAATTACATTTTAGTTATAATTTAATATCTATTTCTATTATTGATTTAACTACCAGCGATATAGAAGGAACTTTTTATGTAGAGAATTTAAGAATTGATCGGACAGAGGCATATATTATCCCATCTGACCAATTTAATATTAATTATAGATATGATATAACAATTACTTCATATGATGTTTTCAACCATGTAGGTACAGCATATAGCAATACTACCCAGTTTACGGAAGAAGATGGAAGACTTAGACCATCTATCCCTAGTGATTTACAACTAAATAGTGGAGATACAGAAATTTATTTAACATGGAACAGAGATGATTCTGAAAATCAAGAGATAGAGTTCTATAAAATATACAGGGCGATATTTAGTTTTTATGTAAAAACTTCTGATTTTACTAACATAGCAACTATTTCTGCTTCTAATAATGTGTTTACTGATTATACGGTTTCTAATGAAATAGTTTATACATATTTTGTTACTGCTGTTGATATTTACGGAAATGAATCTTTGAATCCGGCAGAAGACGGATATATGCCATCTGGATTAATATCTGGGAATTCTACTAAAAGTGTTTCTTTGTCTCCTCCGTCTGGATTATTAGGTGTTATTAGCGGAGATGATGCTAAGTTATCTTGGACGGCTTCTATCGGTTCTTTTGATGGTTATGAAATACTAAGATCTGATGAGAATAATTATTCATTCAACGTTATTGATTATACTCCGGTATCTCAAACGACATATACAGATTCGGATGCTTTATTAAAAGATGGTGCGAATTATTACTACCTAGTTAGAAGATATAAAAATGAAGTAGATATAAGTGTTACCTCATCATCAACCATTCCAACCGCTTCTGTTCTTATCGGTGTAGTTACTGCTACTAATGGAACTGATAATGTTAGCATCGATTCGTCGTTGGTGGTTAATATATTAAATTTTGAAGATCCTTTGATTGATAGAACAAATGCTGCGATAGATGTTCATCATCATATAAATAGTAGGAATGTAGATAGGAGGATAGAATTACGTTCTAATATTCATGTGGAAGATTGGACAACTAATGATTACATAACATATTCTACTGAACAAGATATAGAAGGTGGGACTAGTTATATCCTTATCGTAAATGGTGATATAAATAATGATTATTTTGTTACCAACGGGGTTGTCGATGTGGCTAGATTGGCTCAAGCTCAGTCTGGAGAATCTCCTATCCTTTATGAAGTAGATTCCGCAAATGGAAAAATAGTATTTAATGAAGCATTATACTCATCGTCGGCATCGTTTAGTGCTCCATATTCTGTTCCCCCATTTTTATCTTTAGAAGTTTTGGGGGTATCAGAAGTAGATAATTTTCTTCCTCAGGTTAATGTGGGAAAGATAAGTGCAACTCAATTTGGTAGCGGTCAAATAGATTTAAGACAAATGCCTTCTGTTAATCACCAAGGAAGAAAAAATGAAAGATTACTTCCTTTGCGTTTACCTATGCAGACTTTAGATAATTTTGTTTATAGTTTAGCAGCTACGTATGAAAATACAGATAGAAATAACATGGGGGCTGCTGCTACATTTTATGATATTGTTGAGATATCTGACAATAGGTTGTTAGCAGCTACTAGCAATGGAGTGTGGCTCAGTGATAATTATGGAAATGATTGGGTTAAAGTATCGAGTTTTTCTATTGCTGTTCATAAACTATATAAATCTCAAGCTGGAGAATATTATGCTATTACTAATTATGGTATATATAAAAATAATGGTACTAGTTTTCGCACATGGGTAGTTATGGCTGGCTTAGAATTTGCAAAAGCGATAAGAGATATAATAGAAGATGGTAATGGCAATCTTTATGTAAGTAGTGATTTAGGGGTTTTTAGGTTGAATAGCGAGGATATCCCTTATATAGAGGACACTTGGGAAAAACTTCCTATTTTTGGGGTGAGAAGTTCTGAAGCATATGCTTTATTATATGATGAAAATTATTTTGATTCCGCATCGACTGGTAGATTATTAGTTAGTAATGAGCTTGGTCTTTTGCAGTCATTTGATGAAGGCAGGAGTTGGAGTTACACTTCAGAGTTAGAAGCAAATGTAAAAATAAGAAAATTTTTAATAAGTAATAACTATATATTTGCTTTATCAGATACTGCATTGTATAGGGAAATAGTCGGCAATAATAAATTTATTAAGGTGGCGGATATAGATGCTTCGGTTAGTAGGAAGATAGAGATATATAATTCAGTAATTTATATTACTACTGATGAGGGGGCAAAACGCTCTGTTTCTTCGAATATTTATACAGATGCCAATATAGATTTTTTGCCTGAATGGGCACAAGTTAATATAAATAACAACACAGTAATAGTTACAACTATTAATAAAATAGGAAATGACCTTTTTATTGGGACAGATAGAAGATTATATTTACTTAACGGTAATAGTTTGTGGTTACAATTTGAGGAAAGAAATACTATCATCCCAACTTTTTATGTTAATGGCGTATTGCAAAAATTAGGGTACTATTACAGTAATGGAGGGACTACTCAAAATGTAAGTTTTGATGAGATAATTAATCACGAGAATATGGTAGAGGTGAGTAATAAATATGATATATATTTTTCAGAATATGGAGGATGGGCACATAATAAATATAATGCTAAATTCATTATATATAATAATGATTTAAGATTTGGAGAATCAAGAGATGATATTGAAATAGATACTGCTCCATTTACTAATGTTGTGTTGCCTGTTTATGATGATAGTAATGCAAATGAAATAACTGCTGATGTGTATAGATCACAAGTTGAATTAGATTTGGAGCAGATTACGGATATCACTCCTTTAGAAGGAGAAGATCTTGTGTCTCTTATCATAACTACTTATAGGGATTTTGAATTATTTTTATCTCAATTATATGAAGATACTAGGGTTGTTGTTGATTCTGATGGAAATACGTCCAACTTTATTTTGCCAGAAATTTTAACTGACTTAATTACTAAAAGAACGGTCACATCTAATATAGGAGTAATAACAGAAATAGAAGAATCTGTTTATGCCGTTATTAATGAAAACAGAGGGACTTCTTATGTCGCATCTGTTAATGTCGTTAGTGGTATGTTTACATTTGGAATCCCATTTGATAAATATGATAATTTAATAGTCGATATACATGATGTAACTATAAAAAATGTAGGGGAATATGATCATAGAGAAGTGGAGGATACTTTTGAGTATGCTTATTCTGGCCCTTCATCATATTTGTCTCAAGTTCAACAATCTAATATAGTAAAAATGGGTTTGTTCAGTGAGAAGCACTGGCCTGGTCAACAGGAATTACTTAGTGAGCCTTTACAAATGATGACTTTTGTTCCTGCCGACGATATATGGTACGATACTTTAAATTCTACTATTAATTATGAGGTGCAAGATGAGAATACGGGATTATCTTTATCTATACTTTATCCGAGCAGCGTTATATTTTCAACCAATACTGGGAATGTTTTGGTAGGAGGTAGAGGGGGTGCTCTATCTATTAATATAACTAGTCTAGATATAGATGAAGTTAATTTTGGTTCTATATCGGATCAAATGGTAAGAGGTATTTATGAGACTGGTGGGAATATATATATTTTAACTGATAAGAATATATTCGTTTCTTCTAATGGAGTAGTTTGGAGAGAATATAATAGAAGTGGTTTACCTAATCAGCTATATTCTATTGGGTCAATACATAATAATCTTATCGTGGGAGCTTCTGACGGAATATATATAAAACTATCTGATGCCGAATCGGTTGATTGGCAAAAAGTGAAAGATTCTACATCTCCTGTGATAGTTATGTATAGCTCTAATATTCTTTTTGTAGTAGTGAATGGTAGTATTCATACTACGTCTAATGGCTTCACTTATACAGATACAAATGTGGGATCTGATCTAGATATAACTAATATTGAACGATATGGTTTTACTACTACTTATGTTTCAACTAATCAGGGATTATATTCTGACAATGGAACATTTAATAGTCTTTCTCCTAGTTTAGAAGAAGTAGATTTAGGAGAACTTATTAGCGAGACTGGAACAGTGACTGTTAATGATACTACTACTAATAATACTGATAAAACTGTGATAGGAATAAGCGATGGGACATATGGTGTAATAGAGCAAGATGTATTAAGCATAAAAGAATTTACTTCTTTAGATTCTATTCATAAGATATTATTTGTTAATGATGATATATGGATATTTGGTCAAGATGTTTTTAAAGTCCCATCATTAGATTACCCAATTAAATTATCTAGCGGGGCACCAATATAAATGGCTTACAGTCAAACACAAAAAACACCTGGTTCAGCAGCAACGGAATTTGGAAAAAAAGTTGCTATTAATGGAAGCTATGCTTTAATAGCAGATAATAGCACAAATGGATATCTTTATAGAAAAGCAACAAATAATACATGGGAAGAGATAAATACTTTTACTCTTGCCGCCGCTGGCACTTCTTTTGGTAGTGCATTAGATATAACTGATGAATATTTTATCGCAGGAGAATCTGCTGCCTCTTCAAATACAGGAAGAGTTGGTATCTATGCTATTAGTAATCCTGGAGCCTCTATACAAATATTTACTGGTCTCGCTAATGATGATTATTTTGGCGATGCAATTGCTATTAGTGATAATTATATACTTATTGGTGCTTATGGGGCTGACAGTAGTAGGGGAGATGTTTATTTGTATATTAAGGGAACAGGGGCAACATGGACGGCATATAGTGGTAATCCTATTACTCCATCTACTAGAACGATAAATGATTTATTTGGTAGTGCAGTGGCTATTAGCGGGGACGATCTTATAATTGGGGCACGAGGAAATAATAACACAACAGGAGCTGTGTATGTTTTTAAAAAGAATGATGAAACAAATCTATGGGAAGAATCACAAAAAATAATAGCATCTGATGGTGCGTATAATGATCAGTTTGGAGAATCTATTTCAGCATCTGGTAATTATTTTGTTGTCGGGGCTAGTTTGGCTGAATCTGCTACCGATGTTATTAATGCCGGGGCAGCTTATATTTATAAATACAATACAACATGGTACGAGATTGATAAATTGGTAGGAATAGACGAAAGCGACTACGAAGGAAATCATTTTGGAGAATCGATAGATATTAATGGAGATTATATTATAGTGGGAACTCCTGATGTAAGAAATGAAGGTGTGGCTGATATTTTTTATAAAAAAAGAAGCTGGGGTCATCTTAAAAAAATTATAGGAAGCGATTCTGCTACTGATGATGATTTTGGAAAAAGTGTCGGGATTAGTGGGCGTTTTATCATAATAGGATCTCCGTCGAATGGTGCTAACGGTGCTATATATTTTTATGAAGATCCTCCAATTAGACTAAGATTGGCACAGGAGTTTGATGTTGATAGAGAATATTTACCATCAAAAGCAAGTGTGTATTTGAAAAGGGTTGGTAAGAATATTACTAATTATTGGCCTATATACAATACTTCGAAAACAGCCATAGACACTACAAATTTTTCAACTATTGATTATGGAAGAAATATTACAACATTTGCTGATAGTCTATCAGATTTCACAGGGAATGGTTATATGATTTTAATGGGTGATACATATTCTGATTATACTACTATAAATTATCCTGTTCGAGCCATATCCCCAGCTACTTTTAATTTGTGGATAAGATGTATTTCTACTAATTCTGTTATTTTTCAAGCAGAAATACTTTTAGATGGAAAAATTATAAAAACGATAACAGAAGAGGTCTCAAACCCATCAATAGAAGAATGGAGATGGGTAAATACTACGTTGGTTCTTCCAGATACTAGGGAACATATTTTAGGAATAAGAATTAAAGAAAGCGGTGCTGCTATAGATAAAATATGTATAGATGCTTCTAGTATCATCCCATACTCCGAAGGGCAAGAGTATGGAGAGAGCCCTTATCTTACTGTCCATATGCAGGTTTATGATTCGGATAGAGGTTCTCCTGGTAGTGCATTATATATATATGATTATAAAAATAGCATAACTCAGGTTGTTCAGAGTGACTGGTATAATTTTAATATAAATGTTTTGGATGATAGTAGGGGATACACAAGGAAGAATAATTTTAGTGGTAATTATTTCCTTGTGATGTCATGCTCTGGAACTATTCATGATAATTTTGTGATATGGGAGATGGTGGATAATGATGAATATATGACATCTCCATCTGCTTTTAAATTTTAATGAGGAAATGAATGTCATTTAGTTTAATAGAATATTATAAAGCACTTAATGGTGAATCGTCTTTATCTAATAATGTGTGGCATGTAAATTATGATAAGAGGCATGCATTTAGTGTTTTGAGTGATACTGATGGATATAATCCATCTGTTGATGCTATGTACTTGCCTCCATCTAATGAATCAACAGAATCTATAACTATTTTTTCAGATAAACCTGGACAGGAATTAGACAATACTAGAATAGTTACTGATGAGAGTGGAAATGAAACAATTGAATTGGAATTGGCTGATAGAGTAGTCACTATTGTAATAGATCAAAGCGGAAGTATGACATGGAATGATAATAATAATTTTAGGCATTCAATAGTAGAAGATTTAATTAATAAAATTGAAAACAATTATCCTGGG
>SDBT01014326.1_pt1 | contig 12646 bp, 12 predicted proteins | sample 2277101 | NCBI WGS metagenome assembly SDBT01 (sample SAMN10404973, study PRJNA504765) | marine sediment metagenome | isolation source: marine sediment core GS10_PC15, 103 cmbsf | place: Arctic Ocean: Southern Knipovich Ridge | collected 2010 | reverse complement strand
GGGGTCAGGCTGGAGCAAGAAGCAGTTAAACCCCAAGAGCTGCGCCTGGCCGGGCAGGAGTTTGTGGTCACCGGCAGGCTGGAAAACCTCACCAGACAGGAAGCGGAAGCAAGGATAAAAGCCCTCGGTGGTACTACCAAAGACAATGTTACTCGGAATACTAGCTACCTTGTCGTCGGTACTGACCCCGGTGTCAGCAAGCTGAACCAGGCTGACAAACTGAACACCGAAAGGCTCACCGAGGCAGCATTTTTAAAAAAAATAGGAGAGGGATAATAGACATTCTGGGTATCTTCCGGGGAAAAAGAACGGATGTGAAGCTGATTGTTGGACTCGGCAACCCTGGCCGCGAGTATGAAAAAAACCGTCATAACATGGGATTTATGTGTCTGAACCACTTTGCCCGGACGCAGGGTATCCGATTCGACAAAAAGCAGGGAAGAGCCCGCATTGGCTCAGGTGAGGTGGCCGGCAGCAAGGTGGTGGTGGCCAGACCACAGACCTTTATGAATGCCAGTGGCGAAGCCGTGAGTCACTTGGTCAGGAAATTCAAAATCAGCCTTGAGGACCTTCTGGTTAGTCATGATGATCTTGACCTGCCCTCGGGTAAGCTCCGCCTCCGCCAGGGTGGTGGCTCTGGTGGGCATAAGGGGATAGAATCTATTATCTCCTGTCTGGGAAGTCAGGATTTTCTTCGGCTTCGGGTAGGCATCGGACGCCCGACGGTAACCGAAGGCTCTAGCGAACGCAGTGACGCTGACATTATTGCCTACGTACTCAGTGATTTTTCCGCTCAGGAAAAGCGGATTATTACCACGCTTATACCAGAGGTGGGTGAAGCCATCCTCTGCCTCCTTACCGAGGGTCTGACCGCAGCCATGAACAAGTATAATTAGTCCTTTGCGAGAGGACTTAAGAATATTATTTTTATTTTAGATGTTATTTTTTATCAAATTAATTCATACCATAATATTCCTCTTTATGTCAGCGTGCATAATTTATGTCCTGTATTGTGGTATTACCAAAACCTACAATTGGATTTTACTTTTTGCAATCGGTGCTGTGGTGATTGACGGCTTAGTGTTACTTTTTAATCATTGGCAATGCCCTCTCACTAATCTGGCAAGGAAATATGGTGATGAAACAGGCCGTGTCACCGACATGCTCTTTCCGGCATGGTTTGTGCCTCATGTTTTTCAAACTTACACTGTTTTGTTTATTATCGGACTTGTCCTGGTAGCTGTAAATTATCTGATAATGTAAGGTGAAACAGGGTATCTGAACAATCTCCCTTTGCTAATATTCAGCCTCAGGTGATATAATCCCGGTATCTATTGGATGGAGTGCTTAATAAATGTTAGAGGCTAATAAGAAATTCATTGCCGTTATTGGTGGTAGTCAATGTTCAGCGCAGGAAGCCCGGCTGGCTGAAGAGGTGGGTCGGGAGTTAGCCAGGCGAGGTATTACCCTGGTGTGTGGTGGCTTGGGTGGGGTTATGGAGGCAGCCTGTCGTGGGGCTAGCTCAGAGGGTGGGGTAACCATCGGCATTCTCCCCGGGGAGAGCCGCCAAGCGGCTAACCCCTATGTCCAATTCCCGATAGTTACTGGCATCGGTTATGCCAGAAATGTGGCTGTGGTTAAATCAGCCCAGGCAGTTATTGCCATCAGTGGCAGCTATGGCACCCTCTCCGAGATAAGCCACGCTTTACAAAACGGTATCCCGGTTATCGGTTTGAATACCTGGTCATTATCTAAAAATGGTCAGCAGGACAACTCAATTATTCTAGCTCAAAACCCGGCCGAAGCAGTAGATAAAGCTCTTAATTTAGCCATAAAGTAATAGCTTAGAGTTAGAGAAATGTCAACTATTGAGAATATCAACGCCAGAGAGATTCTTGATTCCCGGGGCAATCCGACACTGGAGGTTGTGGTGAAGCTGTCTGGCGGGACCATCGGCTGGGCGGCGGTGCCTTCTGGAGCCAGCACCGGTAAGTATGAGGCAGTGGAACTACGGGACGGGGATAATTCCAGATTTAACGGACTGGGAGTACTCAAAGCAGTAACCAATGTCAATAAACATATTGCCCCGGCTATAATCGGGATGATAGCCACTGACCAGGCAGCTATTGACCGCAAGCTAATAGAGCTTGACGGCACTACTAACAAATCCCGTCTTGGGGCTAATGCCATTCTGGGAGCGTCACTGGCTGTAGCTCATGCCGCAGCTAATCTAGCTAATACTCCTCTATACCGCTACCTGGGCGAAGCCAGCACCTATACCTTGCCGGTGCCAATGATGAATATCTTGAACGGGGGCAAACATGCTGCCAATTCGACAGATTTTCAGGAGTTTATGGTGGTGCCGGCTGGAGCTTCTAGCTTCAGGCGTGCCCTGCAGATGGGGGCTGAGGTATACCACTGCCTGAAGCGGGTGCTTGAGGATAAAGGACTGAATACCAATGTAGGTGATGAGGGAGGCTTTGCTCCACCCGCGTTATCAAATAAACAGGCAATAGAGGCAGTCTTAGCAGCTATTGAAAAAGCAGGCTACAAACCGGGTAAGGACTGCTTTATTGCGCTGGACCCGGCAGCTAGTCAATTCTATCAGAATGGTCGATATATCCTGTCCAGGGAGGGCGCTTCGCTCAGCACTAACGAGATGGTTGATTATTATGGCCAATGGGCGTCAAGTTACCCTCTTATTAGCATTGAGGATGGCATGGAAGAGGACGACTGGGATGGTTGGCGGCTCCTGACTGAGAAATTGGGCGATAAAATCCAGCTTGTTGGTGATGACCTGTATGCTACCAGTGTGAACCGTCTCAGCCAGGGCATCAGCCTGAAAGCGTCTAATTCTATCCTTATCAAGCCGAATCAAATTGGCACACTGACTGAAACGATTGCTGTCATTAAGATGGCACAGCAGGCAGGCTGGACGGCAATAGTAAGCCATCGCTCAGGCGAGACCGAGGATACTACCATAGCTGACCTGGCAGTAGGTCTGAATACCGGCTTGATTAAAGCTGGTGCCCCGTGCCGTTCAGAGCGTACTGTCAAGTATAACCTTCTTCTTAGGATAGAGGAAGAGCTGGGGCAAAGTGCCAGCTTTGCTGGAATGCGGGCATTCTATAACTTGAGGATATGAAGGAAGTAATGAAGGAAGTAATGATAGAGATAATCCCTGGTATCAATCTGCTACAACTACCACTCCCAAACCGGGACCTTTTAATGGGGTATGTCAATATCTACCTGATTCAGGGAGATAACGGATGTCTTCTTGTTGATACTGGTTGGGATAGTGAGCCGGCATTTGATTCTCTAAAAAGGCAACTGGATGAGATTGGCACTCACTTTGAGGATATCTCCCAGATAGTAGTTACCCATATCCATCCCGACCATTGCGGTCTGGTCGGCAGGCTGAAGCAACTCTCCCAGGTTAACATTGCCATGCACCACCTGGAGAGAGACCTGGTTGAACCCTATAGTGATATGCCTAAACTCATGCAGCGAGGAATGGAGTGGATGCAAACTAACGGGGTGCCCGTCGATGAGTTCGCCAAGGTACTAACCCGGATGCGGGCAGAACATCCAGAAATGATGAAGTTTACTCCTCCTGTCTTACCTGATACCACTTTCCACGGTGGTGAAGTAATCTCTGTGGGCTCTTTCACCTTCGAAGTACTATGGACACCGGGGCACTCCCCGGGACATATATGCTTATATGAGCCAATAAAAAAAATCCTGATTGCGGGAGACCATATTCTACCTACTATTACCCCTGTTATTGAGCTACATCCGCGATCTGGTGATAATCCCCTTGGCGACTATATCAATGCTCTAAATACAGTAAAACCACTAGACGTCAATCTTGTCTTGCCTGGACACGAAAACCCTTTCAACGGTCTGCAATCAAGGATTGAGGAGATTACCCGGCACCATGAACAAAGGAACTCAGCAATCTTGGAGACTATAGGAGCTGAGCCCAAAACAGCCTACCAAGTAGCAAACGAAATCCTCTGGATGTCAGAGCGGGGTGGCGTTAGCTGGCGGGATTTGGCTCCAGGGGACAGAATAATGGCTGTATCGGAAACCCTGGCTCACCTGGAATCAATGAGATTTAGTGGTGGGGTAGACAAATTCCATAAAGACGGGATCATATACTACCAGGCTACCTGATATAGCTGGATAGAGACCGTGGCATTGGAGTTGAAATTCTGAAGGATGCCTGGAGCAAGGCGAGATACCTGTCTTGGGAGCTATTATATAACAGGAAAGAGTCTACTAATTAGGTGGAAACCCACCGAGATAAGTAGCAATATTAGCCATTGTCATTGAATTAGGAGGTATAGGAAATGGCAACCAGAATCGGAATCAACGGCTTTGGGCGGATAGGAAGATTAACCCTCAGGGCAGTTAACCAATATCATGAGGGCAAGCTGGAGGTAGCCGCCGTCAATGACCTCACTGATACTAAAACCAACGCTCACCTATTAAAATGGGATACCAGCTATGGTCGTTATCCTGGTAAGGTAGAAGCCGGTGAGGATTCAATTATTGTTGATGATAAAGAAGTAAAGGTGCTCTCAGAACGCAACCCGGGTAGCATCCCGTGGCAGGATTACGGCATAGACATAGTAATAGAGTCAACCGGGCTATTTACCGATGCCATCAAGGCGGCAGCTCACCTACAAGGTGGTGCCAAGAAGGTGCTCATTTCAGCCCCGGCTCGCAATGAAGATATAACCATTGTCCTTGGCGTCAATGAAGACCAATATGACCCGAACCGGCATAATATAATATCCAATGCCTCCTGCACTACTAACTGTATTGCTCCGGTGGTCAAGGTATTACATCAAAGCTTCGGGGTAAGCAAAGGATTTATGACCACTATTCATGCCTATACCAATGACCAGAGGATTCTGGATATGTTCCACCGAGACCTGCGCCGGGCTCGAGCCGCAGCCATGAACATTATCCCCACTACCACCGGCGCTGCTACAATGGTAGCCCAGGTTATTCCTGAACTCAGAGGCAGGCTCCACGGATTAGCCTTCAGGGTTCCAGTAGCCACTGTCTCCGTTGTTGACTTCGTCGCTGACCTTGACCAGGAAGTTACCGTTGACCAAGTTAACCAAGCTTTCCAAGCCGCTGCCGGGGGACCTTTAGCTGGAATCTTAGACTACTGCCAGGAAGAGCTGGTCAGCATGGATTTTAAGGGCAATCCTGCCAGCTCTATTTTTGATGCACCAAGCACTATGGTCATTGCTGGCAATATGGTCAAGGTGCTTTCGTGGTATGATAACGAGTGGGGCTATAGCTGCCGCTTGGCTGATCTTGCCGCTTATATTGCTGATAAAGGGCTATAGGCGAGCTTGGTAAGCAATTTTCTAATAGAGTTGACATTATCGTATAGGTATGTCTAAAATAGAAAAATAGCTAAAGTGAGGTGGGAGATGAAATTAGTGGTGATAGGCTTTGGGCAATGTGGTTGCAGAGTCGCTGACGAATTTGCCCGGCTGAATAGTAGAGCGCGTAGCCAGCGTGGCATTGAGATAACTCCAGGTGTGTTTGCCGTGAACACCGATTCTGCTGATTTGAGCGGGCTGACCTCAATAAAGTCTGACTATCGGCATAGAATCCTGATTGGAGGTCGAAAGGCCGGTGGTCACGGGGTAGGTAAGATTAATGAACTGGGTGCTGAGATAGCCAAAGAGGATGGCGATAAGATTATCGACGCCATAAGGTCAGCCAAGCGACTCTTTGAATCTGACGCCTTTTTGCTGGTGTCCAGTGCGGCCGGTGGTACCGGCTCAGGGGCAATACCAGTAATTACACAGATGATAAAAGAGCGCTATAGAGATAAGCCGGTATACAACCTCATTATCTTGCCTTTTGAGCATGAGGAGGCAACGGAAGAAAGGACCCTCTATAACTCAGCCCTGTGCCTTAAAGCGGTGGGTTCAGTAGCCGACGCCGTAATCCTTATTGATAACCAGAGGTATATTAGGAAGGATTTCTCGCTAAGAAACAACCTGACCAAGATTAACCAGTTGATAGTGGAGCCATTTTATGACTTACTCTGTGCCGGTGAGGAGAAGAAAGCTAAATATATCGGGGCGAAGATAGTTGATGCCGGTGATATAATCCAGACCTTGACCGGCTGGACAGTGGTAGGCTATGGCAAATCAGAGTTACCAATGTTTACCCTACCCTTTACTAAGAAGTCTGACTTCAGAAGCAAGAGCATTGAAACGCACAAGGGGATTCAGGCGATGGACGAAGCAATGATTGAGATATCCCTTAAGTGCAACCCGGCAGATGCCACCCGGATATTGTATCTTGTCAAGGCACCAGCTAAGGAAATAAATATGGATTTGATTAAGGAGATCGGAGATTATCTAAGAAGCATATCTCCAACGGCTACCATAAGGAATGGCGATTATCCCAGGGAAAAGGGCCTCTTAGAGGTTACTATAATCCTGTCGGGGCTTAGCGATGTGGAAAAGATCAGGGGATATTATGGTAGAATGATCACCCTTATTCCCGAGTTTAAGAGGAGAGAGCAGGAGGTAGAAAGCAGACTTCAGGCTTTGGATGAGGTGGGGAAAGACATACCGTCGTTGCTGTAGAGGCGGAGGAACGGACTACCAAGAGTTTACTTTAAGCATTTCATAGCCCCCGCATCGTGGCTTAGGAGATAGCGGGGTTTATCATTTATGATATTCTTACTTGGGGTGGAACTGGGAAGTGAAGCTTTTAGTTATAGGTTGTGGACAATGCGGCGGCAGGATTGCCGATGAATTTGCTCGGCTCAATCGAAGGGCACATGCCCAGCGTGGCATCGACATAATTGCTGACACCTTCGCCATTAACACTGATGTCACTGATTTAAGTGGACTGTCCTTCATAAGGCGTGATTATCAGCACCGAATCCTGATAGGGGGGCAAAAGACTAGCGGTCACGGTGTGGGTAAGATAAATGAACTTGGTGCTGAGATAGCCAAAGAGGAAAGTGACAAGATTATTGAGGCGGCAAGGACGACGCCGCGCTTCCACGAGGCAGATGCCTTCTTGCTCATCGCTGGTGCTGCCGGTGGCACTGGCTCAGGAGCCATACCGATACTAACCCAGTCCCTAAAAGAGCGTTACATGGAAAAACCACTGTATAACCTTATTGTCCTTCCTTTCCGGTATGAAGAGAAGGTGGAGGAAAGAACTATTTATAACGTAGCCACCTGTCTCAAATCTGCTTACGTAGTGGCTGATGCCATAGTGCTTGTTGATAATCAAAGGTATGTGAAGAAGGATTCCTCGATTCAACGCAACATGGCTCAAATTAACTCCTCGGTGGTTGAGCCGTTTTATAACTTGCTTTGTGCTGGTGAGGAGAAGAAAAGTAAGTTTATTGGCTCAAAGGTGCTCGATGCTGGAGATATAATACAGACTTTGATGGGCTGGACGGTAATTGGTTATGGTCAGGTTCAAAAACCATGGTTTAACTTTTTCTTCGGGCGAAAGCGGGATTTCATGGACAAGGCTAGTGAAACCCAGAAAGGGGTTGAGGCGATGACTGCTGCCATAGATGGCCTGTCGCTTAAGTGCAATCCTACCGATGCCAGGAGAGCCCTGTATCTACTCTCAGCGCCACCCGAAGAAATGAATATGACCCTGATCAATGAAATGGGTAACTCGTTAAAGCGTATCGCCACCGAGGCCATAATAAGGAGCGGCGATTATCCCAGGGAAAAACGCTCACTGGATGTCACGCTGATTCTGTCTGAGCTTAGCAATGTGGATAAGGTCATGGGCTACTTTACCACAGCCATCCAGCGCCTCTCCTCTTATCAGAAGAGAAGGTTAGGGTACGAATTCGGAGGCCTTGAAGATGCCTTTAAGGATATCCCGTCATTGCTATAAGTTTAGGCGCCATTACCTTGATTCTCTACTGAAGATCTTCCAGGCTTGCTCTATAGTTTGAGTGCGAAGTCCCCAAGCCCGCTCTATAGCCTCTCTATGGGCTTTTAAGGCCTGAGCTGCACTCTCTTCATAAGCCTGCTTGGCTTGTTCTTTAGCTTTCTGACATGTCCTCTCGGCTTGCTGTTCAGCCGTCTCGCGAGCTTTTAGTGCTTGTTGTATCATCTCATCGTGGGCACTATTGGCCTGCCGCTCAGCCGTCTTATAGGACTTCTCCACCTGCTTTTCATTCTCCTTATACGCCTTGCCCACTTCCTTTTGTGCCTCAATGTAGGCAGTATAGGCCTGCTCCATTCGTCCTAGGACCTCGGACAGCGGTCCCCCGGCTTGCTCTCGAGCCTCGTCGGTAGCATTCTCAGTGATTTCTCCTCCAGCTACCGTTTCCACTTTTTGGGCTTGCTCCTTCGGACTTACCATGCGACACCCCCTTTTGAATCTGTTGATTTTTACTTGCGATTTAAACTAATTTCGGTTAATTCACCATTCAAGACACTCAACTGGAATGTCAATGCTTATTACCCTGGTGAGGGCATAGTATATTGCCTACATGGGAAAAAGTCAAGCACGGTTGTTCACCTTTTTACTTTTCTTCCTCCTCAGTCTCTTCCTCGGATGACTTATCTTTGGTAGCCGCATACATCTCGGCTAGGGACCTTAGGCGGCTCTCAATTTTCCTCCGGGTCTCGGTGGCTTCCTTTTTTTCTCTTTCGCCGGTTTTCTCAACCTTGGTTATCGCTTCTTCGATTATTCTTATCGATGCCTGAGTTGCCTCTTCGGATACTTTAGGGGGTACTTCGGCTGTCTTCCTGGTCGCTTTGCTTATTTCCCGGGTGCCACTTATTGCTTCCTCAAAGGCTCTTATTGATGCCTCAGCGGCCTCCATGGCTGCTATCTTTGCTGCCTCCGCCGCCTCCTTAGCCGCGTTGGCTGCTTCCTTAGATGCTTTTTGGGCTGACCGGCTGGCTGCCTCAGCACTGCTTATCGCCTCTTGTGAAGCCTTGATTGACATTTCAGCGGCCTCATTGGCGGCTCTAATCGTGGTATCAGCGGCCTCTTTGGCCGATTTACTGGACTCCTGAGCGCGGCTTATCGCTTCCTGTGAAGCCCTGGTTGATGTTTCAGCGGCCTCATCGGCTGCTATCTTTGCTGCTTCAGCTGCCTCCCTGGCCGCTTTGGCTGCTGCCTTAGCCGTCTGCTCAATCAACTTGCTTGTTTCCTCAGCCCGTCTTACTGTTTCCTGTGATGCTTTTAGCGTTGTCTCTGCACTCTCCCTGACTGATTGGCTGGTCTGCTCCGCTCTGGATATTGTCTCCTGGGAGACCCTTATTGATTCTTCCGCAGTCTCTTTAGCTGAAAGGCTTATTTCCTCGACTCTATTTATAGCTTGCTCGAAGTTTCCTTTTAGTGCCTCAGCGGTCTCCTGGGCCGATTTACCTATTTCCTCAGCCCGGCTTATCGCCTCCTCTGAGGCTTTAGTCGATGCCTCAGCAGCTTCCCGGACCGTTTGGCTAGCCTGCTCAGCCTGGTCTATCGCTTGCTGCGATGTCTTTTTTGCTGCCTCGGTAGTCTCCTTGGCCCATTGGCTTGTTTTCTTAGCCCTGGCGGTAGCTTCATCAAAGGCCGATTTGGCTACCTCAACTGTCTCTTGGGAGCGGCTGCCTACTTCTTCAACTCGGCTTAGCGCCTTTTCGTAGGCTCTTATTGTTTCCTCAACGGCCTTTTCTGCTGCTTTGTTGATCTTCTCGGCCCGGTTTTCTGCGGCCTGTGAGGCTTTTTGTATTTCCTCAGTCACTCGCTTGGTGACTCTGCCTGTTTCCTCCACTTTGCTTAACGATTCATGGGCTGTTCTTATCGCCGCATCAGCTGTCTCCTGGGCTGACCGACCGATTTCCTCAGCCCGCCTTATTGCCTCCTGAGAGGTTGTCATTGTCTCCTCAGCTATCTCCTTGGCCGAGGAGGCTGTTTGGTAGGCTTTACTTACTGCTTCTTCAAGAGATCTGGTCAGATTTTCAGTAGACGTCTTGGTCGAATTGATTGACGCTTCAGCATTGGCTATAGCTTTGTCGAAGGCTCTCTTTGCTGTCTTGGTCATTTGGCTGGCTATACGGCTGACTTCCTCAGCTCTGGCTAGAGCTTTATCGGAGGTTCTCTTGGCTGACTCGGCTGCCTGCCGGGCAGCTTTACCTATCTCTTCAGCACGGCTCATCGCTTCTTGGGAGGCTTTTGCCGCTGCCTCGGCTGCCTGCTGGGCAGTTTTACTTATCTCCTCAGCGCGTCTTATCGCTTCCTGAGAGGCTCTTATCGACTCCCCGGCTGCCTCCTGGGCGAATTTACCCAGTTCTTCAGCCCTGGCTACCGCTTTCTCAAATACGCCAATCTCGCTGTCCATATCCTCTTTGACTTCGGGGAGAGTTTAAGCTACTACTCTGAATTAAGAGGTTTAGTGCCATCCGACCCGATACCTTTATTTTATGATAGGCAGCTTGGTTTTTCAACAGTATCATGCCAGCTTTTCCAGCGCGAGCCCCTTGAGTAGAATTTGGTCGAGTATTGTGCCTTTGGCTCCCCTGGTGAAAAGCACTATGCCGGGGAAATTCCCCAGACTCATCTCTAAGATAGTGTATCTGATGCCAGAGTCAAAAATCAAGCTAGCTTTCTTTTTCACGAGTTTTGCCTTTGTATAGTCTTCTGCCAGCTAAAAATTTAACACTTATCTGCAGGAAACCCTCTTTGGAAACTGGATAATATGGAGTATAATAGAACCGAAAGAAGATGACTTCTCAAGTTTTTTATCGTAAGTGGCGTCCCCAAACCCTGGCTGAGATAGTCGGGCAGGAGCCAGTAACGCAGACATTGCGTAATGCGCTCAGTAGTGGTCGTGTGTCTCACGCCTATATTTTCTATGGCCCACGGGGTACGGGTAAGACCAGTACCGGACGCATTTTGGCTAAGGCGGTGAATTGTCTTACCAATGGCAAGGGTGAACCGTGCAATGCTTGCCCTATGTGCCAGGCAGTAACCGAGGGCAGGGCTCTGGATGTGATAGAGATTGATGCTGCCAGCAATCGGGGTATTGATGAAATCCGGGAACTCCGGGAGCGGGTCAACTATGCTCCCAACCAGGCTCGTTACAAGGTCTATATTATAGATGAGGTCCATATGCTGACTAAAGAAGCCTCCAATGCCCTGCTCAAGACTCTTGAAGAACCGCCGCCCCATGTCATTTTCGTCCTGGCTACCACCGAAGTCCATAAAGTTCTGCCCACAATACTATCCCGGTGCCAGCGCTTTGACTTTCGGCGTATCTCTCAGGCGGATATGGTTTCAAAGCTAACCCATATTTGTAATGAGGAAGGTATTCACATTGAGCCAGAAGGGCTACGGCTTTTGGCCAGGAGTGCTACAGGTAGCTTGAGAGATGCCGAAAACCTGCTGCAACAATTAACCACCTACTACGGTTCAGAGATTGAACTCCACCAGATTCAGACTATCCTGGGTGTTACTGGAGACTGGCGAGTAAAAGAGCTGGTAAAGCACATTATAAATAACGATGTTTCCGCTGGAATGACAACCATAAACAGTGTCAATAGCGATGGTCTGGATTTAAAGCAGTTTAATCGGGAGCTGGTGGAATACCTGAGAGGATTGCTGCTAATAAAGACCGGCTCTAATGAGGCTGTGGATTTTACTGAAGAGGACATAGCCGAACTGAAGGATTTAGCGGCTAAAGCCTCTTTACCCCAGATATTGAAAGCAGTCAAACTCTTCGGTCAGCTTGAATTTGGCTTTGACTCGCCTTTGGTGAGCTCAACTTTACCTCTGGAGTTAGCCCTGGTTGACTGTGTCCTACCCGCAGAGGAGAAAAAGGAAAGTCCTATTAGTCAGGTTAAATATGAATCCCGCCCGCCGGTAGAGGTGGCTCCTCCGCCAGTCACCTCTACTAAACCGAAGCAGCCGATAGCCAAGTCTGAACTAACCACTGTACCAGAGGCGGTTGCTACTCCGCCAACCATTGTACCAGAGGCGGCTGCTACTCCGCCAACCACTGTACCAGAGGCGGCTGCTACCCCACCACAACCGGGTAGTGAGATTGAACAATTAAGACTAAATTGGAAGCGAATTATTGAGGAAGCCCCGGCAGATATTAGAAAAACCCGCGCCATCGCCTTTCTTAGGAGTGCTGATGTTAGACCGGTAGCTATTGAAGGCGATACTATAGTCCTGTCTATCAAATATGACGTTCATAAGGAGCAGATAGAGAAGCCTGAAAATCTGATAGTAGCTGAAAGAATTATAAGTGACTTTTTAAAGCGTCCGTTCCGGGTGCGTTGTGTTACCAGGCCAGAGAATAATCACCTGCTGCGGGCAGCATTAAAAATTGGTGCTCAAGTTACCAGTGTGGAGGAGAAATGAATAAGTTTATACGTCAAGCTCAGGAGCTTCAGTCAAAGCTAGCCAAGGCTCAAGAAGAGTTAGGCAACACTACTTTAGAAGTCAGTTCAGGCGGGGGTGCGGTTAAGGTTACCATTAATGGCCAACAACAAATACAATCGGTAAAAATATCACCTGAGGTGGTAGACCCCGATGATGTAGAGATGTTGGAGGATCTGGTACTGACTGCGGTAAGTGAAGCTATTGCCAAATCTCAGGAAGTTGCTGCCGAGCGTTTAGG
>SDBT01014325.1_pt1 | contig 12647 bp, 8 predicted proteins | sample 2277101 | NCBI WGS metagenome assembly SDBT01 (sample SAMN10404973, study PRJNA504765) | marine sediment metagenome | isolation source: marine sediment core GS10_PC15, 103 cmbsf | place: Arctic Ocean: Southern Knipovich Ridge | collected 2010 | reverse complement strand
GAACGCGTTGTCCCCAGGTGAGCTTCAGCGTTGAATCACGGCCGTCTACACCTGGTCAGCTTGAGGCGGGTAGACGGCTGTTTGGCAGGTTGATAGCCCGACAACGGGCGGGACTACGGAATGGCAAGACAGGTCAGGAGGCGGAATCCAAGGGGCGGGAATCATGAGCGCCCCACTGCCGCGGCCCTTGATAGCTGGGATCGACACCTTGGAGATCGGCTATTGCATCAACGAGTACAAGCTGTCCCAGGATGAGTGGGAGATGATTGACAGCGCCAAGGAAGTCACGCAGTCAACTCGATTCGCCAAATCCCAAGGCGTGATCTTCCGAGGCGTTGAACTGAATGTCCATCGTGCGGGGAAACAGCGCCACAAGTACATTCTGTCCAACGGGGACATTCAGCTGGACATTTCACCGGAGGCTACCGGAGGGAGAGACTACCCAGAGATCAAGGTGACGTTCCGGTCAGAGTTGCTCTGGCGGCACGGTTGGCAGGATGCCGTGAGAAAAGTCGATTCCTTCATAAGGGACTGGGCGGTCGTATCCGAAATCAAGTTGTCGAGAATCGACATCACAGGTGACTTCGCGACACCGTTTCCAGTTCTGTCGCCAGGCCTTCGCGAAGTAGTCACGCGGGCGAAGAAGAAAGGCGAGCGAGGGGATCTGAAGACTGAGTATCAACAGTACTCGGATACCAGAATGACGAACACGTACAGCTTTGGCTCCGGAGCGGTGCAGCTTCGCATCTACAACAAGACGCTAGAGATAAAGAGCAGCAACAAGCAGTGGTTCGAGCACCTCTGGTCGGATTGTGGTTGGAAAAAGGGAGAGCCCGTTACCAGGCTTGAGTTTCAAGCTCGGCGGAAAATCATCCGGCAGATGCAGATCGAGACTCTAGAAGACCTCTTCTTGCAGGTACCGGACTTGTGGAGATACCTGACCCACGAATGGTTGACCATACGGGAGCCGCGTGATGACTCACGCCGGACAAGGTGGCCGGTATCCGAGTTCTGGAGGGCCGTTCAGCAAGCAGGAACAACGTTCGGTGAGTGTACTGGCGTATCACGGCTCAAGCAGATGCGGCCGAGATTCAACCGGCAGGAACGCCTTGCCAGAGGAGTCTTGATCTCAATGGCAGCGCTGTCGTCAAAGTCACTGGCGCGGGGTGACGCGGCATACGGGAAGATGGTCGTCAAGCGAATGGTCGAGAAGTGGATGGCAGACCCATCATTCGAGGAAGAGATTGAGAAACGTCGTAGTCGATTCTCCAGCATGGAGTACTAGCGGCAAGCAGACCGCTGAGAGGCGGACGGCGGGCAGCGGAGCTGCCGCCGCCCCGACGTCCTACCCTACTAACAGGACGTCGGAAAAGCCATGGCACAACTGGTGAAGGGTGTTGACATACTATGCACTGGTGCATATAATCCAGGTATGACCATCAAGCCGCTTGGCTGTCTTAGATGTGGATACGAGTGGTATCCGCGGTCACCTCGGTTGCCCAAGTACTGCGCCAGCAGACGGTGCCGATCACCCTACTGGAACAAGCCGAAGACCAAGCAATCCGGACCGCCACGAAAGTAGCTGGAGGGTGGATATGAGAAGCTGGCTCTGGAACAAGGGTTGGATCGTACTAATTCCGATGGGTGTTCTGATCTACTTGGTCTGGGCATGGCCGTCACCACTGTTGTCACCAGTGATGACGGGAGGCAGGATCGAAACCCCAGCGCTATATCTTCTGTCTTCCAGCGCACAATCGTTGGCTGCCATTCTAGCACTGGTGTTTACCATTTCACTGATCGTCATTCAACTCCTTTCGCGCTACTCGTATCGCGTCTCCGTTCAGTTTCTGGGCGGGTATACCGTATGCTACATCGCTCTATTCATCGTCGCGGTATGCACGTCCTTGTGGAGCATTATGTCCACCTCGGAACTCTCCTTCAGAATATCATTCTCGCTGACGCTAATGTGTCTCTTCTTCTTAGTTCCGTTCTTCCTGAGTCTGAGGGAGAGGCTTTCGCCGAGAGGCATTCTGTCAAGCATGGTGAAGCGGGAAGCAACCATACTGAAGAAGAACCAGGGCGTAGGAGCACAAGTGGGCGGCGGAATACAGAGTGTCATCATGGGCGCGCTGCGGGACAAGGACTATGATACGTTCACGCTGGCAGTAGAGTCCTTTGCTCACGTTTGGCGCAAATCCTGGGAGTCCTGGGGGGCCAGGGGAGCGAAAGAATCCGAAACCGCCGACATCCGCTACATTTCGAATAGGCTCTACAGCATCGTTACGATTGCATACGAGGATTCTCTTGCCCCCATTCAAGTAGTCGTTGGCTTGACCAATGCGACGTTCGATTCGGCCAAGGAAGGAGCGTTGACCTCATTCTCATTCGAAATCATCCACATTCTTGCGCAGTTCGCAAATGACGGTATCACCAGGAAGAGGGAGGATGTGGCCAAACTATGCCTCAATGTGCTGCAGTCCATGACCGACAATTACCTGGAGCATGGCTCTGAGGGTCAGGTTGGAGCGGTTGTTGAGGACATATTTGGGATTGGATTCATGGCTGCCAAGAACGACCAGCCGGAGATTGTTGAGACCTCCATGAACACAGTGAATCACTATCTGGGGGAGGCCATCAAAAGAGATTGGGGATCGCTGCCAGGGCAAATAGTCTCGCACATCAGCCGCATTGGTGCTGAGGCTTTTCCCTCGCTACCGACTGAATCAGCTAGCGCGATACGAGTCCTAGCGGAAATCGGCATGAAGGCAATTCGATCGGACAGTGATGATCTGAGGGACGAGACAATGCAGGCGATCAAGGCCATCGCAGCAGTAGCTGGCTACCCTTTCGTACGCACCACCTTCCAGGAGATCGACGAATCGTCAAACGGCGCGATAACCGAATTCATCGCCGCCTTTGAGCAAGGAGATCTCAAGCAGACGCCTACTGATAAGGAGGGGTGATCGAAGTGAAAGCGGCAATCTATTGCAGGGTCAGCACCGAAGGCCAGGAGCAGGAAGGCACCAGCCTTCAGACTCAGCTGGAGGCTTGCCAGAAGTACTGTCAGTCCAGAGAGTACGAAGTTGCGTGCGAGTTGAGCGAAGTATGGTCAGGGCTGTCATTAGATAGACCTGAGATTGACAAGCTGAGAGAAGCCGTGCGTTCGGAGCAGCTTGACGTAGTAGTGGTGTATAGCCTCGACCGCCTTTCACGCGATCCGGTACACGGCGTAATCCTCATGCAGGAGTCAGAAAAGCACGGAGTCTCCCTGGAGGCGGTCAGTGAGACCGTGGACAACTCAGAAATCGGCAAATTGGTATTCTACATCAAGGGCTACGCGGCCAAACTGGATGCCGAGCGGCGGCGGGATGCTACCGGACGTGGCAAGCAGGCGGTACTCAAGAGTGGCAGGCTTCCGCAGGGAACAGGTATCGGCATCTACGGTTACCAATGGATTCCTGAATACAAGAAGCGGACTCCAATAGAGCATGAAGCAAGAGTCGTGCAACGCTTGTTCGAGATGGTAGCCGATGGCACTAGTTTCTACCGGATGGCACGGACTCTCAACGAAGAGAGCATACCCACCAAATCGGGCAAGCGGTGGGAAGCTCATACGGTGAGTAGGATAGTACGAAATCCCGTTTACACTGGGGCAACATACTTTGGCATGACGTCAGGGAAAGATCACAAGAAGACGCCGAAAGAATCCTGGCACGTACTGCCTGATGTAACCCCGGCAATCATTAGCAAAGAGCTATTTGACAGGGCGCAGGCGGCTCTAGAACGCTCGAGGAAGTCGCGTCCAGGCAAGACCCGCCACGAGTACGCACTGACTGGGTTTGCTGTCTGCGAGTACTGCGGAAGGCCTCTCGCTGGAAGCTGTCTCAAAGGAAAGTACCGCTACTACAAATGTAGTGGCACCTATTCAACGGGTTCTAGGGGCAAGGTTTGTGACGCCCGCTATATCAAAGCAGACTGGCTCGAAAACGCTGTGTGGGACAAGGTTAAGAGTGTTCTAAGCAGTCCCGGGGTGCTTCTGTCCGAAGTCCGAAGGCATACCCAGGAAGAACAGACAAGAGTGTCCGAGGATAGCATTGACCGTGAGATGCGGCTGCTAAAGCGTCAACTGAAGAACTACAAGGCTCAAGAACGGCGGCTTGCTGGAGCATTCAAACTCGGGTTCTCATCCGATGTCATACTTGACGAAATGAATCAGACCAATCGAGAACGAGAATCGGATGAAAAGAGACTGGTGAGTCTCGCTCAGACGAAAGAGAACGTGACTAGAATGGCTGACGTAGAAGCCAATCTCAGAGAACTATGCGCCCGAATCGTACCAGACCTGGACGACTGCACGACTACTGACAAGAAGGACGCTTATAGGTATCTTGACCTGAAAGTGAAGGCTACACCTGAAGGTGCAGACATCAAAGGATACCTTGACCCAAGCGTACGCGTCACCGGTCAATCATCGGGATGTCTGATTTCTCGTACTTACGACTGGCGGAGCGAGACAGAAGCCGTTTCCATCATACCTGGGTGACTCCCTGAATGGCCGCCATCGGGATGTTTGCCCTTCCATGAGTACGTTTAGACAATAAGGTGGGCTGAACCGGCGCGCTAACCGACAAATTCGGCGGCAGCCACCCGGAAGATGATTGGATCCTATTCCTCAAGTTCTTCAATCCGCTGCCTGGCCATTTGAATCCACTCCGAATCTTCAGTGAGCGTGATGGACTTCTCCAGGTCTGCTATGGCCTCGATATCTCTCCCCAGTTCAGCGTAGGCGGCTCCTCGGATGAGGTATGCTCCAGCGCTGGCGGGGTTGAGTTGGATGCTTTGGTCAAGACTCTCGATCGCTGCCTCAGCATGGCCTAGCATGGCATAGACCCTGGCTAGATTGAAGTGGGCCTCGACATGCTCGGGGTTCAGGCGGATGGCCTCGTCATAGTCCTCGATAGCCAGCTCATACTCACCCAGGCTACTGTAGGTGATGCCCCTATTGTAGTAGGTATCGAAATACTCAGGATCGAGGCGAATGGCCTCGTCATAGTCCTCGATAGCCTGTTCATACAGACCAAGCTCCTCGTAGGCGTTGCCGCGATTGCTGTAGGCCGCAGCAGACTCCGGGTTGAAGCGGATGGCCTGGTGGAAGTCCTTGATGGCCGGCTGGAACTGGCCCAGATTGAGGTAGGCGGTCCCTCGGTTGTTGTAGGCCATGGCAAACTCCGGGTTGAGGCGGATGGCCTCGTCGTAATTCTCGATGGCTCGTCGGAGGTGGCCGAGACTGGCGTAAGCGTTGCCCCGATTGCTGTAGGCCACTGCATACGCGGGGTTGAGGCGGATGGCCTCGTCGTAGTCATCGATGGCCCGCTTGGGCTGTCCCAAGCTATCGTAGACGACGCCCCGGTTGTAGCAGGTCTCAGCCATTTCGGGATCGAGGCGGATGGCCTCGTCGAAGTCCTCAATGGCCCGTCGGAGCTGGCCGAGCTCAGCTATCAGCTGCTCTCTTGTCCTTCCATCGTCTTTCATGCTTGGCCACCTCTCCGAAGTAGGCAGCGGTCAGTCTTCGCCAGCTTCATCGTATGCCAAACGTGCTAGACAAGGCATGTACATCTGCGAAGAGAATCTAAACATCCCATAAGGATTGCGGTCAGCGTGACACGGCTGCTGCGAGATGGTGATTCCGGTGCCTCCGTCCTCTTCCTCTTCCCGTCTTCCAACAAGAAGGTCGCCGGTAGTTGGGTCGGGCCGGTGCGGGAGTTGCTGTTGTATGTGGAGGGTCATTCTAGTGCTTGGCGTGGGGGATGTCAATAAGGCGAATTGGCTCAGGTGACGAGATTGGGAAAAGCGAACGATTGTTGGGGCAGCAATAGTTCTGGCCATAGCCACAGTAGATTCAAATATATCTGCAACAAAACAACCCTCTTGTTGCACTATCGAATCTAGTCAGCTACGGCGTTTCCGAGTCTACAGCAATCCAGGAATCTGGCCAGCCGCGAAATCATCTTGGCAAGTGTCGCTCGGCAACAAAGGTTCCTTTATTTGTGCCGGTGACGCCGGTTGCCGTCTACTTTACGTTCACGTCCCCGAAAGGGACGAGTTCCAGTCTGCTGATAGCATAGTGTGATTAGGGCCTTGTTAATGTGAAAGAATGCCTGTTCTACCCGTTCTTGACAGTAAAGAATCACCGGTCTACCATCAGAATAGGACAATGAGGGATGGGATGGCCCGTGGCAAGTTGTCGTGAGGCAGGATTATGGTTAGTCAGGCAGACAAGGTAGTTACTAAGACAATTGCGCTTAGTGACCGCGTCCAGACCGGTCACGAAGACATCGAGGGAATCCGCTACAGCAAGCAGCCGATGTGGCGGGAAAATCTGAGCGTCCTCAATGAGGAAACGGGCAAGCTCCCGCTGGTGAAAAGAAAGGCACTGGCAATAGCCCTGCAACTGGCCGAAATGCCGGTCAAGATCAAGGACTACGAACTCATCGTGGGACACCTCTTCCAGTCGTCGCTGGGCACCGGAATCCCCTTCCCGTATCACTGCACCAAGGAAGAAATAGATGCCGCCGGTGATAAGTTCATGCACAACGGCGCCATCTTCGGTCACCACTGCCCCAGTTACGAGAGCTTCCTGAAATACGGCATCGGCGGCCTGCGAAAACAGGCAGAGGACAAACTCGCCGAACTTATAAAGAACGGTGGCGATACCAAAACCCGGGACTGGTACGAGAGCGTCATCGTCAGCCTGGACGGCCTGAGCCATTTCTTTATGCGCTACCATGACCTGGCGATTGAAAAAGCCAAAGCCGAGCCAGCCCCAAGAGCAGCCCTTGAAGAAATCGCCGCCATCTGCAAACACCTCAGCACATCGCCACCACGCACCTTCCGCGAGGCCATCCAGTCATTCTGGTTCGCCCATGCCGCCTTCCAGGCCACCCGCAATCTACTCTCGCTGGGGCGGATAGACCAGTACCTTTGGCCGTTCCTCGAAGCAGATTTGGAAGCGGGCCGGGCCACAATGGAAGAGGCCCAGGAACTGATAGACCTCCTATGGCTGAAGTTCAACGAGCGCCTGCAGGCGCTGAATCTGACGGTCGGTACTTCCTACTATATCCCTGACCCGGAGGAGGCGGCCAAGCTGTCGCCGGAGGAAATGATGGCGCTGGCCGGGAAGAACCCCTGGGCCAGTCTCGTCGGTAACTGGGGAAAATTCCTCGACGGCAAGACCACCCCGGAGAGGATGGACTTGAGAGGTGAACTGTATAACGAGTGGCTGCACACGACGACAGTCGGCGGCCAGACGCCGGACGGTAAGGACGCTACCAACCCGGTAACCTACCTCTGCCTCAACGCCGCCTTGAGGATGGGCCTGCCAGACCCGGAACTATACGTCCGGTTGCATGACGGCTCGCCGAAGGATCTCATCGAGCGCGTCGCCGATGTCATTCGCAGCGGCGCACCGGCCTCCATATATAACGACGAAGTCATCATCCCCGGTCTCGTCAAGCTGGGGATGCCCCTGGAGCACGCCCGTGACTATACCAGTGACGGCTGCTGGGAAATCTACTCCCAGGGCAGAACCAACTTCAAGTACGGCATCGTCAGCCTGCTGGAGTCGCTAGACAGGGCGCTCTGCCCGCGGAAGTGGGGTGAAGAACTGTCCGTGCTGAACTACCGGGAGGAGTTCGACCCGTTCGTGAACAACCCCCCGCCCGACCCCTACAGCCTCACTTCTTTCGACGAGGTCATGGCCTCCTTCAAGGACAGGCTCGATGTCCACCTCAAGGCCTTCATCGAGAGCATTGACTATTTCCGTGATGAGCGCCTCTATGAAATCGCCCCGCTGCCGTTGCTCTCGGCGCTGATGGAAGGGCCGCTCGAGTCCGGCAAAGACCTGACGCTGGATGGCGTGACGCACAACCTCCATGCCATCGTCGCGAGCGGACTGTCGCACGTGGTGGACTCAATGGTAGTCATCAAGAAACTCTGTTTCGAAGAAAAATTGGTCGCTTGGCCGGAACTGCTGGACGCCCTCAACACCGACTGGGATGGCAAGGAACCGCTACGCCAGCTGGTGATGAGCCGCGCCCCCGCCTACGGCAACGACGATGATTACGCTGACGACATCGCCGTAGAGGTCGTGAATTACCTGACGGAAAGGGTCAGGGAATACGGAAGCAAGGTAAAGCACAATCACGTCAAATTCCCCGTCGCCCTGGGTACGTTCCAGCACTACATCGGCATCGGTGGCGTCGTTGGTGCTTCAGCTGACGGCAGACTGGCGGCGCAGCCGGTCGGTTCCAACGCCTCACCCTCCAATGGTCGCGCCGAGAGCGGCCAGACGGCGGCGCTGAACTCTTACTGCAAGCTGCCGCTGGTGGATACCCCCAACGGCGCGCCGCTGGATGTCGCCTTTGAAAACCGTTCCCGTCTCCTCTCGCAGATGGAAGCCTACATCAAGTCCTTCGTGGAGCAGCGCGGCGGCTTGCTCACCGTCAGCGTCAATGATTGCGAGAAACTGAAGGCGGCGCAGAAGGAGCCGGAGAAATACAAGGATTTGAAGATACGCATTGGCGGTTTTCAGTCATACTTCACCGACCTGCCCCCGAAAATGCAAGACTGGCAGATTAAGAAGTGTGAGCAGTATTCCGGCAGCTGAGAACGTGTCCTGACCGCCGGGAACTAGGCTTCCTCTATTGGTCACCCTTCTCACGCCTGACGGTCAGGCGTGAGAAGGGGCGGACCCTTGTCCCGGCCCGGCGATCGTCTTGGACACAGAGTCGATCCTATCCCGTCCGCGGCCAGAAACACTTCCTCTTACACTGGTCTAACGCTTCGCTTCGGACCGGCATTCCTCTTCAGGTACGGCTGCATGTGCTTGACGAAGTGACAGATGATCGGCCTGGTATCACGGGGATCGATCATGTCCGTAACATCTCCCCCCTCGCCAGCACGGAAGGGGGAGCGGACTCCCACCAGCCTCTCCTCTAGTTCCCGGCGCTTTGCCTCAGGGTCCGGCGCGGAGGCTATCACCCTCCGATAGGCGGCAGCCACGCCACCCTCCACGGGAATCGCGCCCCATTCGCCGCTGGGCCAGCCGAACTTCAGGTCGAGAGCTTGATTGCCGCCAAGATTGCCGGCGCTGCCCCAGGCGATCCCCGCCATCCCGTAGTTCTTTCTGATTTCGATATCCACCTTGGGCACGCTCGCCTCTTGTGCCGCCATCAGCGCCGCGGCCCCGTAGCGCAAGGTGCCCGTCATCTCTGCCACACTCCCAATCATGAAACCGGGGCAATCGATGAGGAGTACCAGGGGAATACTGAACTGGTTGCACAGATCAACGAAGCGTGCGAACTTCTGCGAGTCCATTCCGTCGAGGGCGCCGGCATTGAACATCGGGTTGCTGGCCAGCACGCCGACAACGTACCCGTCCATGCGGGCGAAGGCGGTTATGATGGCCCTGCCGTAGTACTTCCGCATCTCGAAGAACTCACCATTGTCAACCAGAAGACGTATCAGCCGGTAGGCGTCATAGTGTTTCTTGCGGTTTATCGGCACCAGACCCAACAGCTCTTCATCTCGTCGATTCGGATCGTCGCCCAGGTCCTTGCGCACTGGAACCTCGTGGACATTGTCAGGCATGTAGCTGAGAAACTGCCGGATCTGGTGGAAGCAGTCCTCTTCATCCTCGGCTTCGTTGTCCACCACTCCGGTCTTGCGCACGTGCATCCTTGTCCCGCCAAGGTCGTCCTTGTGGATCCCTTCACGAAGGGCTCTCTCCACTACCGGAGGGCCGGCAGGGAACACCTGTCCGCGTCCCTTGGTCATGACGGAGAAGTGGCAAAGCAGAGCATCGACGGCTACGTGCCCTGCACAGGAGCCAAGGATTGCCGACGCCACCGGCACCTTGTGCAGCAGTTGAGTATGCTCCCACCATCCTCCGGCACGCGGGAGACCCATCCGACCCCTTTGTTCGTAGCCGGCGGCACTGGCGCCGACCCCATCATTCAGCCGGACGGTCGGTATGCCATACTGATACGCCATCGGCCGTGCGAAGAAGGCATGGTCCTTGTGCGGGGCGCCAACCGGACTGCCGCCGCTGATGGTGAAATCTTCGCCACCAACGGTAACCAGCCGGCCATTTATCTCGGCGGTTCCACAGGCAAAGGGAGCCGGCGTCATGTCGACAATGTCGCCGTTCTCGTCGTATTTCGACCCCGCCATCATTGAGCCGACCTCAAAGAAGGTGCCCGGGTCCACCAGCTTGTCTATCCGTTCGCGGATGGTATACTTCCCGTCGCCGTGGTGCCGCTCTATGCGCTCCTTGCCGCCCATCCGTTTGACCGCTTCCCGCCTCTTGCCCAGCTCCTCGATGGCAGCATCCCATTCCATGCCCATCTTCCAGGTGGTTATCTTCTCGAATTCCTCTACATTGGTCATATCAGCTCTCTCCTTCACAAGCGTCTGCCAACCGCGTACTCCTGATTGTAGCGAACAACAGGGCGCCCTTCAACCAGAAACGAGAGACTTCCGTCGCCGAGGCGTCTCCGGGATGATCTCGTAGCCGGTTCGCTGCCTGGACGGCCCGCGATACGGAGGTGTCGTAGCTGGTCTCCTCCTGACCGAATCGTTCAACTGACCGGGAAAACGGTCCTCTCAACGTCACGCCTGCGCGCCACGCCTGGCAGTCGGCCCGGACAAAGGAACCTTTGTTGCTCCGCTGTTTGAGCTCCGCTCTAGGATCGGCCGGGCATCATTCGCCAGATCGCACACCAGCCTCAATGAATCGGCCACTTCTTTGTGCTAGTATATGCAAATGGGATGCGAAGTGGATACAGATTGCGTTTGCCAGACCCACCGCGGCGTCCTCTTCCTCGACGAGTTGCCCGAGTTCGGCCACCAGTTGCTGGAGCTCCTCCGCCAGCCGCTCGAGGACAAGATGGTTACCATCAGCCGTGCCATGGGCAGCCTCACTTTCCCCGCCAGTTTCATGCTCGTCGGCGCGATGAACCCCTGTCCCTGCGGCTACTACGGAGACCCGGAGAAAGAGTGCACCTGCGCGTTGAGTCTGATATCACGCTACCAGCGGCGCATCAGCGGGCCGTTCATCGACCGCGTCGATATCTTCGTCGACGTTCCCCGCGTCGACTACGAGAAGCTGGCCAGCGACGCCCTCGGCGAGATGTCGAGCAGCGTCCAGGCCCGCGTCGAGCTGGGCCGCGCCCACCAGCAGCGCCGTTTCGACGGTACGCACTTGACAAGCAACGCCGAGATGACGCCTGGTGAGATTCGCGATTTCTGCCCGATCGATGGCACCGCCCAGAGCCTGCTCCAGGCGGCAATGAAACAGCTCAATCTCTCGGCGCGGGCCTTCCACCGTATCCTCAAGCTCGCCAGGACAATCGCCGATCTCGATGACCGCGAATCGATCGCCGCCGCTGACATCGCTGAAGCCATCCAGTACCGGCCAAGGAGCCTCGTCTAGCCGGGGAGGCAGACTCAATGGACAACGAGATCAGGCAAGCCGCCCGGATACTGCGCGAAAGCCGCTATGTCGTCGCCCTCACCGGGGCCGGTATCTCTGTCGAGAGCGGCATCAGGCCCTTCCGCGGCAAGGGCGGCATCTGGACGGAACACGGCGAACCGCCGATGGACGGCTACCAGCGCTTTCAGGCCGACCCCAAGGCCCACTGGGAGGACATGCTCAAGCATCGCACCACCGCAGACGACTTCTCACACTCGTTGGCTCAGGCGGCGCCGAACGCAGCCCACCTCACCCTGGCGGAACTGGAGGAAATGGGCATCCTCAAGTACCTCATTACCCAGAACATAGACAACCTCCACCTCCTCGCCGGCAGCCGCAACGTCGCCGAGATTCACGGCAACTACACCAAGTTGCGCTGTATCGAGTGCAACGCCCGCTATGAACAAGAGGAGATATCACTGGAGAGGCTGCCGCCGCACTGCCCGGCATGTCGCGGGGTCGTCAAGAGCGACACCGTGATGTTCGGCGAGCCGATCCCGTTCGACGTCCTCATGACCTGTCAGGAGGAATCGAACAAGGCGGACTGCATGATATCGGTGGGAACATCGGTCTTCGTCTACCCGGCCGCCGGATTCCCAGTGGAGGTCAAACAACACGGTGGCCGTGTCATCGAGTTCAACCTCGACGAGACCCCGCTGACACCCCTGTGCGACGTCTCCGTCCTCGGCAAAGCCGCCGAGGAGCTGCCGAGGCTGCTGGAGGCGCTCAAGACATCCGGCTGAGCGGACGGGCGCGGCTTGAAAGACGGCGCATATCCAGCTAGTATCTCTCCGGCTAGCACCGAAAGGGGAATAGAATCATGAAACTGACAGACGTCAAATCAATCGGGATCATCGGGGCCGGCGTCATGGGCGGCGGCATCGCCCAGTCCGCCATCCTGGCCGGATATGATGTCGTCTGCCGTGACCTGACGGACGAAATCCTGGAGAAGTGCCGTAATGCCATCGTCAACGGTCGTTTCGGTCTCAAGGGCGGCGTCGAGCGCGGCAAGCAGACCCAGGCGGAAATGGACGCCGCCCTGGCACGCCTCAAGCTTACGACCGATGTCAACGATATCAAGGACTGCGACCTCATCATTGAGGCCATCGGCGGCAGT
>SDBT01014324.1_pt1 | contig 12647 bp, 12 predicted proteins | sample 2277101 | NCBI WGS metagenome assembly SDBT01 (sample SAMN10404973, study PRJNA504765) | marine sediment metagenome | isolation source: marine sediment core GS10_PC15, 103 cmbsf | place: Arctic Ocean: Southern Knipovich Ridge | collected 2010 | reverse complement strand
TTTATTTACCTGGGGATCCCCTTTATTGCGGGATTTTTAACCAGGTTTATCCTGATCAGGGTAAAGGATAAGCAGTGGTATCACAGCAAATTCATCCCGAGGATCAGTCCCCTGACCTTAATCGCCCTGCTATTCACGATCATTGTCATGTTCTCCCTCAAGGGGGAATACATCGTGAAAATACCGCTGGATGTGGTGAGGATTGCCATCCCCCTGTTGATTTACTTTGTGGTGATGTTCCTGGTTTCCTTTTTTATGGGCAAAAAGATAGGTGCTGGTTATTCCAAAACGGCAAGCATTTCCTTTACGGCAGCCAGCAATAATTTTGAACTGGCCATTGCGGTCGCGGTCGCTGTATTCGGAATTAACTCGGGGGAAGCCTTTGCCGCAGTTATTGGTCCCCTGGTAGAGGTCCCGGTCCTGATCTCCCTGGTAAATGTATCCTTATGGCTGAAAAACAGGTTTTTCAGTGAAACGCTACACCAGGATACACTACGTTCATGAGAGAAAACTCAAGAAGCAGATACACAATATAAAACCACATGCTATTGAAATAAGCCCGAGATAAAATCTTTTCCTCGGAGCTTTTATCCATAGGTACCAGCCGCCAAAGCAAAGTAAAATCAGACTTACCGATACAATATCCATTGAAAAGCCCCAAATGGAAGCCAATGCTGATTGATATCGATTACCCTGTTCTTTTATGGTTGGGTTTCTCAGTACATGTAATGCTCTCATTATGCCCCACTTATTAAATTTCATTTCTTTGATCAATATGTTTCCATCAATCAAATTAGCTTGAATATCATAACGTGTTCCAGGCTTTGAGATAATAAAACTGAAAAGGATAGAGTCATTTGAAAATTTTAAATTGCTAATGCTTCCATTCAGTTCTATTTTATTCATTATTTCATGTACAAGAATGTATTGTTCTCTCTCTCTACTAATCGCAATGGTCTTATCATAGCTGATTTCCTTTCTTTCTTCCCAAAAGTTGGCAAACTCCCAGTGGTGGTTCAACAGTAATCCGCTAAACCCAAACAACCAAATAAAAAAAAGTAAATATAAGCCAATGTATATATGGATTTTCAGGTTCCATTTTAGCAATCCTTTCTTTTGTTTATTCATCTCCATTCTCATTGTACTGTTAAACCAATGACTAATGATGCAATGGAAAGAAACCCGATTAATAGGGCAATTAATCCTATGGTCCTTTCATTTTTGAAATAGTACCAAAGAATGATTCCTGTTATGCTTGAAAAGAGAAGAAAGATCACAAAAAAATCTGCCAATGATCCCCAGATTTTAGTATAAATCCAGTTACCACGAATATGTGCATTGTGAGGGCCTGGCGTTTTATGCAGCCAGATAAATCTCATCCAAAGATTTGTCTTTTCTTCATGGATATATGCTATCCCGGCTATTAGATCAGCTCTGATTGAAATCCTGTGACCAGGTTTTGTAACGGGAATATACATTTGGATTGAATCCCCAAAAACATTGGCTATCTCGCCCGATATATCTATCTGGCTTAAAATATCCTTCGCATAGTCGATATCGCTTTTATCAGGAGTTGGAATAGTAAACCGGGCTGTCTTATCTACTTTATCATTAACCGAAAAGAACCATACTTGCCAGTCGTCCTGCCAATCAGTAAAATTATGGTTTAGCACCAGGGCACTAAGCGCAAATATTATGATAAATGGACTGATAAACAGGCCAATATAAAAATGAAGATCCTTAATTATTTGATAGTACTTCTTCACGTCAATGCATGGGTTCAATTCTGCCCTCGTGGAAAATTATGTGAGCCGCAAAAAGATCCCGGCCCCGGAACAGTAATTACTTCTTTTTCCCCTGTGCGGCAACGGCGGCGGCTTTTGCAGCTATCTCGTCCTGGTCTCCGAGATAGTAATGCTTGATGGGCTTTAAGTCCTTATCCAGTTCATAAACCAGCGGTACACCTGTTGGGATATTCAACTTGATAATGTCCTCTTCCGACACATTGTCAAGGTATTTAACCAGGGCACGCAGGCTGTTTCCATGGGCAGCTATTAAAACTTTCTTTCCAACTTTGATAGCAGGTGCTATGGTATCGAACCAGTATGGCAAGAAGCGGTCAACGGTTAGTTTCAGTGATTCTGTGGTAGGCAGATCCGCTTCATCAACATCCTTGTATGCAGGGAAATTCCCAGGGAAACGTTCATCCGTTTTTTCCAGGGCTGGCGGCGGGATATCATAACTTCTTCTCCAGATAAGTACCTGTTCTTCGCCGTGCTTTTCAGCGGTTTCAGCCTTATTCAGTCCCTGAAGAGCTCCATAATGCCTCTCGTTCAGGCGCCAGTTCTTTTCGACGGGAATCCAGAGACGGTCCATTCCCTCCAGGCATAGCCATAGTGTACGCAGTGCTCTTTTCAATACTGAGGTAAAGGCAATATCAAAATCAAACCCTTCCTCTTTGAGTATCTTTCCAGATGCCTTGGCTTCTTCAATCCCTTTTTCATTCAGGTCGACATCGGTCCATCCCGTAAAGCGGTTTTCTTTGTTCCAGGTGCTTTCGCCATGCCGTAATAAAACTACTTTATACATATCTATTCCGTTTAGTTATTATTGCTGATTATGTTTTCAGGGATTCAAAGATATAAAATCCGGATACAAATTACTCCGCCAAACCTTCGAATTTATATCCAAGACTTTCAACTTTTTCCCTGACCTTTTCCAGGTCAATATTTTCCCCGCTTATGGTGACTTTTTCAGTTAATAGATTTGCCTCGGCATGCTCTATCCCTTCAAGGGCGGCAACATTGCTTTCAACGGTAGCTTTGCAATGATTGCAAGTCATTCCCTTAACAACTATTTCCATATTTTTCATTGTCGGGTGAATTTTTAGTTCCGCTTCTTTCGTTTTCTTCCTGAAATAATTTGATAAATACTTATTATACAATGCATAGGCTATCAATCCTGCCAGCAGGATACTGGATCCTATTTTGAGCCACTGGGGCAGTAAGTCATGTGTATGTTCCCCTCCATGAATGAGTGCAATGGGGTTGAGGAACCATTCACGCGGCAAGAATTCATTCACTATGGTCCCAAAGAAATAGGCCCCGATCACAATGGATGCCAGGTAAATGATAAGGGTCCGCCTGCCGAATACATTACCGATCACTGTCATAGTCGCCGCATTGGTTGCCGGTCCAGCCATCAGAAACACAATGGCCGCCCCGGGGGAGAGTCCCTTGAGCATAAGGATGGCAGCAATGGGCACCGAACCTGTGGCGCAAACATAAAGCGGAATGGCAGCTACCAGTATCACGAGCATTTCCATGTATTCATTCCCCAGGTAGGCAGTAAAAAAGCTTTCAGGGACCAGCACTTCGATCAATGCCGCCAGCAAAAGGCCAATCAGCAGCCATTTAGCAATGTCTTCGAGGAATTCCACGAAAGCATACCGGAGCATTCCCTGGAGGGAGCGGTCTGCCTTGTCATTATTGTCCGTTTTATTTTGCCTTGCTTTTTCATCTTTGCGGCCATTCCGGTCAAGCTTATTGGTTAGAAAACCGCCAAAAAACCCCGTAAACAGGGCGATAAATGGCTTTATGATGGCCATGGGTAAACCCAGCAGAGAATAGGTGACCAGGGCGCTGTCCACTCCCGTCTGGGGAGTGGATATCAGAAATGAAACCGAGGATCCTTTAGAGGCCCCGCTATTATAAAAGGAAATACCCGTTGGGATCACCCCACAGGAACAAAGGGGAAGGGGAACCCCGATCAGCGCCGCATTGATCACGGATGCTGAATTGGGTTTCCCGAGGTATTTATAAACCTTTTTTTTCGGGAACCAAACATAGAGGATCCCTGCAAACAGAAATCCCAGGAGAAGGTAGGGCGCCATCTCCATGGTAAGGTCGGCCAGCGCCAACAAAAATTGTCCGATATAATCTATCATGCCCGCGGTTTCTATCTCTCGTTAATCAGCTCATCATCATGGCAGCATCCGAATTCCACCTCAAGAGTGGTATGGTCTATATGGAATTTATGGTGCAGAAGGGCGCGGATCCTGTTCTTTAGTTCATCTGTTTTGCTTACGGGCATATCCTCGTTAAGGTCGATATGTCCCTCGAAATATACCTGCTGGTCGTTTAGGCTCCATGCATGTACATGATGTATATTTTTCACTCCATCCAGCTGTTCCACTTCCAATTTTATGACATCCAGGTTGAGCTCTTTGGGGGAGGACTGCATCAGGATATTGAAAGAATCCTTTAAAAGCAGGTAAGTTTCCTTCATGATATAAAGGCTGATCAGCATGGTGATCAGGGGATCTATCCAGTAGATTTCAAACTGCCAGATCAAAATACCTCCTATGATGACCACAATGGAAGAAAGGGTGTCTCCCATCAGGTGAAGGTAGGCTGCCCGTATATTGATATTCTTTTTTGAATCGGATTGTAAGAGGATGACGGCTACCAGGTTGGCCAGGAGTCCGACTATCGCCACTGAAAACATGATTACTCCTTTGATGGGTGCAGGATTCTGAAAACGCTCAATTGCTTCCCAGATCAGGAAAATACAAATCGCCACCAGTATGATGGAATTGACAAAGGCGGCAAGGATCTCTATTCGTTTGTAACCAAAGGTTTTCCGCTGGTTTGATTCTCTCTTGCTGACCCGGTGGGCTATATAGGCCAGCAGAACAGCCAGTCCATCCCCAAGGTTATGGATCGCATCCGAAAGTAAGGCCAGGCTGTTGGACAGGATACCTCCGATGATCTCTACAATAGTAATGGTAAAATTCAGGACTACTGCAGCAAGGAGGTTCTTTTCACTGATCCCCGATGTTGAATGATGATGCGTATCTATATCTTTTGACTTGGGAGACATCTTTATAAAAACAATAGCAGGCTGACCGCCATGACGGCCATTCCGCCAATTAAACCGTAAATCGCATGGTGGTGATGCCCGTATTCCCGGGCTGTAGGAAGCAATTCATCCACCGAAATAAATACCATGATACCCGCTACTCCTCCGAACAGTATCCCGAGGGTGGATTCATTTAAAAAAGAAGTAAGGAACAACCATCCCAGGAGTCCCCCGACCGGCTCTGCCAGTCCGGATGCAAACGAAAGAAAGAACGCTTTTCTTTTATTTCCTGTAGCATAATATACGGGTACGGATACAGCAATCCCTTCCGGGATATTATGAATGGCGATGGCTACTGCAATCGGAATAGCAAGCGTCGGATCTGCCATTCCTGCAGCAAAAGTTGCCAGTCCCTCAGGAAAGTTATGCATGGTAATGGCAATGGCCATGAAAGTCCCCATTCTCATCAGGCTTTTATTCCGGTCATTATCATCGTGTATGCGGATGTCTTCAACACGCCGTATCTCATGGGGATTCTCAAAGGTTGGCACCAGGGAGTCAATGATGGCAATGACCAGTATACCTCCGAAAAAGGAAAGTACTGCATACCAGCTTCCTGTGGTCATCCCGTAACTTTCACGCAAGAGATCCATGGACTTGCCAAGGATCTCGGTAAAGGATATATAAATCATAACACCGGCCGAAAATCCCAGTGCTGTGCTCAGGAAACGGGTATTGGTGGTCTTTGTGAAAAACGCCATAGCACTTCCGATCCCGGTTGAAAGTCCTGCAAAAAGTGTCAGTCCAAATGCAAATAGTACATTACCTTCCATAGTATATAGTTTGTACCGGAATATCAGTAAAGCTGCAAAATAAATGGATTATCTCAATTCATATTTCAGGCAGGATCACCTACCAGTATGTCCTTCAGCCACTTATCGATCCGCTGGTCTGTTTTTTCCGGCTGGTTCTCTTCATCGAGTACCAGTCCAACAAACCTTCCCCCTTTCACAGCAGTCGATCCCTCATATGCGTAGCCAGCTACCGGCCAGGAACCGGTAAAGCTACATCCTGTTTTCAGCAACACCTCATACAAGCGTCCCAAGGCATCTGCAAAAGTCCCTGGATAAGATTCCTGGTCCCCCAGTCCAAACAAGGCCACCTTCTTCCTGCTGAGATCAATCTTCTCAAGCATTGGCAACAGGACATCCCAGTCCTCCTGTGTTTTCCCAATGCCCCAGGTGGGGATCCCCAGGATCAGGAACTCGTAATCCATCATGTCATCAATAGAGGATTGTTCGACATCTTTAAGATCCGCCCGTTCCTTTCCCAGTTTCTCATGGATCCTTCCTGCTACGCCAGCTGTTTTCCCGGAGGAAGAACCATAAAATATTCCGACTTGTTTCAATTTAATCTAAATAAAAGCCAAAGATAATAATTATTTCAAGGCAGGGTCAGGTCTTCACCGCCTTTGGCCTGTAGAATAGCAGTAAGGCAATACCCAGCAATACAAAGGGGATGCTTAGCCATTGCCCCATGTTCAGGGCCATCCCCGACTCGAAGTCTACCTGGTCCTCTTTGATGAATTCGATCAGGAATCGCATGCCAAAGACCAGGATAAGGAACCAGCTGAAGAGGGTCCCTGGACGGAATTTCGCATCCCTCCGGATATAAATAGTCAACAGCAGTCCGAATACCAGGAAATAGGTCAATGCTTCATAGATCTGAGTGGGGTGTTTCGGAACCACTTCCAGGTTTTTGATAAAAACAAATCCCCATGGGAGAGCGGTTTCAATCCCGTAAATCTCGGAATTCATGAGGTTGCCCAGCCTGATCAGGGCCCCTGCCAGCGCCACCACGACAACAATTCTGTCGAGGATCCAGATGAATGGTTTCTTGTACTTCCGGACAAACAGCCAGAGTGCAACCAGAATTCCTATTGCCGCCCCATGACTTGCCAGTCCCCCACGCCAAATTTTCAGGATTTCCACCGGGTTTTTCAGGTAATATTCAGGTTCGTAAAAAAGGCAATGTCCCAGTCGGGCTCCTATCACTGTCCCGATTGCCATATAGATGGTCAACTTGTCAAGCAGCTCTACAGAGAGGCCTTCCTTTTTGAAAAACCTCATGAAGATTAAATATCCGAAGAAAAATCCTGAAGCAAACAGCAGTCCGTACCAGCGAACGGCGAAATTACCGATCCGGAAAATCTCGGGATTCATATCCCAGTTTATTGCACCAAAAATCATGGATTATTCGTTTATATTTGCAAGACGCTAAAGATAAGCAAAGTTGTATAGATTATTTCATATCCTACTATCCTTTTTGGTCTTGATTATCTTAGTGCAATGTGCGAAAATCGGATCTCCCAGTGGCGGACCCAGGGATATCGCCCCACCTGTATTACTGAAATCCAAACCCCTGAACAAGTCCACCCTTTTCACGGGTACGCAATTAGAGTTCACTTTTGATGAGTTCATCAATTCCCAGGGGATGAGCCAGGAACTGGTAATATCTCCCCCCATGGAAGAAACACCTGAGATCCGTATGCGGGGCAAAACACTGGTCATTGAATTCTTGGAAGATCTGCGGGAAAACACCACCTATACCCTGAGCTTTGGAGAGACCATCAAGGATCTTAACGAGGGAAATATCCTGAGGAACTTTGAGTTTGTTTTTTCTACAGGTGAAAAACTTGATTCCCTGGGAGTATTGGGGATGGCTGTTCAGGCTTTTAACCTGGAACTCCCGGAGACAGAAGATCCCATCTTTGTGATGCTGTATGAAAACCTGAGTGATTCTGCTCCCCTCCTTGAAATTCCGGATTATGTCGGCAAAATCACCCCGCAGGGGGCCTTTCTGATCAATAATATACGGCCCGGAACCTACAGGTTGTTTGCCTTACAGGATCTGAACCGCAATTACAAGTATGATGTCCCGGAGGAAATGATAGGATTCATAGACACAACACTCCTGCTCTATCCCGGCATGTTCGATTACAAAATGACGGATACTATTCCCGAGCCGGACAGCTTGCTGGTGGATTCTCTGGACATTGATCTGCAGGATAGTCTGGGCCTTGACATGGAGGATACCCTCATTGTGGAAGTCTCTGATTCAGTCATGCTGGCTGATCTTGGTAAATATTCAGTATATGTTGATATTTTTCTTTTCCAGGAAGACAATAAACCACAATACCTGTCAGACTATGCCCGGGACGACAGGCGTAAACTCAGCCTGTATTTTAACCGGGAGCTTACTCAAAGCGTCCAGATGGAACCTTATAATTTTGATCCTGCAGGAGATTGGTTCCTGCTGGAAGAGCATGTAATGAAAGATACTCTGGATTACTGGTTAAGGGATTCTTTGGTATACAAAACAGACAGCCTGCATTTCCTTGCCGAATACCCGGTTACCGACTCCCTTCAGCAGATAATAACCTATTATGATACCCTGAAATTCAACTACAGGGAACCACAGAAGGCCACCGGACGTAGGAAGAGGCAGGAAGATAAGGAAGAGCCAGAGAAAGAAAAGATCACCTTATCTACCGGTGTATCAGCCAGCCAGCCACAGGACATACACAGGCCCATCAGTATAGAGGTCCAGCACCCCGTTTTCAGTACAGATCAATCCAGGATTTCTTTAACCATGAAAGAGGATACACTGAAGATCCCGGTCCCCTATTCCCTGGAGAAAGACAGCACGCGCATGCGAAGGTATTTCATGAAAGTTGACTGGGAATCAGAAATGCGCTATTTCCTGGATATTTATCCAGGCACATTTACAGATATATATGGATTGACCCATGATACGATCAGCATCAATTTTATGACCCGGGGGATTGAATGGTATGGCAGGATCCTTCTGAATTTAAGTGGTGTTGACGGTCCCAAGATCATCCAGGTGATTGACAAGAATGATGAAATTGTCAGGGCAAGCAGAGTAATTGAAAACGGGCTCATTGAATTCCCGTTCCTGGAACCGGCTGGCTTCACCCTGAAGGTTGTGCACGATGACAATGGGAATGGTAAATGGGATACGGGCTCCTACCTTGAAGGAATACAGCCGGAAAGTGTTTCTTTCCATCCTGGAACCATCAGCATACGTTCCAACTTTGATCTGGAAATCAACTGGAACCTGAAAGAAGGTGACCGCTAACTAACCCAGTATTTCCTTCCAGATCAAACCCGCCGACCCCAGCACTGCTGCATTAGTTTCGGTCAGGCCGGAAGGAAGGATTTTCACTTTATTCCGGTAAATACTCAACAGGTTTTTTTCCATATAGGTTTTAACAGGTTTGAAAATGTAATCGCCGGCATTGGAGAGTCCGCCAAACAGGAATATTGCTTCGGGACTGAAAAGGGCGACTACGTCGGCAAGTGTTTTGCCCAGTGTCTTGCCGGTCACATCAAATGCCTTCATGGCAATGCGGTCTGCCTGGCTCGCAGCATCGGAAATATCTTTGGCTGTAAGTTTCTCAAAGGAGATCTTGCGGAGTTGGCTGTCATCTGTACGCAGTGCCAGCAATTCATATACCGTCCTGACAATCCCGGTGGCCGACACATAGGTTTCCAGGCATCCCTTCTTCCCACAACCACACTGGCGCCCATTTTCAACAACAGTTACATGTCCCATTTCCCCGGCAAAACCATCATGTCCGTATACAACCTTCCCATTCACCACAATCCCGCTTCCCAGACCGGTCCCCAGTGTTATAACAATGAAATCAGTCATATTCCGCGCTCCCCCGTACATCATCTCACCAAGGGCAGCCGCATTGGCATCATTGGTCAGAACAATGGGAATATCGAAATGAGCTTTAAACAATTCCACGAAGGGGATCATTCCTTTCCAGTTCAGGTTTGGTGCATATTCTATGACACCCCGGTAATAATTACCATTGGGGGCACCGATCCCGATACCTGCCAGTTCCAGCTTGCCTTCCTGCTCTCTGAGAAGCTTCCGGACTGCCCTGGCAAGGTGTTCCATATACGTATCTATATCCTTATGCGTGTCTGTTGAAATGGAAGTTTCCGCATATACCTTCCCTTCCTGGTCAACGATCCCCAATTTGGTGAAAGTACCCCCAATATCTATTCCGGCAACTACTTTTTTCATTATGCAATAAGGTATTTATTCAGACAGGATTTCAAAAGTAATAAATTAAACGTAACCGAATGAGGCCTTTTATCGTTAATAACCAATAATATATAACTTATACCGGTCATCATGAAGAATATTATCATCCCCATTGATTTCTCGGAAGATTCACAAAAGGGAATAGAGCTTGCCTTATTGTTTGCCAAAAAGCAATACACCAACATCCAGCTGGTATATGTACAAAAGAAAAGTTCAGACTATAATAGTCCGGGGTATTTCGAGGAAGAAAACAAGTGGGCAGAAAAGAAGTTCATAGAAATCATTGCCCATTTTGAACCCCGAATGGAAAATGATTCAAAGCTCCGCTATATCATCAAATCCGGCAAGATCTACAAGGAGATTGTAAGCCAGGTAGAATCATATAAAGAGGCCATGGTCATTGCCTCAACTCATGGAGCATCTGGTTTTGAAGAATTTTTCATGGGAAGCAATGCCTTTAAGATCATATCTGCGACTGAAAGACCGGTGCTGACTACCCGGACAGGCAGGATCCCTGAAGATGTCAAAAATATAGTTATGCCGCTGGATGTAACGATTGATACACGCCAGAAGGTGCCCATCACGGCAGATCTTGCCAAATTATTTGGAGCAGAGGTACATATTATTACGGTGAGTTCTTCAAGGGGACAAAGGATCAGCAATCGGCTTGAGGCTTATTCAAGGCAGGCAGCCGGGTATTTTACCGCAAAAAAGGTCCCATTCCGGCAGAAATCCCTCTACGGGGAAAATATAGTGGACCTGACTGTGGTTTATGCAGATTCTGTGAATGCCGATGTGATTACCATTATGAAAGAACAGTCAAGAAACCTGACATTCATGGGCAACCTGACACATCAGCTGTTGAATCATGCTACCATTCCGGTCCTGACACTCTCGAACAAGGAAACACATATCAAGACGGGTTTCAGCACCTACGGAGAATAGATAGGTTTTATCCGTTAATCTTGTTTAACAGCTCCTTACGGATTATTTTGGCCGCCTGTTTGATTTTAAAATTGACTGGTAAAGGCCTGGTTATCTGGAGTATACATCTGTTCCAAAAACCGGGGACAATGATTTTTTTACCCTTCAGCATCCCTCCGACTGCTATCTGTGCAATTTCATCAGCGTCCAGGATCAATGTTTTCTGAACCAGTTTCCCATGGGTTTTTATCCTGTCAAGGGTGCCGGTATTGGTCCGTACTCCATTGGGATTGACCACTGTAACACTGACAGAAGTATCTCTCAATTCTTCATTGATGGCCAGGGAAAACAAGTGAACAAATGACTTTGAAGCCGCATAGACACTTTTGTAAGCAAGAGGCTGGTATGCCGAAAAGCTTCCTGTATTTAGAATATATGCCTTTTTGTTTTGTTTTAACATGGGGATGAACAGCCGGCTGAGGATTACGAGTGCCCGTATATTCAACAGTATTCTTTCATCAGAATATTCAATGGAAGATTCTTCAAAAATGGCAGATCCTGCAATACCGGCGTTGTTCATGAGGATATCGATGGTATAATTACTTTTTTCGCACCATTCAAGGACCTTTCCAGGGGATGGGGGCCCCGTCAGGTCTATTCCCAGGGTATCAACTTTTACTGAAAAATCCTTCCGGATCTCATTGGCGGTCTGTTCGAGTTCGGGACCGGGCAGAGCAACCAGCAGAAGGTTCATCCCTCGCCGGGCACACTCTCTTGCAAGGGCTTTCCCGATCCCCATGCTTCCCCCGGTAATTAAAGTATAGATCAAATCATTGCCCATATCCAAAATTTATCGTTGCAACCACTCAACCGTTCTGCGCAGTCCCTCTCTGAAATCCACCGGATCATAACCCAGTTCTGACCTTGCTTTCTCACTTGATACAGCCCAATGATGGCTATATTTTTTTAAAAGTCCGGGGGTGATCAGGGGCCCCCGGCCTGTTAATTTAGCAATTGTAAGCATTATGGCCGCTATGGAAATCTCAATAAACAAAGGGATTTTTACCAAAAAATAACGGCTGGCGGTAACTTCCTTCAGGATACTGAAAAATTCGTTGAAAGAGAGATCGCTTCCTCCCAACAGGTAGCACTCACCTGTTCGCCCCTGCTCCATTGCCAGGATATGCCCATCAACAACATCATCTATGTAAACATAATTCCCGACACTCCTGCCATTTCCGGGTATTATATGCCACCTCCCTTTCATATAATCACGGATCAGGCGAGTCACACCGTTGCTGTCCCCCATTTTCCCCGGTCCATAAATCCTTGTTGGATTAACTATAACCACGTCCATCCCGTCCCTTACATAGGCCTTGACTTTCTTTTCTGCCTGGGCTTTGGACCTGTCGTAATGGATAAAATGGGACTCAGCCATGGGACTGTCCTCCGAGTTGGTTTTTTCGCCCGATGGTCCAAAAACACCGGCTGTTGATGTATGTACTACCCTTTTCACACCATATTTCAGAGCTGACTCCAGAATGTTAACGGTCCCCCGAACATTTTGCTCATAAATACTTTCAGGTTTCCTGGCCCATACAGCTGCAAATGCAGCCAGGTGATATACCTGATCACACCCCTTCATGGCATTGTCAATGCTGGCCAGATCGGTAAGGGTCCCTTTAAAGGGCCTGATATTTTTGTGTTGGAGTTCAGCGATC
>SDBT01014323.1_pt1 | contig 12648 bp, 11 predicted proteins | sample 2277101 | NCBI WGS metagenome assembly SDBT01 (sample SAMN10404973, study PRJNA504765) | marine sediment metagenome | isolation source: marine sediment core GS10_PC15, 103 cmbsf | place: Arctic Ocean: Southern Knipovich Ridge | collected 2010 | reverse complement strand
GTACTGTGTCCAACTGAGCAAGAAGGTTGATAGAGGTTATGGAAGCGATCTTGTGCTTGGAACAGGTGTAAACAAACCCCACATATCACTCTTGCACTCTGCATTTACCGAAAATAATCTAAAAACACTCAAGCAAAGACTGGTTAAAATTGCCATCGACCTTACTTCCTTTGAAGTCAGAATTGATAAATTGTTAATCTATCCAGACTACGGTGCTCTTGGGCTTAACTCACTTGCTAATAATGATGTTGTTTCATTACACAAGAAAATCTTGAAAGATGTTGATGATTTGATTGACCAAAGGTTTAATTACCACAAGGCTTGGGACTCTGAAAAACTTTCAACTAAAATGAGGGAATATATCGACAAATATTCGACGCCTTTCGTTCGTGAGTACTTTGTTCCACACATAACCTTAAGCATCTTAAAAAACAAAAGCGAGACAATTAAAGCATCCAGAAAAATAATTTTAAGAAACCAGAAATTCACAGCAAGCAAAATAAGTGTTTGCAGGCTGGGAACTCATCACACTTGCCAAAAAGTGGTATTCGAAGTTCCATTTTCAACTCAATAACAACTGTTGGGACTCTTCTAGTAACAATTCAGGATATTTAACCTCATTTAATAACTTGTCGGTTCGAAAATCGTCCCACTCAGCGAACAATCCCATCTGGGGAACTATTTCGAATGTGTAATTTATCTACTTAGATAAATCAATTATTAAACTTTCTAGTATATTTCCCCTACCAGTTTCGGTAAAAATGCATAATCTTTGGATAGCGTAACCCTTAAAAAGTTAAAACCTTGTACTATTCGATGCGCAATCCATCTGGGGTCATATAGTAATCCACTCCTAGTTTCACCTGTTTGTGTTGAGGGAAAGGCTTTTAATATTTTCTTCGCTACTTCTCTTGCCTCTTTTAACGAAGATGATTGTATTAGTCTATCTCCATATTTTTGACTAACCTCTATGTTTGACCTTAACCTATTTACTGTTTGTGTTTCATCTACCATTTCTTTCATAAACTGACCCATTATTGACCAATAATTAGGGTCATAGGGAAATCCGTTATCACCGATAAAGTGATAGTTTGCACCCGAGTGAATAATACTACCTGTCATGCCCATGCCTAAGAGTTTTGTTGTTGGCAGTTTCAAACTTTCGTTTTGTGGCTTTGTGCTATCAACTTCAAGATCTAGAGTTGGGATTACATATTTAGTATGGTTTTCTGTAGTGAAGACACCTGATATAGCGATCGGCCATGGCCATCCAAGTTCATCCAAGTAAGTATTTGTGGGAGTAGTAAGACTTTTTGAGTCAACACTGGTTAATATTTCTTTTGGTTCTGCTCCGTGGAGCACATCTTTGTACGTTTTTACCCAAACACGAAGGTTACCATGTTTGGCACTCAGTAAACTGTATATATATACAAAGACATCTTCTGAACTTACTGGGTCATCAGGTGTGTGATGGTATTCCCCCAAAGGAGCGGGGATATTCAAGCCGTCATATATTCTGGGTCCACCTACTTCGTTAATAGACATATTATTACGAGCAGAAGTAATATCAGATTATATCATTGATGAATATCGGTTCTAAAATCATCCCACACAACAATCCATCAGTTCAACCTAAACCAACTTCCCCGACAAGCTCCATTGGTTGTTCTTAGTATATAGTGTTTATAGGTTCGGGCTTTCCGATGCACATCGGAACGAAAGCGGAGGAACGAGCAATCCTAACCAGGGAGCCAGAGAAGCATTATCCGAACTGATATTTGTGGGCATGGCAGCAATTAATTACTCCAAACAGGATTATGGCAGTGGTCGTTGCAGATATTCAATACTTCCTCAGTTTCCAAGTTGATAGTGTAAACAGGGTTGATCTTTTCGTATGCGTATGTTTTGAAGGTAAGATATTTTCCGCTCGGCGACACAGAAAGACCTGCTATGCTCGCACCGGAAAGGGTATTATTAAAAGACCCTACTTCATCAATAACTTTTGACAGGTCAAACTCTCTTAACTTGTCTTCGTTTACATTGTACTCAAAAAACTTTGTGTTTTTGCTTCTGTCATTATTTATAGTTTCGAAGTAGATTTTATTTTCAGGAAGATGTGTGGTGTAGAGGATCCAAATATTAGGGTAGCCAGTTCTACTAAACAACACCTTCTTATTAGTACCATCAGCATCCGCCATCCAAACTTCGTTCTTGTTGCCAACAGTGATTAAATAGATTAATTTTGAACCCATCCAGGTCATCATGTCCATCTTGTTGACTAATAATTCGGGACTTTCATCTACAGGAATTATGGTAAACAGTTTTTTTTGATCTAAACTGTAAGTGTACTGACGCGGCGAATCAAGGGGATAGACATCTTTACTTAAAGCAATCCACGATTTGTTTGGTGATAAAGAGGGGTAATAACCTGTACTTACACTGATTGGTACACCGCTTAGGCTATCTAAAAAGCTAGATTCTTCACCTGAAGGAATTTGAATCTTTTCGGGGTTGTCACCGGCAAAATCTATTAGCTCATCGTTCGATAACCAAGCGACACTTGTATGTCCGTCACTCTTGTTTTTTAATTTAACTATTTCACCAGTTTTTGTATTTACTACTGCTAAGTACCAAGGGGTACCATTAGGACCTTTATCCTTCTCATCTAATGTTACAACAATCCACTTATTGTCAGGTGACCAAGCATGTACACGTTGAATATTATTAGAATTTGTGATCTTTACTTTTTTAGATCCATCTTCATTTATGAACCATAAGTCTCCACTCTCGAGGCTTGTGCCACCAATGCGTACAGCAATTTTAGAATCACTTTCAGAAAAATTTAAATTATTATCTTGACTTGATAAATGTGGCTTATTTTTGTCAATAAGTTTGTTGTTCTGAAGCGCAAAGAAACCGACAATGCCAATAAGAACAACTATGACTAAAATAAAAATAATTTCTACTATACCTTTTTGATTTTTCTTCACTATTATTATATTACCACAAAAGTTCTAAAATCATCCCCTCCAAAGGCATGCAGAAACCCAGCCCAACTTGTTAATAATCATCTTCCCTTGGTCTGTATTGGAGTGCTTCGGCGAGATGAATTGTTGTAATTTTTTTGTCATTTGCAATATCTGCAATTGTTCGTGCAACTTTTACTACCTTGAAGTACGAACGGGCAGACAAGTTCATTGTTGATATTGCAGATCTGAGCATTGTTCTGCAGTCATCAGAAAGTGGGCAGTGTTTTTTAACATCTCGGGTAGACATTTCGCTATTGGATTTCAACTTGGTTTTAACAAAACGTTTGGTCTGAATGTCTCTTGCAGCTTGCACTTTCTTTTGAATAACTTTCGATTTAGAAGATTTAACTTTCGATCTTCCAATTAGTTTTTGTGTCTCAACTGCCGGTACGTCAACGTGTATATCTATTCTGTCTAGTATCGGCCCTGAGACTCTTTTTTGATATCTTGTAATCTGGCCGGGCAGACATTTACATGGCTTTTTGGGATCGCCAAAATATCCACAAGGGCAGGGATTCGCCGCACTGGCTAACAAAAACTGGGCAGGGTAGGTCGCCGACCCTTTCGCCCGCGAAATTGTTACAACTCCATCCTCCATTGGTTGGCGAAGAGCTTCTAATACATTTCTGGGAAATTCCGGAAATTCATCCAAAAATAATACTCCCCTATGAGCCAAAGATATCTCACCCGGCATAGGATTTGTCCCTCCTCCAATTAAGCCAATCCGGCTGGTTGTATGGTGAGGACTCCTAAAGGGTCTTGTTGTTACCAAAGATTGGTTTGAAGTAAGATTTCCCGTAATCGAGTAAATTTTAGTTACCTCCAATGCCTCCTCTTCTGTCAAAGAAGGTAGGATTCCGGGCAGTGCACGTGTCAACATCGTTTTACCGGATCCCGGTGTACCCTTAAGAAAAATATTATGATTCCCTGCTGCTGCCACCTCCATTGCACGCTTTGCGTGTTCTTGACCAATGATTTCGCTGAAATCAAATTCTGCCAAGGAAGTTTTTAGTAAAGATTTAAAATTTATCTTTTTTGCTGGTTTTACTTCAACGGTTTTTGAAAAAAAGCGTACCAAGTCAAGCAAAGAATCAACAGCATATACTTTTATTCCCGGAACAACAGCCGCTTCTTCTTCGTTGCTTTTGGGAATAAATACTTGTTTGTATCTTTTATTTTTTGCCAAGTACGCCATTGGTAACACTCCGTTTGTGTGTCTTAAGGATCCATCCAAAGAAAGCTCGCCAAAAAACAATGAATCCTCGACTTTCGGAGCGATTTGTCCGGATGCAATTAGAATTCCAAGTGCAATAGGTAGATCATACGCTGGCCCCGCCTTAGGTAAATCTGCCGGTGCCAAGTTAACAGTAATTCTTGTTGTCGGAAAATCTGCACCGGAGTTTTTAATAGCAGAGCGAACCCTTTCTTTTGCCTCCTCTACTGCTTTATCGGGCAAACCGACCATATTAAAAGCGGGCAAACCCTCGTTTGGAATATCTACTTCTACATCAACCAATGTGGCATCCAACCCTACAGTTGCTCCGGAAGAAATTTTCGCAAGCATTAATTTAGTGTAGCAGAATGTCAATATTGACTTAACCAACTTTCATGTTAATATGGCACCGTAAGCTGTCAGCAACCTATAACCATGACTCTAGAACTACTTAAAGACCTTGAGGAAAAAATTAATCCTCCTGTAATCGAGCCTGAAGGACTGTCAAGAAAAGAAACCAGAAAGATTGAAAAAGGAATTAAAAAACGTGCAAAGAAGCTTCATAAAAACATATCAGCTTTAAGAGAGCTTGTGAAAGAACATTTTGATGGAACAATCGATCTTGAAACCGACGTGGAAAGAATAAATTGGTCGGAAATGCCACCGGAAATTGCAGCTTGTTTTCGTCCTGAATTTGACTACCAACCTGAAGATATTACCTCTTTTAAAATAACATTCAGAAGTGGCACCACCGGTGGTGAAGCAATCGAAATTAGGCTAAAACGACTGGATAGTTGGTGGGCTAAAGTGGGCACAGGGGTTTATTATCGAAAAGATTATCATTCCGACAATCTCCGTGCTAGTTGTGAAGCCTCTCAAGCACAAATCAGACCAGCCAGAGAGGCAATGAAAAACCTTAATCATTATATTTGGGACGATGAAACAATACATGTTGATGATAAAAGTCTGTTGAAAACTCAATATGGACTTCAAATATCAGAGGCATTTTTTGAATTCACAATTGGCGAAATAAAAAGACAGGTCGACACCACTACCCAGACAACACCAACCCACTCCGAAGACTAGCTAACTATACAAGGTCGTTAATTACTCTTATACCCAAGGAGTGTGATAACAAAAACAATCAAGTACTAACGAGTCCATAAATATAAATGAAGTTACTCAACCTTCCTTTTGTCGTCCAATTCCAAAATAGCCAAACCAACTAATCTTTTATTTTTGTTTATTTCTGGTCCCACGGCGTCATATTGTACTCCAAAATGCCTAATAATAGAACTAATCACAAAAAATGAATGACCGTACGCTATTGACAAGATGATAACGGTTGTGTCTAAAATGGATTGTATGAAAAGTATGGAAGGAGGTGAAAAGAATGGCTAAATTTAATAAGAATAGTGATAATACAAAACTAATTCTTCTTTCCCTATTGCTCCTCTCGGTTATTGCACTGGTTTTTGTAGCGAACAACTACCCTCAAGCTACTCCTTCGGGAGCGAAGGGCCCAAAGGGTGGAATAACAGGTTCTGGTGCACCAAATGGCCCACACTACAATCTAAACATAATAGGAGTACCAAAAGATAAAACTGCAGACATGAGTGGAAACAGGGGGCATAGAATTTTTGTTAAGTTAGAAGGAAAATCCAAAATCAACCTTGGTGAAGGAGAAACTTTTGAGGTTTTGGATGCAAACGCAACACAAGGACCAGCATCTTTTCAACTCCCAAACCCAGACCCGGACAACGATGGTTTAACAGAATACTCAGTTTGGGCAAGACCTCTGGGTAAACCTGGAGGCAAATCAACCACTACAACATGCGCGGTTGATGAATTGGACGTTGAGTGGTGTTCTGTATATGGAATGGTATTGGTTAGAGAGAAAGGAAAGAGTAGTTTCTCTGACGTATCCAAGCAACTTTTATATGTTTATGTAGATTTGGACGCAGACGGAACTTTGGAGAGATACCCATTGTTTAGCGATGCACTACAAGACTATTTCTGGGACTATGACAACAATGGTATGAAATTGGTTCAACTTAGGTTTTACGAAGTGGTTTCAGACGTAAACGATTAATATTAATCGAAATACTAAAACAACCACCAAGTATATCCTTGATGGTTGTTTTATTGTGTGAATAAATATACTTTAAATTCTTATAAAGAAATAATAAAATACAACAAACACCATAAAGCCACCCCCCAAAGGTTTGATAGCTTATAAATGGAGTGTTACTTTTTTATCTTTTCGTACCAATCGTCCAATATTTTCGCCACCACGTCTTTAGATCCAAGACCAATAGATAAACCCAAGATTAGAACAAGTGTATATGTTAATCCTTGGAAAAAGGTGTTTATTAAAGCCCCCGCGATTTGCAGCTGATCAATAGCAGCAAAAACTGCTACAACTATGATAAACCAGCGAGCAAACTTGCCGGCCGGCTTTGCAATTTGATGATCAACCGAAGCTAACGCTCCTCGCACCAAACCATCTACAAGACCTCCCACCAAGTATCCAGCTGCCAATATTAGTACTGCTGCTATAACGTTTGGAATATAACCTATCACGTTGAGCAAAACAGCAGAAACCACAGACAGACCCAATATATCAACTGCAGCCAAGAAGAATATTAGTATCACCAACCATTCGAACAATGTTCCAATCAATTGCACAAAATTAGATTTTATTTCAGCTTTTTGAAGATACTTGTCTATTCCGGCGTCTTTGGTTAGCTTTTCAATTTTAATTAGCCTTAATCCTTCAATAACTAGCTTTTTCACCCAGTATGCAAGAATTAGTCCAATTGAAAATACCACTATTGCACCAAGAATCTTTGGTAATATGCTAAATGTTGACAACCAAACTTGCTCAGAAGAGTTAACAAGTGCGGATTGCCAAACACTAAGATTATTCAAATAAATCACCTCCTGCCATAATCTACCTATCCTTATTCTGCCTATTAGTGATTGTCTATGTCAAGAAGATGACTGAGTTGTTTAGCACTCTGGAGGCTAGTAAGAACCTCTGTATCAAAGAGAACCTTGCTAGCTATCGTTTCTTATAACAAACGAAAACCCACGATATGTGAGTTTTCGTTTGCTCTGGAGGCTAGTAAGCCAGGTTCTGTTTTTCGATGATCATCTATCTTTCGCCCTCAAGCTTTGGAACGCTTCCGCAAGCGGAATCGGGAAGGCGCCTAATGGCGTTCCAGTCGGAGGTTGCAGCGGGGAGGATTGCCCGTTTCACCCCCCTCCCTTCGTTTAAAAAGGAGGAGATTCGTCACTGTTGCTCTAACTAGCGGTTACCCGTCCTGCTTAATTTAGGCGCAAAGCCTATTTCAGCAGGCACCCTGCCTTCTGCTGCCTGGACTTTCCTCTCTACCGTAAGGCAGAGCGATCATCCTTCCTCCAGAGTACGCCAATTATACCATATATTATAAGATGTAAACAGAAGATTGAAAGAGAAGTTTTGTACCTATTTTGCTAATAGATACTTTTTAAGCAGCACCTGAAACATTATTACAACCGGAATCGAGATCAAGACTCCAATTATTCCTGCAATTTTGAAGCCAATTGCCAAAGCTAACAGTGTAGTTATTGGATTTATTCCCGCCGACTTCTGCATTACTTTCGGTACAAAAACGTAATTTTCAATCTGTTGAATCAAAATGTATAAAGCCATTGCGGCAAGACCCATTAATGGAGATATTCCCAAACCTATTATTACAGCAGGAATCGCGGCTAAAATTGGACCTATGTAAGGTATAATCTCAAACAACCCAGCCAATATCGCAAGCGGAAGAGCAAAAGGAATTCCTAATATTACAAGTCCAATATATGTAGTGCTTGTCACAAGAACCATCAAAGCAATCTGTCCTCTTGCCCATCCACCAAGTCTGATTTCCAACAGGTCTATAAGTTCGGAGTACTCTTTTGCTTTCTTTTTTCCGAAATAGTTATCAAATTGGCCATCAAGACTGTCTCTTGCTAACAATAGATAAAAAGCAAAAACCATAACAGTAAATATCGCTAGAATATTTGAAAAGACAGATACAATTAAAGCGCCTATCTTGGCAGGCAAACTAGCCATTTGGATCACAACTTCATTTGCAAAACTTCCGGCCAAACTACTTGAACTGCTATAGTCCTCTACATAAATTAATATATCGTTTGCAAAATTGCTTGTTTGATCAATTAATGGCGGTATTAGTAAGCCAATTGCAACAGCCACTAAGGCTATTACAATTAAATAAGCAAGTAAAACAGAAAGTGCTCTGGGAATTTTGAGCTTGGCAAGTCGAGTTACCAGCGGATTGAGTGTTGCCATAATAAGAAGAGCCACAAACAGCAATAGAAGAATATCTCTAATAAAATATAGGGTCCACAAAGATATCAGAAACAAAACAGTAAAGATTATGGTTCTGTGGGATATCTCAATTTTTCTCGGCATTGTCTGATTCCTTATACCACTTACTCACTAACTTTTCCACATTTTTTCGCCAATTAGCGTCTTCTACATCAAACCAATTAATTCTATTGTTTCGGCGAAACCAGTTTATTTGTCGCTTGGTATATCTTTTTTCATCTCTCGTCCATTCACCGATTACATCTTCCTTGTTTGCTTTTTTTGCAAAATATTTCCACCACTGCTTATATCCGATACTTGTCATTGACTGGTTTTTCCAAGTCACGCCGCTATCCAATAAATCTTTTATTTCTGCTTCCTGACCTTGTGCAATCCTTTTTCTTACCCTTGCTTCAATTTTTTTATCAAGTTTTTCTTTACTACACTTTAAACCGACCCAAAGACTATTACTGTCAAACTCCTTTATATCTTTCGGATTTTTTCTTTGAGTTAATCCGATTTCTATTGAACGTACGAGCCTTCTTGAATTTTTTTTATCTGACTCGTTCATGGAAGCTGCTTTTATCGGATCGACATGAGCAAGAATCTCATACAATTCGTTTGCATCCTTTTTCTCGTAAATCTTTCTAAGCTTTTCGTCTTTGGGAATATTGGAAGTCTCGATACCGTCAACAGCACCGTTTATATACAAACCTGTACCGCCCTCAAGAATAGGTAATTTATTTCTTTTCCAAATATCTTTTATTATCAACCTGGCAATATCCATATATGTTGAAACACTGAATTTTTGCGCTGGTCCCACCAAATCATAACCCCACACTTTTACACCGTTTATTAAGTAATAACCCTTTGCTTTTGTATCCGATTTAATATATTTGGCGTTTTTTGGTAAATCCTTACCTGTTCCGACGTCCAAATCTTTATAAACCTGCCTAGAATCCGCCGAGATAATCTCTCCGTCGAACAATTTAGCAAGATGAAGCGCCAAGTTGGTTTTACCGGTACCCGTCGGCCCACAAACAACAAGAAGTTTATTACTCATGCAGTATAATTATAGTATGAGAAAGGTATATCCCAAACATATTTACGAACCAATAAGAATTAAAATTGCATGTACATATATAAAGAGAGAGTTTCGTAAGTATTTACCAAATATTAAAAATCAAAATGTTTGGATAAATATTGACTCTGAAATAGACAGCTGGTTTTCTAAAATGGGCCCAAGAGACTTCTGGAACGGCTTTCATGGAATTGCAATGGGCTTTAAGTTAAAACACCATTTAACACATGTCGTTACAGCAGAAAACGTAAAATGGAAATTAGTTGATAAACTGCCATTAGATGAAAATATTGTAGCAGGTGCAGGATTAGGTTATATATCAAATAAGCTTAGCAAAAAGAAACCTACTGCTGATGAAACAAGGAAGTATTTCCAAAATAATCCCCAGGTAGCAGAAAAATGGCTTAAGTTTTTCAGAAAGGATGCTTCCTCTACCGCACCTCGAGACAAGTCTCCCATAATTACTGTTGAAGAAAAACTACACGACAGAGAAATTATTTCTATACACGATGGTAATAGAAGATTCGCCCTTTGGATTCTTGAAGGAAGAAACACAATATCTGCCTATGTCGGAAAATATGCAAGCAAGGAAAAATCACCGAAAAATTTCTGGCTGCCCACATCCTGGTTAATGGATACTGTTTACAACGCAGAGATTTCGAGTAGTTCTGAGTACATAAAACCATATCTAAAAAACTTAATAAAGCTTTCGAAAAGCGGAGAGTACGAATTAATGGAAAGGGTATTAATAGGTAAAAGTGAATCTAGAAAAAAGCTAAAAAAAGACCTCAAATCTGATAAATAATATCAAGACAGCTTCTTTACTAGACGTTCCAGTTCTTTTCTTGCTCCTTCAATAATTATTTTCGTAGTAGGCTTATTAGAATCCAACATATATCTGTCCACCATTAAAGCAGGCACTGCTCGCTCTAATAAAACAAGGTCTATCAATCTTTCATTTTGAGGATTTGCCTTGATTTCGTTGAGGTTGTAAATCTTATCAAACCATCTTTGTCGCTCTTTCTCCAGTTTTTCTTCACTAAAACCTTCAACAGAGCCCATTCCCAACATCCACCAATGATATCCAAAAACAGCATCGTAAAATGGAATTTTCCATGACCAAAATAGATTAGAGAACAAGACTACATCTGAGTTTTCTGCAATTATCAGATCTTCCGGGAAAAAATGTCCATGAACAAATTCAAGATCTTTGATTGAAATGCTTCTCTCGATTATTTCAACTGCTTGTCCTGCAAGTTTTTTGTCTTGTGGTTTCTTTAAGAAGTCGTTTTGAACTTGAGATTCGACTACATCAAGCCACTCTCTTACCTGCACTCTATAAGAAACATTTTTTGGTTTTTTAACCCAAGGCTGACGACGGCAGTTTGTGCGATATTCTTCATATAAAAGAAAAAAGTTGTCCAACTCTTCATCACTTCCTGGATGGCTTGTTAATACAGGCTTTCCTTGAACATCTTCTATAATCAGTGTTTCGTATTGATCTTGTTCATTCCAAGAAGTATGAGCATAAATCTTAGGCGGTCTTATTGTGTTGCTTGCATTGCTTTTCTCAAAAGCTTGAATCATTAGCACTTCGCTGGTGGGCGGTTTGGTACCCTGTACTTTAAGGACAGCCTGCCTTTCAACATCGTCCACAACAACCGTTCCATGACAACTTACAGCACCAATCTTCCCGGTCTTCCACCACTCACTTTTTCTAAGCGAATCAAAATCTGGAATAAAACTAGTTTTTTCTGCAACTTTTTTGAATATCTCTTCCCATCGCGGAGCAAGGTCAATTCCCATATTTCTCATGGCTGTCACATCATTCTGCTCCAAAAGCTTGTTCATGCTGTTTCTACTCCCAAGTATAACATCGTAGAATTAAATTTGAGATTTTTTTGAAGCAGATCTTACTTATTTACTCTTCTTTTAAGTGCTTGGCCAGCAGTGAAGCGGGGGAGACGATAGGGTTTAATTGTTACAAACTTCTCGGTGTTTGGAATCTTTACGGTTTTTCCTTCCATTCGTCTGGATCTGAAAGTACCAAAACCATGAATAGTAACCTTTTCTCCTTTTGCTAAAGTCCTCCCAATCTCGTCTAAAAATACTTCAACTGCTTCGCTTGCTCCCTTTTTGGTTAAATGAGCCTTTCTTGCAACTACATCTATTAGCTGTCTTTTCGTCATAACTGGCGTAAGAATAAGTTAACCCTTCGAAAAAGTCAAGTAATTGGGGTTATTTAGCCCTTGTGGTATCAGTAACACGCACTTCTCGTATAACCGTCACTTTTATCTGTCCCGCATACTCTGCTTCTTTTTCAAGTCTTTTTGCTATATCATGAGCCAAAATCGTCAAGCTGTCATCGTCTACCTCATCCGGCTTAACAATAACTCTTACATCTCTACCCGCCTGAAATGCGTAAACCACATCAACACCGTCAAAGTTAGACGCTAAGTCTTCAATCTTTCCCATTCTTTTTACATAATCCTCATGGGGTTCGTATCTTGCACCCGGTCTTGAACCGGAAATCGCATCTGCTATCCAAATAATCACAGATTCTGTAGAGGAGAATGGTTTATCCTCGTGATGCTCCGCAACACAGTTAACAACTTCCTTTGGAAAGCCATGTTTTTTCAGAACCGATACCCCTACTTCAACGTGCGTTCCTTCTTGGTCTGCCACAACTTTACCAATGTCATGAAGCAAACACCCCAGTCTAACCGTCTCGATGTTTGCACCCACCTCGTTAGCAACTGCAACACCCATTTTTGTTTCCTCAATGGTATGAATCGCCAAGTTCTGTCCATAAGATGTTCTAAACTTAAACTTTCCGATTAGTTTTATAATCTCGGTTGGCAGATTAAAGACCCCACACTCCTCGGCAATCTTCTTACCCTCTTCCAATAGCACGTCTTCCATTTGCGCCTTGGTGTGTTTTACAACTTCCTCAATTCTTGAGGGT
>SDBT01014322.1_pt1 | contig 12648 bp, 13 predicted proteins | sample 2277101 | NCBI WGS metagenome assembly SDBT01 (sample SAMN10404973, study PRJNA504765) | marine sediment metagenome | isolation source: marine sediment core GS10_PC15, 103 cmbsf | place: Arctic Ocean: Southern Knipovich Ridge | collected 2010 | reverse complement strand
CAGTTGAGAGCAATGGTAGTACTGACATCCTGGAGGTCATTCGTTATGGCTGACGAATCAGTTTCATATTTCTGGGTCTGGACGGACATCTTCACCACGGAATCGATAAACGGCAGCTTCGTCTTCAGGCCCTCACCTAGAATACTGCCAGTAACGGCACTGAACCGAATGACTACCCCGCGATGGCCGGCAGGAATAGTGGTGAACGAGCCGGCGACAATACTGGCAACGATCAGAACGATCCCGATGATGCTACCCATTCTGCCCGTTAGTCGAGCTTTAGGGTTCTGCTGACTTCCCTTGTTAGTCTGTAAAGTGTAGATTCCAAAGAAAAGGGCGATGATACCAAAAACTAGCAATGAAACCATTTTAAACTCCTTAATTTAATAATGTTATTATTGTTACTTTGGGCTTACACCCATGGTTAAATTAATTATAGCAATAAAGTGAATCAATTTACAAGCGAGTAACATCCTGGCCAGTTGCCGGATTGGAACTGGCGAACTTTGGGGTATAGGTCTAAGACCTGTAACTTTTGCGGCGTATTAGGTTCAGGTTTACCAGATTTCGCGGGTCCTCTGCCAACAAATCCGGGGGCACCCTCTTTTTCCACAAAAGTCGGGCCGCCTCCTAAAGTGTCGGTTTTAAAGACTTGCCTCACGCTTTCCACGGTCTCCGGTTTCGCATCTTTGAGCTGCAAACCGATAAGAGTGTGGAAATCTATGACAAGCGAACCGAGAGATATATCATCCGGGGACACTCAGAACCAACCAAGGCGAACAGGTGTACGATACACTCGCCAGGCGAAAAGCGCTGCGGCTACTGTAAAGACTGCCGCCAGCCATGGTGCGTAACCCCAGGTGACCCTCACCCCCATAATGAGGGCAGTAAGTACCAGGAAGAGGCAGAAACCTGCCAGACGCTTTCGCCGGCGGCGCCAGTTAAGAAAAGTTGCCTTTTTATCAGCAGGGACTTCTTCGCCGGGCTTCCACCCGGTCAAGATACTTTCGATGTGAGGCTGTATGGTGAAGTGGACATAGCTAAGTAGCGAAGCCAGTGCCGCGAAGGCCACCAGTTTGATGATAAGCGCCCAGTCAGTCCAGATCCAGCCACGAGCCCAGGTAAGTAGAACGCCGGTTATCAGGATGACAGCCAGATAAGCATAGCAGCGGATAGGTTGGTTCTTGAGGATATTCTCCAGGTAACGGTCGGTATTATAGTTGGGCGGTACGGTAAAACGGCCACGTTCATTAACAGCCAGGAGTGCATAGAGCGGAGCGGCCATAAACAAAGTTGCTATGAGGTGCAGTAACATCATTGCAGCTCTCATTTCTGTCGGCATGGGGAGCCTCCTTATTGAAGCATCTTACTGATAGACGATTCTGTTACTACCAGCCATCGCCTCTCACCTCTCTGCAGCGGGTAATGACTTAATATATTCTCTTCTAACTTGAATGTCAACGCAGAGTTACACCTATTTTCAAAAAAATTATGCCTTCTTTTACTGTCACTGCTATCGATTCGCCTACGTTTCTAGCTCTCTCGACGCCATAGTTCTACTGTCGCCCCCTCAATCAACGGCTTTAGGCTTTCGAACCAGTTCTCAAATGCCTTCCGGAGCTCATCGTTTCGCGATAACTCCTGGTTGAAGTTTTCCAGCTTACCCAGGCTCTCAACGTCGAACTCCCACACCACCTGGTCAGTATGTCCGCTGTAAAGGTCCGTGTAAATGCGACTCCCGGTGCCGCTTGTCTTCTCTAAGATTGGTTGAAACTCCTTCATCTTGGCCACGACCGCCCCTGCTGCTCCAGGTTTTGCCTGAAATACGCGTCGTTGTGTAATCATTTCGTGTACACCTCCTGTCACTGACTTCTTTTTATTCTATTTATTAAGGGCAGCGGGTGTATATGACTTATATCACACAATTAAGCTGGCGCCGTTGACTCAGAGCAATATAGTATGCCGTGACTTAACAGTGACGGAAATTAAGCGTACAGTTCTGGCAGAAGTGACTTGCCCTGCTGAAAATGAGGCCAGTTTCATGTTAGACTTGATAACAAAAGCTTGTTTTGGTCAATTAATGAGGGGATATCAGGTATAAAATATTGACAATATATGAGAAAATAAGTTGCACGGTGAATAAAATAATAATTCAATACGTATAGGGAAGTTATGAAAGACCTTGAAAAATTCAAAATTGACTTAAATGATGTAGATGCCTTTATCTTCGATACGGACGGAGTGATAACTGATACCGCCAGTGTTCATGCTGCCACCTGGAAGCAATTATTTGATGAGTATTTGAAGAAAGTGGCTGACCGTAATAATGAGAAATTCCAGCCCTTTGATATTAACGCTGACTATTTGTTTTATGTCGATGGAAAGCCTCGCTATGACGGTGCGAAAAGCTTCCTTGAATCTCGAGGAATTATATTGCCTTATGGCGCTCCAGAGGATGATATTGACCAGGAGACAGTGTGTGGCCTGGGCAACAGGAAAAATCACTATTTTCGTAAGCACTTACAGAATCAGGGGGGGAAACCTTATGCATCGTCCGTTCGATTTGTAAAAAAAATAAAATCCCGAGGCATTGCCACCGCCGTAATATCATCAAGTCGCAATGCTGAAGCAGTATTGATAGCAGCTGGCGTAAGAGAACTTTTTGACATAAAGGTTGACGGTAAAGACTCTGCCGAGCGCAAACTAAAGGGTAAACCACATCCAGACATCTTTTTGGAGGCTGCCCGACAGCTGGGTGTCCAACCGCAGCGCACGGCTATTGTAGAAGATGCATTGTCTGGTGTTGAGGCAGGATACAGGGGTAAGTTCAAACTTGTTATTGGAGTTGACCGCGCTGGGCAGGCGGAACTTCTGAAGAGTCGTGGTGCTGATATCGTCGTGAAAGATCTGTCTCAGCTGAATATCGGTACCCTGAAACCTGACCGAAGGCAAAAAAAGAACGGAACCACCCAGGGTGCTCGGCTCACCACGGGGATGGAAAGAGTCATATTTCAACGCCCGTACAGGAAAGAGCCGACAAAAGAAGAAGAAGCATTAGGTGGTGCATGGCTACTCTCTTACCAAGATTATCAGCCCGAGAAGGAAGGATTAAGGGAAGCACTATGCACGTTAGGTAACGGTTATTTTGCTACGAGAGGTGCTGCTCCCGAATCAAATGCTGATGGCATTCATTATCCAGGTACCTTCCTTGCTGGCTGTTATAATCGCCTCAAAACAATTATTTCGGGGAAAACAATTGAAAATGAAAGTCTCACCAATGCCCCCAATTGGCTTACTCTAGTTTTCAGAATTGAGAATGGCGACTGGTTTGATCTTCAACGCGTAAAGCTCCTTGACTTCCGACAGGAGCTTGATCTTTGCAGAGGTATATTAAGTCGTTTCATCTTATTTGAAGATAAGGATGGACATGTAACGAGGGTGCAACAACGTCGGTTCGTTAGCATGGCCAAGCCAAACCTGGCCGGCCTGGAGACGACATTTACTGCCGAAAACTGGTCGGGAATTTTACATGTAATATCGGCGCTGGATGGTCGAGTGGTAAACAACGGTGTTAAACGTTATCGACAACTCAATAATCAGCATCTCGAACCGGTCATAACGCAATCGATTGACAGGGAGACGATTCTTTTAAAAGTAGAAACCAATCAGTCACATATCGGCATTGCAGAGGCAGCGCGAACCAGGATATTCTGTGGTGATGAGCAAAACGGGTTAGAACCTGACGTTAAGGTAGAACCCAATTATATTAGTCAGGAGTACTCGATCCCTCTCAAGAAAGGGAAATCAGTAACCGTAGAGAAAATTGTTGCTCTCGTCACTTCCAGGGATCATGCTATCTCTGAAGTTGGTATTGAAGCACAAAAAAAGGTATTACGTGCTGAAAACTTTACACACTTACTTGATCAGCACAGCTTACGGTGGGACCATCTCTGGGAACGCTGCAAAATTGCCATTACCGACAGTGATCGTACGTCACTGATTCTAAATCTACACATTTTTCACTTATTACAAACGGTATCGCTAAATACCATTGACATTGACACCGGTGTCCCGGCACGCGGTTTGCACGGCGAAGCATATCACGGACACATTTTTTGGGACGAACTTTTCATATTTCCGTTTCTAAATCTTCGCATTCCGGATATTACGCGATCACTGCTTATGTACAGGTACCGTCGTCTCTCGGAAGCAAGGCGGGCAGCCGAAGTTGCAGGCTATAAAGGTGCTATGTATCCCTGGCAGAGTGGCAGTGATGGTCGTGAGGAAACGCAGACGTTCCATTTGAATCCCCGATCCGGGCGCTGGATACCGGATAAGTCACATCGGCAGCGCCACATCAATATTGCTATAGCATATAACGTATGGCTTTACTATCAGGTAAGTGGTGATATCGATTTCCTGTCGTTTTATGGGGCGGAGATTATTATTGAGATTGCCCGTTTTTGGGCAAGTATTGCCACCTATAATCCATCTCTGGACAAATATGAGATTCGTAAGGTTATGGGACCAGATGAATATCATGATGGCTATCCAGACACTGAGGAGCCGGGACTTGATAATAATGCCTATACTAATGTCATGGCGGTCTGGGTTTTGTGCCGAGCCCTGGAGTTAATGGATATTGTCCCTGATGATCGCCGCATGAATCTATGCGATAACCTGGGGATAACGCATGAAGAACTGGAAAGCTGGGACAACATTAGCCGGAAAATGCGGATAATTTTTCATGATGATGGTATCATCAGTCAATTTGAAGGATATAATAAGCTTCAAGAGTTTGACTGGCAGGGGTATAGTAAAAAATACGGTAATATTCAACGTTTAGACCGTATCCTCGAAGCAGAAGGGGATACCACGAACCGATATAAGCTATCAAAGCAGGCAGACGTGCTGATGCTTTTTTACCTGCTTTCTGCAGAAGAACTCCAAGAACTATTCGGACGTCTTGGCTATCCAATTGAACATGATACTATACGCAAAAATATTGAGTACTACATCAATCGAACGAGCCATGGCTCGACACTGAGCCGTATTGTGCACTCCTGGGTGCTGGCCAGATCAGATCGCGATCTATCCTGGGACTTGTTTAAGAAGGCATTGGAGAGTGATATATCCGATATACAGGGAGGTACCACGAATGAGGGCATACATCTCGGTGCCATGGCCGGAACCGTGGACCTCATCCAGCGCTGCTACACAGGAATAGAAACTCGCGGTGACAGGTTATGGTTTAATCCGCATCTTCCGAGAGACCTCAAGAATATAAGTTTTAATATCATTTATCGCCGGAACTGGGTTAATGTCCAGATTGATAGCAAACGGTTAAAAATAAGCACAAGACATTATTCTACCGCGCCAATAAACATTGGCTTTAGAGACCAACTTATACAACTCAGTCCGGGGGATTCTGTAGAGCTCCAGATTTGACATCACTGAGGACTAACGTAATCTGCCATATTGCTTGAGATAGCCAATAGTATCACCAGTGCATGTATCATTGCCCCGGGAGCCCCACATCGCGAAACGGGGCTCATCGAGACTGAAAAGAGTGCCGTACGCCTCACGAGCTGGCCTCCGCGCTTTTCCCTATTTGGCGGAGCGCCACGGTGAGAATCCGGGCTGCTCCATAAGGTGTGGCACAATTTCTATGCGAAGTTCAGTTCAACTTAATCGCTTGTTTTAGGGGAGGTATCAACAATGATAGGTCGACTTTGGCATGGTTGGACGGCCCGTGAAAATGCGGACGCTTATGAGGAACTTCTGCGAACAAAGACCTTGCCGGGAATCCACGGAGTCGAAGGACATGAGGGAGCCTACTTAATGCGCAGGGATGTAGAAGATGGTGTCGAGTTCATTGCACTGACATTCTTTGAATCAATGCACGCGGTTAGGGCGTTTGCCGGAGGGGATTACGAAGTCGCAGTAGTCCCGCCAGAGGCGAGAAAGCTTCTCTCCAGGTTCGACCGGACCTCTGAGCATTATGAGGTCGTTATTAAACCGGATTAAAGCCTGAACATTCTTGACTTCAGGTAACTGTAGCCTTCTTTGCTCTTGAGGTCACATTTGCTCGTTCTGTTCAACATCTTCGGTTGGTGGTAGAATCTGGCAGACCGAACCAGATTGGCAGGTCGTGGGTAGGTGAATACCACGACAGAGCAAACTCACAAAGCCGAGAAACGATTAACCTTGCCTTAAGTAAAACGCAAGTCGGTTAGTAACTTCAGATTGTGCAGCTTAGGTAACAAAAGTCCAGATTGTGCAGTAAAGCTGATGGAAGATGTCTTATCATCCAAGTAATTAACCTGCCCTTTTGCGCAACAACAGGAAGATGAAGTATTACCTATGCTATAATGTACTCGAAAAAAGTAATCAGACTTACTGGGGTTTAGTTTTAGTGGTCACTCGCTGCCTTTCACACCTCTTTATTCGGGTGGCACGTGAACTCTGGAGCGACATGTGGTCAATCGATTTAAGAACACAAAACTGGACCCAGTTACCGTACTTGATCAGGTGGCTGCAGGGTTAGACGGCTGATGCACAGGTGAAAAATTGGGTTAGGTGTACATCCCTGGTGGTCATTGTTTCTTGGCTAGACAGGGGATGCCTTAAGCCCAAGAAGGGAACCCGGCGATGAAGGAAGTTTTTGACTCAACCCTAGGTAGGCATGGTGGCACCAGGTACAGGGGTGAAGACGGCCGCTTCGCTCCCAATCCAAACAAAGGGAAGTCGTGGTACTGCCAGAAATCACCCACGAGTGCGCATCACTGGATCATCATAGGGCATGAGGGTTGCTGCAAATATTGCCGCGCACTGTGTGAGGTGATGATGACAGCACCAACGTCCGCTCCGAAACGGAGTCGTGAATCGTAGCTATTATCCGGGTTATGAGTTTCTCCGTTCCCACATGCCAGCCGCAGCTGTATTCGGCGTGGGCTCCCCAGAACAATCGTGTCACAGGCCGGGCCCGTGCTAAAGCGACGGGAGAGGCGAGGAATAGAATACGGGTCGCGGCGAGTGCGAGCCTGGCATAACTGACGAGGCGGACTACACCCTCTGGCTTTTTGTTACATTCACAGGTGAAAGCGGGAAAGCAGATAATTGAACAATTAAATGTAAAATGTAATATCGGTGGTTAATCGTCATAATAATAAGCTGGCAGAATTAACTCTGAAAAGGAACTGGATATGGATATAGAAAAGGATAGAACTGAAAGAGTACAGTGGATTTACTCTTCCAGCGATAACAAAGAACTGGCAGAACGATATAACCAGTGGGCCAAAGATTATGACACCGACCTCGATGAAGGGTTCGGCTGGCTGGGGCCGCAGCGCGCTGCTGAGTTCTTCGCTCGCCACGTGCCCAAGGTGGCGAGGATTTTAGATGCTGGAACCGGCACGGGGCTGGTGGGTGAATTGTTGACCAGACGGAGCTACAATAATCTGACAGCTATGGATCTGTCGTCGGGTATGCTGGAGGAAGCACGGAAGAAGAATGCCTATAGAGAATTTCACCAGATGGTGATGGGAGAGCCCTTGAACTTCGCCACCGATTCCTTCGGCGCCGTAATTAGTGTCGGCGTGCTTACTGTAGGGCATGCTCCAGCGAGTTCACTTGATGAACTTATTCGTATAACCAAGCCCGGTGGGCACATTGTATTTTCGCTACGACCTGACGTATATCGGGATAGTGGCTTTAAGGAAAAGCAAGATGCCTTGGCATCGGAGGGAAAGTGGAAGCTTGTGGAAGTAAGCGAAGAATTCCAGCCTCTACCCAAAGGAGAACCTGATGTATACCACCAGGTTTGGGTATATCAGGTAGTCTCCTCCTGACAAATTGTCACCAATGGATGTCTAACCATGGAAGACGGCTGAATAAAAGCTCCTTTTTATCACTCCTTTGAACGAAGGTCCATAATGCCACATTTATTCACTTTGTCAGATCAAGTAACAACCATCCATTGGTCACGTGATTTCATGAGATGATGTGCTGTTCAACCGTAAATGGCATGTTCGCCAACTTGAGCAGGGAGAATAAATCATGATTCTAATACAATTGACCTAACCAAAATCTGACTACAACGTTATTATAAACAGAGAGTTTAAGTAAGGGAAGAATAGAATGCAGATAAAGCCAATGGTGATATTGACCACCATTGCAGTTTCGATGTTTCTGGTAGCCTGTGCTGCGCCCGGTCAGAAGGCATGGGTGGAAGTTTCCTGTGATGAATTTAACGATGACCATCATGTTAACCAGATGCTGGAAGTCCAGGCAGGGGAAACATTCGAGGTAAAGTTATGCTCCAATCCAACTACCGGCTTCCAATGGTCGGAGGAAGCTCAAATAAGCGACAGAGCGATAACAATACAGGAAAGCCACGAATTTATCGGACCGGAAAGAGAACCTCCGCCTCCACCGGGAACACCAGGTCAGGAAGTCTGGACCTTCAAAGCACTGAAAAAAGGCTCAAGCACCATATATCTGGAATATAGTCGACCGTGGGAAGGTGGGGAACAAGGGGAATGGACCTGTACTGTAAATGTTGTTGCTAAATAACAGTTCACGAGGTTGATGGGAATGGGAGATTGGGATAAAGGCATGCCTTGGAAATCATCAGTTGTAGCTAGAATAATAGTCAAGTTTGTTTTTATGGCTATCGGTTTAGGAATTACCGGTATTGTATTTGGGTTAATAGGTGCTCTTATTGGTGGCAAAGTCCTGGGAGGTGACTCATTTGGGTTCGGGGCGCTTGGTCTTGTGATTGGTGGCATCATAATAGGTTATCTCACTGGCATAATAGTCGGCATTGTCTCAATAAAGAAGATTCTCCACCAACGTGGTTCTTTGTTGCTTGGTATTCTAGGCAGCATCATTGGTTCAGTAATAATAATGGCTCTTGCAGAGCCACTGAATTTAAATTCCAACTCCGGCCTACTCTTCGGAGCATTCTTTCTGAGTGTTCCAGTCTTTTGTTTGGGTGGTTTTCTCTTAAAGAGATAGGACAACCCCTGAATGGAAGAGATACGGCTATACCCACCTCCGTATTATGAAAATTGGACTGCACCCCTATGATTGGACAGATAAGGCTAGGAGAGTCTGGCGGGGTAATCCATTATTCTCCTGGAAGCTCTTCATCATGGCGTTCTCGTAAGGATTGCCTGCCCGCGCCATGCTGATGTCAAAGCTGTGGCTCTTGAGCTCTGCCGTACACTGTCCGCCGATATTGGGCATTCTTAAGGACAGACTATTTGGTCCTATTATCCGATAATTACGTTGTCTTTGAAATGTCATACTTATGTTATATTTTCGCTTCCTATTTTATGATTTTTTAATCCCCCATTCCCTATAATTTCCTAATGTAGACCTTGTTCAGGGGAGACCTATGTCTATGCTGGTAGATCGGCCGAAGACCGCAGCAACAAGAAAAGTTCACAGTAGCACAATAGCTAGTACGAGTGAACTTATAGCGTTTTGCCCGAAGTGCAAAACATTGGAAACGCTCTGGTTTACTGGAGACAAATTAATCAGAACAAAGAGATTCAATGAGGAGAACGATCGAGTTTATCACGATTGCGGGTCGAAGGAGTCTTGTCGCTTGTATCGTACTTTCTGAAGGGCTTCAGCAACGATCTTATTTGCTGTGTCTGCAGGAGAAATAGTTGACAGAATCCAGTGTGATAATGGGTGCTAACAATGGGTGCCAGGGCTTATGTGCTTCTGGATGTGACAGGTAGTAGATCGGGGGACGTAGCCAAAGTTTTGCGTGGTAGGCCCGGCGTGGTGAGGGCCGATCTGCTGGAGGGGCCTCCCGACGTTATCGTTGTGGTTGAAGCTTCCAACCGGCAGGAGTTGGCAGAACTCACCGTGCAGCTCCTTGCCTCGGTGGAAACCATGACCGAACATCTGCAATTACTGCCGACCCGGGATGGATATAACCCGTATATTCTTAGAAAGTCATCAGGTAGAGATCATTAGTAGTGAAGGAGGTTCAGAATGGCTTTATCGGGGAAGTATGGCAGGTTAAACATCCCTCGGATTGGTGAGGAGGAGCCCGTGTTTATCATTCGCGCCCAGGATAAACTGGCGGAGCCGACTATAGAGATGTACCGGCTGCTGGCAGCTTCCCATGGGTGCCAGTTAGCCGAGGTACTCCCTAAGGAAATAGAGAGCTTCCGGCAGTGGCAAGGCATAAAGAAGATGCCTGACTAGCCCTCCTCTATTATGCCAGAAATAACCGGTATTATTTCCTCCAGACCCTGTTCCAGCATCTCTCGGTTGTCCTGAGATGTTTTGTCCGGCAGTACCTCAACGGCAGGGAATCCTGGAAGGTCTATTTAGCTGAGCACTGAAGGAAGGAGGTAGTTGACCGTCTATGCTGAGATTGCCGGGGAGCGGAGCACAAAGGTTAATTAACAAACACCAAGAAAAGAAAGGAGGATACCATGGTAATGGATATTTTGCGACCCCGTCAGCTTCGGTCCTGGAGACCCTTTGGAGAACTGGAGGAAATGGAGCGTTTTCTTGAGCCGTCCTCCGCCGGCTGGCCCCTTCGCTTGATATGGCGGCGTGTTCCAGGAAATGGCATGGCCTGGGCACCCTCTATAGACATGTATGAGAAGGAAGACAGCTTCATTGTTCGGGCGGAGCTTCCTGGGTTGAACAAAGATGACGTTGATATTTCCATGACCGGAGACACCTTGACTATCAAGGGCGAGCGCAAGCCACCAGCAGAAATAAAGGAGGAAGACTACCAGTGCTGTGAGGTCTGCTATGGTAGCTTCTCCCGCTCAATTACCCTATCGTCAGCGGTGGATACCGATAAAATTGAAGCTAGCTACGAGAATGGGATACTGGAGTTACACTTGCCCAAGGTCAAGGAGGCAATACCTGCCAAGATACAGATAAAAGCTAAGTAAATTGGATACACTTGCTAGTTCCGCTTCCCGGCAACCTTAAACATAGGCAGGAATAAAGAGAGGGTAAAGGAGAGACAGGATGACTTACTTGCCTGATATATACAAAGAATTTCAGCAGCAATTTCCTGACATAGCCAAGGCTTATGATGAGCTGGCTCTCAAATGCCATAGCTGGGGTCCGCTGGATGAGAAGACGAGGCGACTGGTAAAGCTGGGCATCGCTATTGGCCTTAATTCAGAGGGTGGGGTGAGGTCACACGCCCGGCGAGCACTGGAGGAAGGCGCAACAGCAGACGAGCTTCGGCATGTGATGCTTCTAGCCTTTACCACGGCCGGCTTTCCGACAATGATCGCAGCCATGAAATGGGTAGAGAAGGTTATTGAAAAACACAAATAGCGGGCCCGAAATTTGTGGAGGTGAACAATATCTGTCGCTGTCAACTTTTTGATAGAACGAATAATTGCGGAGTGTGAGTATAGGTTATGAGTACTGCATACTTGAGTATTTTGGTCTTTGTTTTATCTGATCTCCAAGCATCATGATTGTATAGCTTTTCCAATTCGTTTCCCCACACACCACCCCATTCCCACTCTATAGCTACTTCATCACCGTTTGCGCTGCGTAATACGGCATCCTTTCTTCCACCTCTTTCAAATCTAGTAACAAGACCCATGAGATCAGCAATGTTACGCACGACCACTCCGATATGGATAGTCCAGTCAGCACGCTTGGCGCCGATGGATATTTCATCAATAGGAAAATCACGATGCCAGAAATACTGGAATAGCGTTGCGAAGTCTTCAGGAGTAGCCCATTTTTCTGGTAACGGCATTGTAGCTAATTACCTTTCTGAAATCACTGTTGATTATTATAGCATGGATAGTCGTCAGATCTTGATCGGAAATAATCTACTCCTCACGCCTACTGCTGTTTGGGTTTTTTTAATACTTGCTACTGTTAAGATGTATAATATCTGTATGATTAAGTCCCTTAAATGGTGTAAAGCGCACACCAATAAATGGAGCTAGGAGGTCTACATTGAATAAAATGGGAAAATACTCGTAAATAGCATATGGCGTCGTTGTTGGAATAGCAATCATTCTATTAATTGTAATCGGGGCTTTGTTTTCTGCACGAGGTAGTGTTAATCAGTTAATATACCTTGGTTTTGCTTGTAACAGCATAGCTGCAGCAATTGCACTCTATGTAACTCTCTTTAATGCGTCTCGTCAGTGGATTATCTGGGCTATAAGGCTGTTTATTTTTGGTATGTTTTTTGAATTATTTGGTTTGCTACCAAGCACTTAGTATAATACAATAATCGTCAGATTTGAGGATTTCTACAAGACAATTACCACACTTCATCCACCTCGCTGCGATTTTGTGTCTATTGTGTACAGGGTGTGAAGACACTTGGTCAACCGACACCCTGATTTTAGGGTTTCAATAACTAAAAGTTAAAGTACCTTGCTTGCTTGATACCATAAAGGCTACAGGGCAGCCCAACGCTAATAGATTGATTAACTCGATTGAGTAGAAAATTCCTACCCCTATGCAACTAGGCCTTTTTGCCCGCTTAAGGGTAGATTTGGGGCTAGATAAGCCGTCCGATAACCCCATGTTTTGATGGCTATTTTCGTGGAATTCGTGGAAAAATTCGTGGAATAATCGAAGTTTCCCCGTTTTTTTCCACAAAAACGAGGCTAATTTGCA
>SDBT01014321.1_pt1 | contig 12648 bp, 8 predicted proteins | sample 2277101 | NCBI WGS metagenome assembly SDBT01 (sample SAMN10404973, study PRJNA504765) | marine sediment metagenome | isolation source: marine sediment core GS10_PC15, 103 cmbsf | place: Arctic Ocean: Southern Knipovich Ridge | collected 2010 | reverse complement strand
CCTTACAATCTGATTCATAATTTTCATAGCTTCATCCATAGTTTTTTTAAGCTGCTCTTTTTTATGATATTCAGTTGTTTTATTATACTGATCTAAAGCCTGATGAAACAAGTTAGAACTTTTTATAAAATCGGTTCTATAAGCTTGATATTTATCAGGAGAGATCCCTCCACTACTTTCAATTTCAGCCATACTACCCTCTTTGTTTACCTATGTTTTTTTTATACAATAAATTGATAAAAATGCAATATTATATAGAAAAATATCATGGATTTCATGAAAAGTTTAAAATTTTTAGCTCTTTTTTTTATTATTTCGACAAATGCTTTTGGAATAACTTATCAAATAGGCGAAACAAATAATTCTCCTTCTTCAAAAAATGGCCCTTCTAATACAAACTCATCTAACGATCAACAAGAACCAGTGCCTTCCTTAGAAGTTGTCCAAGAAGAGCTAACACAAGCTGAAAAAGATTTTGAAATTGCAAAAAAGATGTTTAACCCTTGGTATGGAGGACCATTGATTACAGGATCTGGAGCAACACTTCCACAGGGTTTAGTAAATGTTCAGCCGTATTTTTACTATACTGTTAACTATGCAGCATTTGATGAAAACAGAAAATCTCGTTCTATAAAAAATATTAATGTAACAAATCCCAAACTTGCTTTAGCAGTTGGAATAACTGATAGAATAGACATTGGCATTTTAATCGATTGGATCCATCAAAAGCAATCATTGGAATCATCACATCATTTCGGTGACATTAAGCTAGCAATAGATATAGGACTTGTAAAAGAAACGCCTTTTATTCCTGGTGTAAAATTTACATTAGCAGAATCTTTTCCAACGGGAAATTATCAAAAATTTGATCCAACTAAAGCAGTTGTTGAATCAACAGGAACTGGCTCTTATGCAACTACTTTAGCATTAACTACATCAAAAGTTGTTTGGTGGTCTCTATTGCATCCAATGGTATTTAGATTTTCATTTAATTACATAATTCCTACTAAAGTTAGTGTTTCTGGATTTAATAGTTATGGTGGTGGTTTTGGAACTAATGGAAAAGTTACTCCAGGAAATGCATTTTTTTTAAGTTTTGGATATGAATTTAGTGTTTATCAAAAGCTAGTTCTAGCACTTGATGTTGCATATGAATATGCAAATAGATCTACTTTTAAAGGTATAAACGGCACGATTTTAGGTTTCCCAGCCCCAGTAGGCACAAGATCTAAAGATGTACTTAGTTTAGCACCAGCGATTGAGTATAATTTTTCTCAAAATCTATCTTTAATTGGAGGGGCTTGGTTCTCTATATGGGGTAGAAATGCGCCGGATTTTGCATCTGGAATTATTACTTTAACCTATACTTTTTGATTAAAATACTTTTAATATTAGATCATTTTCTAAAAAATTACTCAAAAAAAGCTATTTTTAATGATTTACGCAACCTCTTAATAATTAGCGATTAACAGAGATTCGGCTCGACTTTTTTGCAGACTATTGCAAAAAAGTCTAGACTATTTTGCAATAGCGTGCATAATAGTCAACATGGAAAGGCATCAAAAAAAAGCTATTTTAAAAGATCTGCAAAAAAAAATGGTTCTACTCTCTGGCCCTCGTCAGGCTGGTAAAACCACATTGGCTAAAATGATTGCAGATGAGCATAAATCATCAGTTTATCTAACTTATGATCGTTTAGAAGATAGAAAAATTATTTTAGACGAAGGATGGTTAGAATCTACTGAACTAATAATTTTAGATGAAATTCATAAAATGCCTAAATGGAAAAATTATCTAAAAGGGGTATTTGATACTAAACCTTCTTTTCAAAAAATATTAGTCACAGGTAGCGCAAGACTTGAAGTTTTTAATCGAGTTGGGGATTCCTTAGCAGGAAGATATTTTCTACATCGTCTACTTCCTTTATCACCTGCTGAATGCGAAAAAGTGAAGGAAAAATATACGATTGACAAATTTTTGCAAAGAGGTGGATTTCCTGAACCTTTTTTAGCTGAAAGTCTTATCTATGCTAATCGTTGGAGATTGCAATATGTTGATAGTTTATTAAGAGTTGATGTTTTAGATTTTGAAAACATTCATAATTTAAACGCTATAAAACTGCTTTTCGAAATGCTAAAAGAAAAAGTAGGTTCTCCTATATCTTATTCATCTATTGCCGGGGATTTAGCAATATCTCCTCATACTGTAAAAAAATACATTCAAATTTTAGAAGCTCTTTATATAGTTTTTCGGGTTACTCCTTTTTCAAAAAATATTGCTAGAAGCTTACTTAAAGAACCAAAAATTTATTTTTTTGACAATGGTCTTGTTAAGGGCAATGTTGGGATTAAATTTGAAAATTTAGTTGCTTCCTGTCTTTTAAAACATGTCCTTTCTAAAATAGATTATAAAGCTGAAAATTATTCTCTTAACTATTTGCATACAAAAGAGCACCATGAAGTAGATTTTGCACTTGTCAAAGATGCTAAAATTGAAAAAATTATAGAAGTAAAAAATAGAAATAATACAGTTAGTAAAAGCCTTTATTATTTTAAAGAAAAATATAACTTAAAAGCTTTTCAAGTTGTAAAAGAATTAAAAAGAGAAAAAATGCAAAATGGCATCAAAATTATGAAAGGAATTAATTTTTTAAAAGATCTAGAATAATAATATTTAGCAATTCATCTTTTTTAAAGCAAAAACAGAAGATTTACTAACAATATTTTTAAAATAATCAATAGTTTTTAAAAGACCCTCTTCTAAATCTATTTTTGGTTGCCAATTAAGCAGTTTATTTGCTTTAGATATATCTGGTTTTCTTTGTTTAGGATCATCAGATGGTAGATCTTTATAAACAATTTTAGAGTTAGAATTCGTATATTTAATAATAAGTTTTGCTAAATCTAAAATGGTAAATTCTAGAGGATTTCCTAAATTAATAGGTCCGATGATTTTCTCATCTGAATGCATAAGGCATAAAAACCCCTCTATTAAATCATCGACATAGCAAAAAGATCTAGTTTGCGAACCATCTCCATAAACTGTTATATCGTCCCCTTTTAGGGCTTGCACTATAAAATTAGAAACAACTCTACCATCATTTGGATGCATATTTGGACCATAGGTATTAAAAATTCTAGCAATTTTTATTGGTATTTTGTATTGGCGATGATAATCAACAAATAAAGTCTCAGCGCATCTTTTAGATTCATCATAGCAAGATCTAATGCCTATAGGATTGACATTACCAAAATAACTCTCCTTTTGAGGATGCTCGGCTGGATCGCCATAAACTTCACTAGTAGAAGCTTGAAAAACTTTAGCTTTTACTCTTTTAGCGAGACCTAAAATATTTATAGCGCCATGAATAGATGTTTTAATTGTTTGCACAGGATCGTTTTGATAATGAACAGGAGAAGCTGGGCAGGCTAAATTGTAGATTTCATCAACTTCTAAATATAGAGGAAAGCAGATGTTGTGTCTGATTAGCTCAAAATATGGATTTTTCAAAAGATGCAAGATATTTCTTTTGGTACCTGTATAGAAATTATCTACGCAAATAACTTCATAATCTTTTTTGAGTAATTTTTCACAAAGGTGCGATCCTAAAAAACCGCTTCCACCAGTAACTAAGGCTTTTTTTTTCATAACTTTTTAATATGTTCCAAAACAAATTTTTATTTTTTCTTTGTCCCAAGACAAAAATGGTTTTAAATCATCTAGGGATTCTTCTTTAAAACTTAAAATTATTTTATCTGAAAAATCCAGATAAATTCTAGCTTCAGCAGAATTTAATTTTGCGTTGCTATAAATCAATACTAAATCATACTTATTTTTTATATTATCAATCATTTGAATAAAATCTAAAGATTTTAAAAGTTCAAAAGCAAAATATTTTTGATTTCCAGAGGCGATATAGTCATAAGCCTGCATTTTTTGAATAGGCAATTTTTTGATATTTTTTTCTAAATATGGAAAAAGCCCATTTTTTTCTTCGATTTCGGATTTAGTTTCTATAACTAAAACCTTTTTTTTGCTTATCGCTAAAAGAGAAGCTAAATAATGTATATAATTCGGTCCTTTTGAAGAGAGAGCTGTTATAACTTTTTGTTTTTTCTCCTTGATAGAAGATACAATCTTTCGTAAAGACTCTAAATCTTTTTTCTTTAGCTCGTCAACATCTATTCCATTACATTTAAAAGAAATTTTCCCAAAGAAATCAAAATTAAGTGATTTTATAACCTCTTTAGAGATAGCAAAACCTTTAATCGCTTTTATGTATAAGCTAATGATAAACGTGATGAAAAAACCTAAAATAGCTAAGATAAAAGAGTTTCTAAAAACATTAATCTTAATATTTTCATTTGGAATAGAGGCTAAATCAATAATTTTTGAATTTATACTTTGTAAGTTAAAATCCAGATTCTTTGACTCAATTAATTTACTAAGTGAATTTACCATATTTTTTGTCATTTCAGATTTTAAATTAATTTTCTTTTCAATAGCTATTTTCTCTACAATATTTTTCATATCTATTTTTAAGTCGTTTAATTTTTTCTCTAAAAACAGTTTTTCATCTGATATTTTTTGTGTTTTTTCATTTATATAGTCTTTTGCTTTAGAAGATAAAAACAAAATTTCTTGATTTAAGAGTTTTAATTTAATTTTTTTTGAGAGATTTAACTTTTGATCCAAAGTTCTTAAACTCAGGTTCTTTAAGTTTAGATTATTTTCAAGGTAAGATCTTATTATTTTTTTCTCTAAAAAGTATTCTTCTTTTAAACCTTCAATCTCTTTAATTGTATAATTTTTAGAGTCTTCTAATTTTTTTGCTATCTCATTGATATTTTTGGTTAAATGATCAGGAAGAAAATTAGCTACACTCGATTGAAAAGAATCTTTATCAATGTTTTTTAAGATCTGATTTATTTGAGATATTTCTGAGATAGCATTTTCTTTTTTATTACTAAGTTCTTTTATTTGCATTTTTGCATCACTAATATCTAGTAAATTTAAAATATTATTATCAAAATATCTTTGTTTAATTCTTTCGATATCAAAAAAATCATCTTCATTATTTATAGAGCTTTCAAACTTTATATTTTTGATATTTGAAAAATTTAAATTATTTTCATTTTGAAATTTTCTATTTTTTTCTACTTCATCAATTAGTTGATCTATTGAGTTTTTAAGAAAGAGAGTTTTTTCAATATCTATCTCTTTTTTTTCTGTTTTTCTAAGGTCAAAATCATCTTTTTTTATCGATATTAAAAGTTCTTTTTTCTTATTTTTTAATCTTTTTATCTCATCTGTAAGTTTTATAAAATTTTCATCTAAATAGTTTGTTGTTTCAACTTTTGCAAGATCAAAACTTTTTAAATATTTAAGCTCTTGTATATTTTCATTTAAGCTTGTTAGGTAAGTTTCTCTTTTTCTTAAAAGCGTTGATATTTCAGCATCTAAATTAACAAATCCACTATCTTTTACATTTGTTTTTAGATATTTTTCTAATATTTCATAAAAAGCGAATAGATCTTTCTCTAAGTTATTTTTTCTTTTCTCTAAATATTTAAGTTGATTTTCTACTAAATCTTTTTGTTCCTCTTTTAAATGCTCTAGATAAAGATTTAACATTGCATTTAAGCTTTTAGCTACTAAATTAAGATTTGGATTTTGCATTTTTATGCTTAAATAATTAGGGGTTATTTTATCTTTTATAATTTTAATATCTTTTAAAATCTTTTGAGCTACAGTATCTATTGGATCTACCCTAATTTTTAGAGTTTTATTAAAAAATATTTTTGGGATTTTTTTTATTTTAAAAGATATCTCTTTTAACTTAACTTCCTCAAGATTTTTGGATGTAGACAAAATATTTTTGTTTAAATCTAAAACCTCAAAAAAAGATTCATCTAAAATTCTTAGATAATAAAACCTTGGTTTTATTTTTTTATAATCTACACTCTCATATTCAATATCATAAGAATCTTCAACTTTGTTTCTGCATTCAAATTGCAAATTTTTTAAAGCAATTTTACATTTTCTTTGAAAAACATTTCCTTTTGGTTCTAGAGATATTTGAAGAGCTAATTTTTTTACTAATTTCTTAGCTAAAGACTTTGATTTGAAAAAAGATGAAGCATCTGAAGAAACTCTATTATTATCAGATAAAACTATATCTTTTAAACTGCCAATTGTTTTGGGACTAGAATTTTCAATATATTCAAAAAAAGTTGCCTGGGCTGTGTATTTTGATTCAATTCCTACTAAAATAAAAAAAGCTATAAAAAAGAATCCAATAAAAGCTAAAAGAAATAAAACTTTATTTTTTAAAAAAAATCTTTTTATATCTGAAAGGCAAAAAAAACTAAAATCAGGGTCCATTTATTATTATCCCCATATTTTTAAAACCCCTGTATGCTGAATCAAAAATAGAAATACTAGGTAAGATTTGATTTACAAATTTATTCCAATCGCTGATGATCGTTGAACCGACTAAAACTATATCTCCTTCTATTAAATTTAGTGACGCACTTGGAAGCTCAATTATATGTTTGAAGTTGAGTAGATAAATTTTTGGATCTTGAACATTTGCTCTAAATATTTGAATAAAAGATTTATCAGCTGTTAAAGATACGCCTCCTGCTTCAGCGATTGCATCTTTTAAAGATATTTTGCCATCTAAAATATTAACAGCTCCTTGTTTATGCACTTCTCCTAGCACATATATCTTTGAACTAGTGCCCTCAGCTATATATATTTTATCATTATTTTCCATATATATATTTTGGCTCATGTCTCCCTCTTTCATCAGCTTATAAAGATCAACAGGTAAAAAGGAGTTGTCTCTTAAAACATAACTTTTGAAAAGGTTTGCGCTAGCGGGAAGAGATGCTTTTATCAGAACATCAAAAAGTCTCATTTTTGCATCAATAGGCACTAAAGCATTTACTAAGCCTGCAACTTCAACTTTATTTGCTTTTTTTTCTTTAAAAGAGACAAAGACTTCAATATCTTCAATTTCATCTAAGTATCTTTTTTGGATTTTTTCTTTGGCTTCTTTTATTGATAGGTTTTCAACTTTTAGATAGCCTAATTTAGGTAAAAAAATCTTTTTTTCTCTAACTAAAAATCCATTTTGGGAAGATATTGTTTTTACTAAATTTATTAGATCATCTCTTTTGGGGTGATATATCTCGATATTTAAAATATCATCTTCTTTAATTTTTTCTTTTTTCTCTATTAATAGCCTATCATCTAGTTTTTCAACTTTCTTCCCTTGCATTTTTAAGATTTCTACTTTTCCATCATTGATTCGGTTAGATGCTAATACAAAATCTTCAATACCCTCCATCTGAGAAGAATTTCTATAAGTACAAGAAGTAAAAAAGAAACAAATTAAAAAAATATTTTTAAAATTTTTAAAAAACATGTAAATTAATTTCATAATATTTTAAAGTAAGCTACTAAATATACACATTTAATAAAAAAAAATGAAACAAAAATGAAAAACGTCTTTGTTACAGGAGCTGCTGGCTTCATTGGCTTTCATCTGTGTCGCTCTTTAAAAAAAAGAGGTGATTTTGTAATAGGCATGGATAATTTCAATTCATACTATGATGTAAACTTAAAAAATTTAAGAAAAAAAATCTTAATGGAAGATGGAATTGAAGTTATAAAAGCTGATATAACCGATAAAGAAATTTTAGAAAAAATAATTAAAAATAATAAAATAACGCATGTTGTTCATTTAGCTGCACAAGCAGGTGTTAGATTTTGTTTTGATAATCCAGAGGCTTATGTTAATTCTAATTTAGTAGGTTTTGTAAATCTTTTAGAGGTTTTGAAAAATTTTAAAGATATAAAACTGATTTTTGCATCTTCATCTTCTGTTTATGGATTAAATGCTAAAACTCCATTTAGTCCCGAAGATAAAACTGACTCTCCCGCAAATTTATATGGTGCTACAAAAAAAGCTAATGAAGCTTTAGCTTTTTCTTATCATCATATCTATAAAATACCGATGATTGGCCTTAGATATTTTACTGTTTACGGTCCTTATGGTAGACCTGATATGGCATATTTTAAATTCACAAAAAACATAATAGAGAAAAAAGAGATCGAAATATACAACCAAGGAGAGATGCAAAGAGATTTCACTTATATAGACGATATCGTTGCAGGGACAATAGCGGCTATTGATAAAGCTAAAACTTTTGAAATCTTTAATTTAGGCAATAACTCTCCGATTAGCTTGATGGATTTTATTTCTATCATCGAAAAAAAAATAGGCAAAAAAGCTATTAAAAGTTTCAAACCTTTTCAAAAAGGTGAGATGTTATCTACCTATGCAGATATTCAAACATCTATTGAAAAACTAAATTTCAATCCCAAAACTAACATTGAAGATGGCATGGGGAAGTTTGTTGATTGGTATACAAAAACTTACTGCATCTAAATAAATTCGTCGAAAATTACAAAATAACACAGCTATCTAATTTTTGAAATTTTTCATTTACTCTTCGAGTACGAGGATGAATATCTCCATAAACTTTTTTGCACATTGATCTCAATTCTTCAAACCTAGCTTTTGCTTCTTTTTTTTGTCTCAAATCAACTAAAACTTCAACTAAATGCTCAAGCACTTCTATTATCCGAGGATTATCATAACCAAGTGATACTTTATATGTTGCAAAAGATTTTTCAAGCATTATTTTAGCAGCTTGTTTTTTTCCAGAAAGATACAAAAGTCTAGCTAATCCATGACGCATTTCAGCTTCCATAAATTTTTTATCTTCATATTCTTCTTCTTGTAACATCTCTAATGCTTCTTTGTATATTTCTAAAGCTTTATTATTCAGATCAAGAGAAGTAGACATTTTTGCTAAATCAATCAAATAGCTAATCATCTTTTGAGTCTTTTTATCACTAAAGATCTCTTTAGCTCTTTGAAAAGAGTATTTAATAATAGCTTTAGCTTCTTCTTGAAGTAGACGTTTAAATTCTATATCATCAGTCGAATGATATAAATCGACAAATTTTTGAAGGATTAACTCAAGGCCCTTTCCATCATATTTTTTTTGTAATATCTCAGTTATCTCTTTGTATATTTTTACGGCTTCTTTCTTTAAACCAAGATAACCAAAAAAATTGGCAATCTTCTTCAAATTATCAACCAGCATTAAAGGATTTTTATCTCCATAAATATCTCGAGATTTTTGAAGTGCTATCTCAATCTTTTTCTCAATTTCATCATCATTCGATATACGAAGTATTTCTATTTCCCAAAGCAACAAATCAACCTTAGAAGCTTCTATTAACTCGATAAAATCGTTATGAGATATTTCAATCTGCTTTTTGAGTTTTTCAAGATCTAATTTAAAAAGATTTAATTCTTCTCTAGAGACCGAGGATTCATTAAATTTTTTTTCTCGTTTTTGACAAAAGATTAAACTTTCTAAAAGACCTTCATTTCCAAAACCCTTAATATATTTCTCGAGTGCATCATTGAAGGCTTGTAAGGACTCTTTCAAAACAGTTATATCTTGTGTATTATTGGAGGCAATTTCAATCAAATTTAATAATTCTGTCATTAAACTTTGATAAAGACTTAAATGTTCTTTATTCGATATTTCTAGAACTTTTACACAGTTTTCAAGAGACTGTTTCATATTAATACTAAAAGAAGACAAATCGCCTGTTGAAAATTGTTCAAAAGCCTCTTCTTGCAGCTCATGCATTTTTTTCAAATGCAAAAAAACTTCTGAATCGTTATCTCTCCTTTGATACTGTTCAAATTGCTTTCTCAAAGTTTCTTTCAATAAAAAAAATTTTTGATTGACGTTTGGTAAAACTGTTGTCAAATGTATCTGTATCTCATTTAGAGATGGATCATAGCCAAAATGGTTTTTAGCTATTTCGAGTAATTCAAAAGCTTCTTTAGATAGTCCCATTTTTCCAACTAATTCAATGACCAATCCTATTGAATCAAAATCTTTGTCTATAACAGCATCGTTAAATTGAGAAAGAAGCGCTAAAGGAACATTTTTCAGAGGAAATTCATCCTGTTGTTGCATAGGAGGAATCAGAGCAGAGATGGGGCCTCTTAATACAACACTCAAGAAAGAATCTAAAGAATATGCAAAAACTGGATTATTATTACTCAGGGTTCTTTTCGGTGATGTAAAACGTTTTTTATCAATATATAACCCAATTTCTCTTAACTTCTTAATCGCCCATGTTATACAATTATCAGGAACAACTTTTTGTAACCATTGACCTTTAACATGTTCAAAAACTAATTCAGTTTGTTGTGGCGAATATCTTTCAATAGCTTCTTCAATTTCAAAAACCTGAAGATCATCATCTTCATAACATGAGTTTTCTTTATCAAGAGCTTTCCATGATTTGGTTTCTGGAAATGACATTGTTTGAACACAATCTGATTTATAACGCACTATAAAAACTATAAAACGTTTTTTTTGATGCATTATTTTTTTCTTATTTTTGAAATGCTCAAAAACAGCTTGTTTAACTGCATCATATGATTCGAATGTTTTTTTTGTTACAAATGGCCTTAATAAGCCTTCTTTAGCAGCGCCACTTCCAAATATATCAAAATAAACTTGTGGATTTCCGTTATTTTGTTGTTTCAATTCCCAATTTGCTAAATCTATCATTTTTTGTGCCAAAGATCTTTTCACTAACCATGACTTCATAAAACTCGAAGGATCTTCATCAGTTAAATTCCCTACCATTACTTTTGCAATAGAAATTCCAGTTTGTTTATCATCTGGGCCAGATCCAATGTGAAGCTTTTTCATGAAATATTTACCATCTTTAATTCCTTCTATTATTATAGAACCATGTTTATCAATGAACTTGATTGTCCGATGAGAGGATCCACTTGCCATTAGTGTAACTAGCCAAAAATCAGAGTCTATAAAATATCTACCACTCGAATCTTCTAATTCAAATTTACTAGGAGCTATTACTTTTTTAATAAAAATTGCTGTGATACGGTTTTCGTCTTCTTCATCTCTTTCAATCTTTTCTACAACACAATCCCTAAAATATGAAGTTTTATGCTTTTTTGCTCCTTTGTTAAAATTAAAATATGAAAGAGGAATATATTTTTTTTTATACCCAGGTTCGCACATTGGTGCATAGCCACCTAATGTTAACTCATTATAACGAGCATAAAAGTCATCGTTAAAAATATATGTTTTATCAAAAGAAACAAGATAAGAAACATTCAAAGTTCTATCAAAAATCTCCCATATCAAAATATTTTCTTTTGAAAATAAAGTAATTTTGAAAACTCTTTTTGAATCACTCAATTCGCAAACAGGCCTGTAGGTACGATATTCACAATTATCCTCTTCATTAATAACAGGTAAACAACGCCTCACCAAATATGCTATATATTGATCAATATTTTCAAAAACATTAGCTCTAACCAAATCAGTGAGTCTAGTAGTCGTTCTTTCTTTTGTCCTATAATCAAATGATTCAGTTTCTAGAAGAGAATCTTCTCTATAAGAAATAAGGCTGATTTCTTTTCCATCAACAAACCACCTCTTTACTATTTCTTTTGTAGAGACATTCGCTTGCCCTTGATTAGCTTCAATAAGGCCTTGTATACCTGCTGCTGACATATTATTGTATTAACACCAATTGTCAATAGAACGATTGGCTACATCAGCTGTTTTTCGTACTGAAGCATCAGTTCTCCGATGAATGCTCTCTGCCTCTTCTTTTACTACTTCTACAGAACTATCAACAAATGGTTCTGCTCCTGGCGCATATGCACGCGTGGCCGCTCTTGCAGCTAAGCCTCCTACCGATATAGCGCCATCTGTACTAGCTCTCGCTCCTTCTTGAACAGAAGGCACAGCCTTTTCAACTGCTGCTTTCATCTTCTCTCTTCTAGATTGCTCTTCTTCTTTTTTTGCTTCTTCTACCATAGCTGGATCAATCTCTACTCTACCTTCTCTAACGCTTGCTGCTGCTGCCATTTTAAACCTCCATATGTTTTGATTTTAAAATAAAAACCGCTAATATTAGCTCACTTATTTTTTTATTGTAAAATTAAACATTTTTTTAATTTATTTTTTGATATTTTCAACTCTCAGGATCAGATGTTTCTTCTTCTTAAAGCTCTTCTTCTTCTAATGATTCAATTTGTTTTTCACAAAATTCACTAAAAGTCACTTTTACTTGTAATCCAGGCTTGGATTCTTCTACTTCTTTTATAGCTGGCTGTGCTTCTTCTGTTATTTGATTCTCACTTAAATCTAGTTCTATTAGAGCACAATTCTGTAGTAAGGTTTTTAAAGCCTTTATCCTTTTGGCATTATTACATTCTATTTGATTCGAATGTAAATCAAGGTGTGTTAAAACTCGTTTTATTTGTAATGCTTGCATCATCATTGCCATTCCAAAAAAACCTATTTGATTTGAACTTAGATCAAGATGAGTAAGAGTCTGGTTTGCTTCTAATCCAGATTTTAATGGATTAACCTCAAAAAAGGTTATATTATTTCCAGATAGATTCAGATAAATTAAAGAATTATTACTTTTTAGAGCTTCTCCTAAATGTATTAGATTACCATTAAATAGATCCCCCCCTAATTGATTTTCACTTAA
>SDBT01014320.1_pt1 | contig 12649 bp, 9 predicted proteins | sample 2277101 | NCBI WGS metagenome assembly SDBT01 (sample SAMN10404973, study PRJNA504765) | marine sediment metagenome | isolation source: marine sediment core GS10_PC15, 103 cmbsf | place: Arctic Ocean: Southern Knipovich Ridge | collected 2010 | reverse complement strand
AATGTAAACTGATAATTTTCATTTCCGCGAATAACTATGGTTGGGTCTAAAGTTTCATAGGCAGAAACAATATCTTCCTCTATATTTTGACCTGATGAGGAAAATTGCATCTTATTTAACCAATTATGATAGCCATGTAACATTCTGTATTTTTCAAATCTATTAAGAATATTTTCATGGGCTATTACTTGGGGCATTTCCCATCCTTTTTGTTTAATTTCTTCAAGAATATTTGTAAAACCGAAGGCGTGGTCAAAATGCCCATGTGAGTAAATAATGTATTTAATAGGTTTATCCGAAAATTTGCGAATTTCATCAAGAACACGTTTTCCATATCGTTTTATCGATAAATCAAAAATAACCAACCCTTCTTCTGTTTTTACAACCCCTATGCTACAGTAAGCTCCAAATATTTGACACGTGTTATCTGCAAATGTTTTCGTTGGAAATCTTCCAAAAAAGTTTTTCATATCCTCTTCGGCAGTCATATTCCCATTTTTCCTAACTTAAATGTTTTTAATGATAAGTAATGCTACGTATATTCTAAAATTATTGATTAGCAATTGAAAATTAAAAAAAAGTAAAGATTGAAATTAATTTCATTTAGATTTTATCTGTTGTATTTTTTTCCTCATTTGTACAGTGCCATATATGTAGGCGTTTTTTGCCATATGGTTAACTTCTTCCTCTGCCATTTGACTTAGGATTTTCTCCTTTAAGATAAAGGCGTCTAATAACGTATCTTCGCTTTTTACTTCACTACTCTTTATTACAACATCGAGTAAGTGTAATGCTAACTGTATTTTTCCATCGTCAAAAAGCTTGTTCGCACGTTTTACAAATTCTGATTCATCAATTAGAGTTATAAATTCGTTAGCAATATCTACGGATTTTGCCGGAAAAAGATCAGTTGGATTCCCGGTATTATACCAACCATGATAAAGCCTATAAGCACAATGTATCACAAATCGATAGCAACCATATGAATCGGATAAAAACTTATGATTTTTGAACTTTTCAGGCTGAATTTCAAGTAATTCATGATAGATTTGTTCAAAGTATTTTCCTTCATTCATTCTTTTCACAACTTCATCATGAATGAAATGCATTACGTCTGCCCTTATAGACAGGATCTCCTTAACATCATCTTTACCCTCCACAAGTTGTCCATGCCCTGGAAGTAAATAATCCGCATTTTTTTCCAACATTTTTTCCATTGCGATTGCCCATTGTTTTGGGTATCGTTGAACTTTATTTGGATTACCAGCGTTAGGAAATGTCGGATTCGAGACGAGTTCTCCCGAAAATAAGACTTTCTTTTCTGGTAACCACATCCAGAGCGAATCATCTGTCTCGCCCTTATCATGATAAATTTCAAAGGTATATTGACCCAATTTAAATTCATAGTGACTCTCATTTCCGTGAAGTATAATGGTTGGATCTAGTGTTTCACGAGCCGAAACCATTATACCTTTTATGTTATCTGCCAACATTGGGGCCATTTGACGGGCATTTAACCAACTGTGGTATTTCTCAAGCATTCTATATTTTTCAAATCGTCTCGGAAGGTTTTCATGAGCGATAACTTCTGGCATATCCCATCCTTTTCTTTTAATTTCTTTAATGATTGGTGCATAACCAAAACAATGGTCGAAGTGGCCGTGCGAATAGATAATATATTTCACAGGCTTCTTGGAAAACTTTCGGAGTTTTCTATAGATTTGTCTCTCCTGCCCTCTAAAGCCTATATCAAACACTACTAAACCTTCATCTGTATCTACGACACCAACATTACCTGACGCACCGATGAGTAAACATGTGCCATCCGCGAATGTTTTAGGGGGAAATCTTCCATTCCAATTATTCATATCTTCATCCAGTTTCTTCATTTTCATCAATCCTATAAATATTGGATACTATATTTTTATATTTAAAATGGATAAATTAAGGACTGAAATAAAATTTAATGAATAACCATAAAGTTTTAACGGTGATTTTTATTTTTCTATATATCTTAAATAACGCTAAAAAGAAGTGAAAAATATTCCAGAAGATAAAATGAATGTCTTGTTTATTATAACTGACCAGCAACGAGCAGATCACTTAAGTTGTATGGGAAACCCAGTTCTTAAGACGCCAAATATTGATAGAATTGCCACAAATGGTGGGGTACGATTTACGAAATATTTTTGTGCAAATCCCATTTGCATGCCTAATAGGGCAAGTTTCTTTACAGGAGCATATCCGAGTGAGCATAAAACGCGTTCAAATGGAATTAATTTAAATCCTGAACTACCAATGATAACGAAAGTATTAAAAAACGAAGGTTATCATACTTGTAATGTAGGTAAACTCCATTTTAATTTTATGGCTCCACCCTATAGTAGGTTTAAAAAATATGTAAAATCAGCCGAAGATATTTTTAGTTGGCTACGAGAGGAAATCAAAACACCATTTCCGACACCCTATTACGGATTTGAAGAAGTTAAGCTAGTCAATGGACATGGAGATGTAGCTGGCGGTCACTATTATGAATGGTTAAAAGAACAAGGATATGATATGGATGCTCATAAAGAAAACCTTATAAGACTCGGCAGTTTCTATTTTGAGACAAAGGTGCCAGAAGAATTATATACGACAACATATATTGCGGATCAAACGGTCAAATATCTCGAAAGAACTGCGAATGGAGGGTATGGAAATAGCCCTTTTTTCCTTCACTGTTCTTTTCCTGATCCTCATCAACCGGTTTGTCCTCCGGGAAAATATAAAGATATGTATAATCCAGACGACATCGAATTACCTTCAAATTTTAACGATGCTGAAAATTTACTCAAGCATGAATTTTTAGGTCGATATCTTAGAATTCCTGATTTTGATCCTATTGTCCCTCAATTAATTAATGAAGAAATGGCAAAAAAATTCACTGCTCTTACATATGGTTCTATTGCGATGATTGATGATGGTGTAGGTAAAATTCTTAATTATTTGGAAAAATCTGGCTTAGCAGAAAACACAATGGTGATGTTTCTGAGCGACCATGGAGATTATTGCGGTGATCACGGAATTGCAATTAAAGGTCCTGCACATTTCCGCGGATTAATAAATATGCCTCTTTTATGGAAAGTTCCGGGTTTAACCAAAACATCTGTTTCCGATTCTCTCGTAAGTACAGTCGATTTACCAAAAACAATTTTAAACTTATTGGGTGTGAAAAAGAAAATTCAACCTGAAATTTTTCAAGGAAAAGATATTACACCAATATTGGAGGACCCAAATAAGAAAGTAAGAAAACAACTTCTAATTGAACATGACGACGAGATTAAAAGAAATGACTCGTTTAGACTTCGAACTCTTGTTACTGAAACTCATCGTTTAACAATTTATGATGGTTATGAAAATTTCGGAGAAATTTTTAACTATGAAAAGGATCCTGGTGAAGTTAATAATTTATGGGACAAAGACAATGAATTAAAAGTCGATCTCACAAATAAACTCATGAGAGAAATTATCGGCCTTCAACCAAGAATCCCAGTAAGGAAGGCTTCAAATTAATTTTCTTTTTCTTATTTAACAGATTATCTAATGAAAAATTTAATATTTCTTTCAATACTTCAATTTTTTATTTTTAAAATATTTTCAAAAACTTTGAGTAAAAATGGTGGATTTAGAAGAAATTTTTAAGGTTATCAACAGTTTAGATTCAAATAAAGTAATGGATTTGATGAAATTACTGATTGGTGTCGACACGACTGCGCCTCCAGGTAATACATATAGAGAATATGTAGATAAAATCTCCCCTTATTTTAAGGATTTAGGATATGTTTTGGAGGAAGTTATTGTTCCAGAGGAACTTGTTAAAGAAATACCATATCCATTAGAAGGCCCTCGCATAAATCTTGTAGCGACAAAAGATTTTGGTCAAGTTGAAGATATTTGTTTTTATGGACATATGGATGTCGTGCCTGCTCCAAATGATGGGAAGAAAAAGTGGAGATATCCTCCATTTGAAGCAACAATCACTAAAACAGGTAAGATTTATGGACGTGGTACTTCTGATATGAAAGGTGTGATGGTGTGTCTAATTCTTGCCCTTCAAATAATAAAAGAAATGAATCTTACACCAAAATATAACATTAGCGTCTTGAATTGTACTGATGAAGAAATTGGAACTCATCCTGGTGTAGCTTATTTAGCTGAAAAGGGATACGTAAAAGGCACGATTTTTTGCATGGAGGGTACAATCTATCCAATTATATTGACTGGCACAGCGGGTGGAATCGATATTACAATTGAAACAATAGGAAAAAGCTGTCATGCAGGGGCGAATTATTTGGGAATTAATGCTTTAGAAGAGACCATTCCAATTATGGTAGAACTCATGAAACTCAAGAAAATTGTTGAGCTACGAGAGAGCAATGACATTCCTGGTATTCCAAGAGCGAATGCTGAAGAAACGCACAATATGTCTCCAATGTTTAATCTTGATATTATTCAATCCGGTGTTAAACCTAATATTGTACCGAATCTTTGTACTTTAATAATAGATCGAAGAATGATTCCTGATGAAAAGTACGAGGACGTAAAAAAGGAAATAGAGGATGCTATTGAAAGAGGCAAGGAAAAAAGTAAGTTATTGGACGTGAAAACAACCTTCAATCCAGTGTATCCCGCTTTAAGAATTGATCCAAATGGTCCAGGTGTTAGCAGAATGAAAAAGGTTATAAGTAAAGTACAAAAAGTAGCAGAAGAAAACATTAAAACAATGGGAATGACTGGAGGCATAGATATCGGTATGGTCTCCCAAATATTAAATACCTATGATATAATAATTCATGGTCTTGTATATTCTGGTTCCAATGCACATGGAGTTAATGAAAGTATCCTCATAAAAGACGTTAAAACTTATATTAAGGAATTGATTACTTTTCTCTGCGCAGATTTATAATAAAGATGATTTAACTCATAATATCTTCTTTTAGAATTTCCCTTGTTTCAATCCTATTAAATCAAAAATTTAATATGACTATAATTTTTATAAATACTAAATAATAAAATCTTAGAGACGTAAAAATGACATTAACTAAACCTATATCATTAGAAGACCAGATTAAGCAATTAGCTTTAGAAGAAGGAGCTGTTTTAGTAGGAATTTGTTCAGCGGACAGCATTAAAGAGAAAGAAGCTTCTGACCCCAATTATTTATTGCAGGGAGCACAGTCCGTAGTCAGCATTGGGCTAAACCTTGATGATGAAAAAATCAAAATTTACCTTTCGAAAAAGGAGAGAGATCCATTTGTTGAAAACCAGGACGATGTGTATAAAAAGTTAAAAGAGATTGGGGAAAAAATTAAACTCTTTTTAGAAGAAAAGGGCTATAAAGCAGTAAATTGTGATTTAAATTTCGACTACAGAAATAGAAAAAAGAATGACAAAAATCCAGAATTAATTGAAACGTATATTAAATTAATAGATAAGGAAAAAAACAACACCATTACTGATAAAGAGAGAGCTATGGTAGAGCGAATGCAAAAGATGCTTGATTTAGCGACCCCTAAAAATCCTAAAGAACAATTTCAAGAGGGGATGGTTCCAGAATTGTCTCACAAATGCATTGCCGTTGCTGCTGGTTTGGGACGAGTGGGATGGAGTGGTAATGTAGTAACTGAAAAATATGGTGCTAGGGTGTTATTTAATTCCATAGTTACTGATGCTAAATTAACAGCTGACAAACAGCTAGAAAAAAATCCATGTAATAACTGTAAGTTATGCGAAAAAGCTTGCCAGTCAGGACTTTTTTCGCCTGACGAGACGCAAAACATAACCATTGCCGGAGTTGAAGAGACCATTGCTAAGCGATACAGCAAAGCCTACTGTGCAGCCGTCTGTGGAGGCATGATCGGGCAAAACAAATTTAAAGAATGGTCAACATGGTCTCCTTATCGTCTAAAAGACGGGGAAAGTTTGCCAAAAGACGATTCCATTAACGAATATGTTATGAAATTGATGTTGGAATGTATTAAGGAAGGAAGCGTGAGAGCTAAACATTTATTAGTACAAATGAAAGCTATTAGAGATGGCCTTCATAACAAACCAAAAGGAATGTATGTGCCAACATGTGCTAGCTGTCAACTAGTTTGTGGTCCAACCATGAAGGATAAAAAAGAGAGCTATAAGCTTTTAAAAAATGGTGGTTGTATAGAACTCGGTGGTAAATGGGATCCCGAATATTGTCTAAAATAATTAAATATCATTAAGCAACACTCTTTTTTATAAAATAAAAAAATAAGGATATCTAATTCTCATCAATAAATGGGAATCTAATCTTGTAAAAACTAACCTTCTCTATTATCTTTCATCATTTGCCCCATCATTTCCATACCTGTTTCAAATATATGAGAACGCTCAAATCGATGGAGCCTGATGGCTTCAGTGGGGCAAGTTACCGCACATACTCCACAACCATAACAATTTTGAGCATCTACAGAAGCTTTTTCATCTTCAATTGTAATTGCTTCAAATGGACATCTCTTAACACAAAGTCCACAACCTTTACATAATTCTTGATCAACTTTTGAGATGTAATTTGCTTTACTAATGGAGTGCTCAAACTTATCTTCATAACGTGTTATTGGTTTCATTACACTGCAGCAACAGGCGCAACATGAACAAATGACCGCATGAAACATTGGGTTAAGAATATTACCAGTATTGAAAACCAGTCCCATTTTGGCAATTTTATCAATTAATCCATGAGCTTCTTCTCTTGTTAATACTCTACCTTCATTTCTTCTAGCAAAATATCCTCCAAATGCCCCCACTTGAAAACAAGTTTCTTCAACAGGGAATTTATCTTTACACTCTCTTACATTTCCCAAAGTATCTTGTCTACTACGGCACGGGCAATCGGTGATAACAATAGGCTCACTACATTCATCAATGATTCCATGTATCTCTTCTGCGGTTGAGATTTTAGATTCGTAATGAATTGCTGTGTTTACAGGAACTATTCGATTTGTTGTGTTTCCCTTTTTAGAAGCAGAATATCGTTTATAAAATTTTTCATCTACAAAAAATTGTTCCCATAATTGAGCAGCTTTAATTCCGCCGACTCTTTCGGCGGTCTTTCTATACTTCCAACCCATATTAAATAGATGTGCTATGACCATAAAATGGCTATACCCATTTCCCATATCATGTAATAGGCCATTATAAGTCATTTCATCCAAGATTTTTTTTGTTTCTTCTCGACTTTTTCCTATTTTTTTAGCAATTTTTCCAGCACTTTGGGGTCTTGTTCTTAAGTATTGGGCAACTTCAGCTTCTTCTGGGGTAAACAACATTTTAATAAACTCTCTAAAAGCTTCTGACACTTTACCATCAACCAATGGAATACTATGAATATATTCCTTTTTCATGGTTTGGATTATTCTCTCGTATGGATCAATTTTATCTTCTACTATCGTCATAGATACTTTTCTCGTTTTTTATTAATATATTTTTGATTTAATTTGAATACTTATACTATAGGAAAATGTTCGTCTTATATAATTTTTTATATTATTAAAATGAAGTTAGAATAATTCTATTAACAACTTACTGAAGAGTTCAAAAAAAAAAATAAAGTATAGTTTAAAAAATATGATGAGAATTATGCTAGGGTAAATTTGCTAATTATCTCTTCTGCTTCTTTCATTATACGGTCAATTAATTCCTTAGCAGTAGGAATATCGCAAGCAAGTCCTACACCTTGTCCAACAGAGATGGTAGCAGCAGTGAGATCACCTTTTGTATACAAATCATTAGCTGCGTTTCCAGAAGCGGATGATGCTTTATAAATTTCCATATCTGTTGCATCAGATGCTTCGAGTTCGATTACTTTCTGAGCCGCTACATTCGCCCATACTCTATGTTCATTCCGAATCCTTTTATTGATAACAGTAGTATCATAAATCGAAGCTTCACAAAGAGCTTGCTTTAAATTATCATGGACAGGACATTCTTTAGTCATTAACATGCGTGACCCTATTATCGCCGCTTCTGCACCTAATGATAAGGCAGCAACAACTCCTCTACCGTCAGCTATACCTCCACCAGCTACAACTGGAACATCTATAGCATCAACAGTAGCAGGTGTTAATACGAGTGTGCCAACATCAAAACGACCAGTAGCACCACCATTTTCCCAACCTACAACCTCTATTATATCTGCCCCAAGCTTCGCTGCTGTTTTAGCATATCTCACACCGGCACATTTATGCATCCAAATAATATCATGTTCTTTAAAAAGTTCAACATAGTCAGCAGGCGCTTTATGACCAGAAGTTTCGATAATTTTTACTCCTTCATCAATCATAGCTTTTACATGACTAATTTGATCTGGTGGTTGAAGGGCTGGAAATAAATTCATATTGACGGCGAATGGTTCTTTTGCTAATTTTTTAGTTTCTTGGATTGCTTCACGTAATGGTTCTGCTTCCCTATATATAGCTGAAGCTAAAATACCTAATCCACCCGTATTCGCGCATGCCGCAGCAAATTCTGGTTTTGTTATATTCATCATTGTACCGCATACGATGGGGTATTTAATGCCCAGCATTTCTGTTACTTTAGTTTTAATCATTTTTATGCCTCACTATTTGATTATATTTAATTTCTTTATATTTGACAAATGATTTTGCTTAATAATAATTTAAGCTGTACAAATTAAAAATTACACTTAATTATTAAAAATTATCATATTACTATAACAAATTATAGTAAGACACTTAGTTATTTTAAGATTAAAAGTTTAAAAAAATGAGGATAACTTAAAAATTTAAGATGGAGCAAATTTACGAATTATATCCTCTGCTTGTTTCATTACCCGATCGATCATTTCTTTTACTGTGGGAATATCATTACAAAGTCCAAGACCTTGTCCGATAGTGATGATACCTGCAGTTAAATCACCTTCTTCATACATTTTTTTTGACCACATTCCCGATGCCGACTTAAAAATTTCATTCTCATTCGCACCTGATTCTTCAAGTTCTATAATATTTTGAGCAGCTTGATTTTTCCACACTCTAAGTGCATTATTAACAGTTTTCAAAACGATAGCCGTATCATACACATTACAATTAACAAGAGCTTCCTTTAAATTATCATGGATGGGACATTCTTTCGTAATTAGAAGGCGTGATCCTATTATTACGCCTTCTGCTCCTAATGCTAAAGCAGCGACTAATCCTCTCCCATCAACAATACCCCCTCCAGCAACAACTGGAACATCAATTGCATCAACAGTCGCAGGTGTTAAAACAAGAGTTCCAATATCAAAACGACCGACGTGACCACCATTCTCCCAGCCAACGACTTCTACAATATCAGCTCCAAGTGAAGCAGCTTTCTTTGCATAGCGCACGCCAGCACATTTATGCATCCAAATAATTTCATGTTCCTTGAAAAGATCTAAGAATTTTTCTGGTGCTTCATGACCAGAAGTTTCGATTATTTTAACACCTTCATCAATCATTACTTGCACATGTTTAAGTTGGTTTGGAGGTTTAAGCATTGGAAATAAATTCAGGTTCACCGCAAATGGTTCTTTAGCCAAACTCTTAAGTTTTTGCAATGCTTCACGTAGTAATTCAGGTTTTCTGTATATAGCTGAAGCTAAAATACCAAGACCTCCCGCGTTTGAGCATACTGCGGTGAATTCTGGACCAGTGATAGACATCATTGTACCACACATCACTGGATTTTTAATACCTAAAATTTCTGTTACTTTAGTTTTCATTATCGTTTTCCCTTATTTTTGTATTTTATTAACAATTATTAATTAAATAATTGGAGAGCTGTAAATATTAAAAGTTTCCCGAATCATTTAATCATTGTCAAAATATCTAAATATGTTTGAACTTATTCATTATATTATTCTCTAAAAAAATTTGTAATAACATTATGCTTGAAATAACTTCTAAGGACTATTATGATAAGGTTTTAGGTTCATGGTTAGGTCGCGTTGCCGGTGATTTCGTAGGAGCACCTGTAGAATTTAAACCTTATTCAGTTATAAAAGAAAAGTATGGAGATATTATATACTATCCCGAACCCATTGACTTAAATCAGGTTAATGATGATGAAATGTATGAAATTTGTGCACTTGCGGCCCTTGAAAAGCATGGAATAACTCTAACTGCTAAAGATATTGCGCAAGAATGGATCGATCTTCTTTATACTCTAAATTTTACTGCGGAAGAAATCGCCCTAAAGAATCTGCGCTCTGGTATATGGCCCCCACGATCTGGAACTCATAATAATTTTTTTTATGATGCTATTGGAGCTCAAATGCGAGCTGATATATGGGGACAAATAGCCCCTGGATGTCCAGAAATAACTAAACAATATGCAGAGTTAGATGGGTCTATTTCTCATGCGGGAATTGGCATCGAAGGTGAAGTATATGTTGCAATTTTACTTTCACAAGCATTTTTTGAAGAAAATGTTAGAATTAATATTGATAAAGCTCTTAAGTTTATCCCCTCACATGACAAGAGTCTATATACTCAAATGGTAAATAAGGCTTTAGAGATATATGATCAATATCCAAATGATTTCAGAGAAGCTAGAGAAAGATTAATTAATTATTGGAATGATGTGAGGAAGAATGTGTTAAGTTCAACTGGAGTTAAAGGATCTCGTTCAGAATCCATTCTAACAAGAAAAAGAAAACTTTTCTTAAAAAAAAATCTCTCTGGAGTTCACGTATTACCTAATATCGGCATAATAATATTGTCACTTTTATATGGCACCAAGAATAAAGAAGATCCTCTTGGTGAATCAATTTGTATTGCTGCAATGATGGGACTTGATACAGATTGTAATTGTGGAAATATAGGGGCTATTATTGGTGCTCAATTAGGTGCTGAGAAAATTCCTTCAAAATGGAAAGATCCACTTAAAGATACGTTTTCTACATATGTAAAGGGCTACGAAAAGTGGAAGATAACGGAATTAGCTCAAAGAATTGCTATAATAGGAGAGAAAGTCGTAAAAGAAAAATGTGAAAGTCAGATAAAGATAATTGAAAGTAGTTGAAATTTCTCGCGGGTTAAATTTTTAATTAGCTTAGGGTAATTTAAAAATGAGTGTAATTAATAGAATAGAGTCATTAAAAATTATTCCAGTTGCTTATAAAAAGAGTTGAATATGCACTTCCACTTGGAGATGCGCTAATAGAAGCGGGGCTACCTGTTATCGAAATAACGTTTAGAACCGATGCTGCTGCCGAGTCGATTTCAATATTGAAGAAGGAGAGACCTGAAATGTTGGTTGGTGCGGGCACAGTATTAACAATTGAGCAAGTAAAAAATGCTGTTGCAGCTGGGGCAGAATTTATAGTATCCCCTGGTTTTAATCCGACTATAGTTGATTATTGTGTAAAAAATGACATTCTTATAATTCCAGGCTTAAACGCTCCTACATTTATTGAATGGGGTCTCGAAAGAGGATTAAATCATTTTAAGTTTTATCCCGCAGACATTTCTGGAGGACCTAGAATGCTTCAATTATTAGCCGGTCCATATCCAACAGCACGATTTATGCCCACCGGTGGCATAAATAATACAACTTTAATTGAATACCTAAAATTAAATAATGTGTTTGCATGCGGTGGAAGTTGGATAGTGAAAAAAGATCTAATATCAGGGGGTAAATTTGATGAGATCACTCGATTAACAAGTGAGGCGGTTTCGTTAATTAAAAAATAAATATTACATTTTAGTTAAAATATATTACTATTCTTGGTTCAGAAATCTCTGTATTCATATTAATATCCTCCAAATTCTTGAATAGCCTTATAACATGCAACTATATTTTCTGGTGGTTGATCTAAGAGAAAATTAGTAGGGCCTGGAATATAACCTCCTTTTTTTCCTAAAATTTCTATGCTTTTTTTAACTGAAGTTCTCACACCTTCGGGGGTTTCAAGATTCAACATTTCTGAATCGTCAATGGTGCCAACAAGAGTAATTTCTGGATATTTTTCTCGATACATCTTTAAATCATTACATTTTGGTTTTAATGATTCAACTCCATCGATGCCTATTTCTACAAAATCTGGAAATATTTCATGAAGATTTCCACAGCTGTGCAAAATAAATTTTGCTCCCTCATCGTGAACAATTTTTACATATTCTGCTAAAATTGGTTTGATAAACTTACGCCAAGTCTTCACATTCATCTGCAGACCTTTATTATATCCATAATCATCTCCGCACATGACGACATCGGGCTTAGTTCTCATTATCATTTTAAGCATAGGTTCTTCAAATGTTTCCCACTGAAATTCGATATGTTGCTGGAGATAACTAGGATCTTTTCTAGCAAAGCGTGCAAAATTTGCAAAACCAATTCCAAAAACGCAATTTTCAAAAGGACCTGGTTCCCCTTGAGCAACAACAATATCATATTTATTCAACATTGTTTTCCGGGTTTTTGCAAAGTTTCTTACACTCGATTCATTTGGTCTTAAGTTATTAGTTTTACTCCAATATTCTTCAATCTTTTCTCTTGTTAAAAGTGCTGGACCCGCGTACCACCAATGTGGAATTCCCTCATCACGGATCACAACTTTATAGTAGCCTCCACTATTGGTAACATAATC
>SDBT01014319.1_pt1 | contig 12650 bp, 16 predicted proteins | sample 2277101 | NCBI WGS metagenome assembly SDBT01 (sample SAMN10404973, study PRJNA504765) | marine sediment metagenome | isolation source: marine sediment core GS10_PC15, 103 cmbsf | place: Arctic Ocean: Southern Knipovich Ridge | collected 2010 | reverse complement strand
AATTGAGGAAATTTTAAATATTCAATTTCTTACTATTTTTTAATTTTCTTGTCTTAAATAATTTTTTTATCTAGTTTCTATACATTTTTGATTTATGTCGTGATTTTTACAATAGATAATTAAGGATTATCTATGTTCAATATTAACGCCGATAGTATAAAGTACCATTATGTAGGGTCAATCGTATTGAAGCTTAACCATACTTCTTTATCACGTATCTGCTTCTTTTCATATCGTACTTCAGTCCAATCTGGCTTCACGATATTATCTAACGATTTCACGATAACAACGAGGTCAAGGTCGTTTTTTATCCAGTCTGAAGGGAGCTTATCATCAAAATAACTACCGATACCGTAAATGCTGATGATCTCATCTGAATACGCATTGACAACATCGTTGACAATTTCATCTGATAATGAAACATCAGGGGATTCTGAACTATTCAATTTAGTTTAAAAATGACTTTTATCGAATTTTTACAATGGATAATATGAGGTTTTTTTAAACACTTATAAATTTAACATTCAATTAGCTTTAGTTTGATATAAAAACTTATAGCCTTAGCGGATTTATAAGTATAAACCCATCATTTACTTATAATGGATCTAATGAACTTTATTAATAATAATCCTAGGTTGTTCGTGAAGGAAGAGCTCATTGAGCTTCTCAAGATTATACCGATGGATTTTGAATTCTTTCTCAATCAGATCAATATTGAAGATGCCTCTAAAGAACAAATAAGAAATATATTAGATGAGGCAAAAAGGATCCCTGCGGCTTTAGGAGGATATCATGGGAATTATGAGGGAGGATTATATGACCATATCTTATTAGTTACCAATTTTGTCTTCCAAATACATAAAAACAGTGATTTCTTGAAAATATATGTGAATCGGCTAAGAGAAGAACAGGTAGAAATATCAGAGAATTATAACAAGATTAACCTACCCAAAGCCATACAAACGGCAATTTATCACGACTTTGGTAAAATTCCCTATTATACTTTTAGATTGAACTTACCAAACCGCAAAATTTATACGAATAAGATTGAAAGGCAAGCAGTCTCTTTAGAAATAAATGAAAAATTTAACTATGGAGGGTATGATATTCACGTGGATGAATGTATTGCAGTATTGAAGCGCTACAGCCTTCCGTTTGATGATGAAATATATCAAGCGATTATTTTTCATCACGGCAAATGGGCAAAATATACCCCTTTTAAGCCTACCAAACTTAGCGAATTAATCCATGTAGCAGATATGATCGCTAGTCATATATATGGGATTTAAAGAGTATCTACCTCTTAAGGTTATACATTTGAGATCAGATTCATTTCTATTTCAACAATATATAAAAGGTTCATTCTCTTTTTGATTAATATAGGTGAGAAATCATGCCAAAATCTCCTGAATCGAAATCTCCGGATTTTTATAGGTTTTTCCGCGTCATCAATTTCGAAAAAGCGTGTCCCAGAAGGATGGTGTGGTATATATTAGAAATTGAAGGAAAGCCCCAATATTATTATAATAAGATAGTATTTGAGAGGGGCAAAATCTTTGAACACCTTCTTACTACATTTCCGAAGGCTTCTGGAACTACGGATATAGGGAGAATAGATGAAGTTTTTAAGGATAAAATTGATGAAGAAGATCTAAATGAATTAATTAAAAATCTCGACTCTATAGTTTCAGCTCATATTATAGATATTACAGAGATCAATAATAAAATAGACTATCCCTTAACTAATCCGCCAATACGTATATATTGCGATGTAATAGGAACTTTTGAAGGGGATGATGCGTTAATCAAATTTAACATGACTCAACGATTTAGGAAGGATGATGCGTACGAGCTGGTGTTAGTTGAAAATATGATTAATCCCGATAAAAAGAAAAAGTACAGGTTAATTTCGTTAAAATTAGGTCAAGGAGATTATCGAGAGATTTTTGAAAATGGGGATAGAAATAAAGATGGCACGTTAAGTAAGCGAGGCTTACAACCTTGGGTGGACCTCAAGAAAGAAATCGACGAGAATTTAAAGGAAAATCTTGCACTAATTAAAAAAATGGAAAACGACCCTAAAAACTACGACAATCCAGTATTTGGTACGTGCGGAACGTGTCCGTACCATAATGTTGATGTTATAGTTAATGGGCAAAAAATAATTTGCCTTGGTGGTTTATAATATTATTAGATATTTCAGTAATCAACTTTTAGACAGAATTATAATTTCAAAAATATATTAAATTCTGATACATTTTATCAGAATTATACCCCTAAAAATTATGAGATTCATATTCTATTTACCATTTTCCATTGTTAGCTGTAAACAATTTAATAATTATTAAACAATCTAGCTAATTTCTCTTTAAACTCTGGAAAAATTATTTCTTTTGGAATATAATCAAGATTGCTAAAAGAAATGAAAGTTGTTTCATCCAAAAGTGTTATTACTTTTATTTCTTCTCCTAATGTTTTTAATATGCTTTTTCTCTGCTCCATAAACTCCCAATATTTAAAATATGTAGCTTTTTCATATTCGATTTCTCTCATTTCATCTGTTCTTTCCAGATAATACTTAACTTTAAATAACCTATCAGATGGTTGCTTTGGTAAGTAAATAGTAATATCTATGCTGGAACGGGGTATCAATTTTTCTTTGATATAAGGATACTCTCTTGAAGATGAAATCTCGAGCTCTTCATTTATTAGGATTTTATCTGGAATATCAAAGTCAAACCAATCCTTAAAGACCCCCTTACTCGTTGTCTTTCTCTCCTCTTTCTTTTTTAATAAAAGAAGATCTTCCCTATCTTTTTTTCCTATTTCTTCTATATATATTGACTTTGCGTTTGGAACTCCTGCTTTAATTAATTTATCCATTAAATGAGAATAAAAGTGCCAGGTGAAATGGTTGTTTTTATAATTATTTTCATTCCATAGTTGAAATAGCCTGCAACAATCAGAGAATTCGAGTTCGGTTGATTGAAACTTGTCGTCAGCCTGTGAGAAATATTTCGTTCTAAACCATTCCTCATAGGGAATGGTCAATTCATAGAGTTCCACGGGCCCATTACGCCGAGTATCTTCTTTAAAGAATGTCCAGAAACGTTCTCCTTTGTTATACACTGCGCATTGACCGTGTTCAAGCTTCAAAGTTATATATTCATTAATTCTAATTTCATCTTCTCGTAATTGTTCTATAAGCCACTTTTCCATGGATGGTATATTTTCTTTTATTTTATTTTGAAAAAATGAAAATACAGGTACGAAATTGAAATTACTCGGAGTCTTAATTTCAAGCTTTGTTCGCCTATTTTTATAAACGGTTATCTTTATCTGCTCTCCTAACGAATCCAAGACCTCTCTTTCAACTAAAGAAACCTCAGAATATTTCAGATAGGATTCTCTTTTTGTTTCTATAATATCGAATTCATCTATTTTTTCAAAGTATAATTTTGCTTTAAGAACCTTAAAGTTTTCTGCTGGAGGATTGTATATGCATATTTCAAAAACAGCATTTGGAAATTTATACTCTTCTTCTGAGGGGTAATCAATTGACATTTCATATCGATGCGATTTTTCTCTTTCATAAAATAGAATTGGGAGTTCAAAATCAAAAAAATCTTCCCACTGCCCTTCCTTGATTAATTTGCCTGGGATTTCGTATTCCTTCATAAATTTCAACACCTTAATTACTTTTATAGTTTAAAATTCTTAAAGGCTCCATAAAAAAATTTCTAAAATACTTAATCTTGAATTGATTGGGCACCTTTAATGATGCTAAAATAGGTATCTGCGGCGAGTATTCTTCTCTTGTAATCCTCTATAGCGGTGATGAATTGTTTTACGTCAGCAGGAGTCTTTTTTTCCGAAATCATAGACATTATAGTAGTATAATCCTCCATGACCTGCTCGCCAAAATTTTGGAGCTTTTGGGCAAACAGCAGGGGTCGAATTTCATGAAAGAAGTCGTAATGTTCTTTCTTTTTTAGTAATCCCCACTTCTTAAGCTCTTCTTTGACGTCCATAATTTACTATCCTACCTTGTTGATTTTTTCCTTACTATAAAGATTTAATGGAAGGCTCTTGAAATAAATTTTTCATTTTTCTACTTATCTAGTAATGAAATACTTAAATTTTTTAAAAAAAAGAGTGAGTCGTATTCTTCATTTATCACCTGTATTTAAGACAATAACAATTTTTAAATTGAGTATTTTGCCTTCCAAATACGTAAAAACGCTAACGTCTTGAAACTATATGTGGATAGTTTAAAAGAAGAACATGTGGATATGTCTGAGAATTATGACGAGATTAGTACCCCCAAAGCAATACAGGCGGCAATTTATCACGATTTTGGTAAAATCCCTTATTATTCTTTTCGATTGAAGTTACCATCCCGCAAAATTTATACGAGAAAGGTTCAAAGGCAGGTAGTCTCTTCAGAAATAAAGAAGAAGTTTAACTATGAAGGGCATGATCCCCATGTGGATGAATGTATTGCAGTTTTAAAGACCTATCGCCTTTCCTTCGATGATGAAATATATAAAGCGATCATTTTTCATCACGGTAAATGGGCAAAATATACACCTTTTGAGCCTACCAAGCTCAGCGAATTAATACATATAGCAGATATGATCGCTAGTCATATTTATGGGATTTAATAACTTGCTGAGAACCTGAAGTAGAAGTTAAATCCCACAACGTTCTCGAATCTCACTTTCTGGATAGACTCGACGACACTTCGGACAAAAATATTCCCCATACTCATTCAATATAAATATAATCGATTATTGATGCTAAGATTAGATTGGGAACGTAAAATGGCATATCTTTAGTTTACTGGAATTTTATAATTTTTCAATCTGTATCACTTTATTTTTGAGAATAGGATTAGTACCATTATGGGAAAAGTGAAATCATATTATGATTGGGAATTACAGTTTAGAAAAAAACCTAACAAAAAACTAGTATATAAATATTAAAAAAATAGATGATTAAAAATAGAAAAATAAACTAAAACTCTGTTTTCATATAGTTTGGAGCGATTCCTACTTCAGCAATTCCTCCGTCAACAGGGAAGTTATGTCCTGTTATAAAATTAGAAAGTGGCGAGGCAAGAAAGATTGAGACATTGACTACATCATCTACCGTTCCCAATCTATTCAAGGGGGTGATAACTCGACCATCCTTCATCGTAAATAACATTGCCTCTTCACTATCTTTATAGATTCCTGTTACATGGAATCCCGGAGATATGGAATTAACTGTCATTTTTGGTGCGAGTGATTTTGCTAATAACTGTACCATCGCAATCACCCCCACTTTACTTATACAGTAAGCACTCAACTTTTCATCAACCACCATACCAGATATCGACGCTGTATGAATTACCTTTCCTGATAAAGGTTCAGATTTTTGTTTTTTCATTTGTTTACATACATATTTGGATACAAGCCATTGTCCTCTAAGATTAACGTTCATTATCGTGTCAAACATATCTTCTTTTACTCTTAGTAAATCCGGTCCGTAAATCAAACCCACTCCTGCATTATTATTTAATATATATACATTATCAAGTTCATTAAATGCTTGTTTTGCCATTGCTTGCACTTGTTCTGAACTTGATACATCACAGACGATTGGTACAATTTTTTGGCCCGATTTTTGCTCTATATTTTTAGATGTTTCTAACAATAGTTCTTCATTAACATCTACTAAAACGAGATCCGCTCCTCTCTCTGCATATGCCATGGCGATGCCTCTGCCAAATCCAGACGCGGAACCTGTAATGAGAGCTCCTTTTCCCTCAAGAAATTTCTCTACCATTCTTTTATTAACACCCTTATTTTTTTATTTTTATTTTTATGTATTAAATTATATTTTGTCTTTATTTCCTTTAAAGGTTTTAACTTCTCTCAATATAACATTAAAAGTATGCTTTATTGTTGAAACTGCTAGAGTATCCCAATTCATCTCGGAATTGAATTCTAAAGATTATAAACGGTCAACCGTCCGTTTTAAAACAAAAAAAAGTGAGGAGCATCCTGGATTTAAAACAGCTTCGGATTTATTGTAAATTCATCAAAAAGACCTGAGAACTTCCCTTAACACTTTTTTATCAGCACTATAAGGTCGCTTGATTGTTTTTTTAGGAAATTTTAAGGGATTAAACGGCAAATTTTCCCGCTTTATCAGACCGTTATAGGCGTAATAGAGTAGATATTCTAAATTAATCACATCTTCCGAGTTGTATGCTAATAGAGTTTCGAGGTATCTGGGATCCTTTGTTTTTTTATATTTTTTCCATAATATAACTGCGGTATAACCATCTATATCTTCGAGATCATCCCGAGAAATGTGTAGTTTTTTTTCCACCCCCTTTAGACCGCCTGTAAGCCCCAGACGCCTTAGAAGAAAACATAAATCGAAGTGAACCTGGGGAACTTTAATCTTCATTTCATGCTTTATAAAAGGGATATCAAAATTTGTCCCAAAATATGTTGCTATTGCGGGGAATTTGCTTAAGAATTTTGGGAACTCTTTTAGGTTTTTTCCGCGAATAAAAGTAGATACATTATTTCCATCGTAAACGGCAATCGTAGTTATATAGTCTTGGAATTTGTATAATCCCGTGGTTTCGATATCAAGAAAGGCTATCTTTCCTAAGAGGTCTGGAATCATACGCCATTTGACCTTTTTTGGAATCAGTGTGTTAAGAGTCACAAAGTTTTGTTTGGAATAAATATCACGAATTTCGGTAAGACAAGTCTTTAACATATCATATATTGAACCTTGAATGCCGGTAGGTCGGGATTTTTCTAGAACATCATACCAATTCTGAAATCCTGCCTCCCACAATCTACATTCGGTCTTTGGACCCAAACCTTTGATGAGCTGAAATGTTTTTGTAATCATGATATAATTTTGTTCTTAAATTTGTGTAATTTTTTTTTAACTTCCATATCTTGCATAGCTAAATTACTGGTCCATATAGCAGATATGATCTCTAGTCATATCTATGGTATTTAACAACTTGCTGAGAACCTGAAGTAGCAGTTAAATTCCACAACGTTCTCGAATCTCACTTTCTGGATAAACTCGACGACACTTCGGACAAAAATATTCCCCATGCTCATTCAATATGAATATAGCACCGCAATCTGGGCATTGGATCTTTATACCGAAATTCTTTTCATTCTCTTCAGACAGAATCTTGTAAAGACTTTCATAAATCAATTTAAAAGAGGGTGTTAAGTCTAAGAATATTTCTAATCTTTCCTCTTTTGTAGGCAATCTTAAAATCGTTTCTGTCAAGAAATTAATGATTGCTGCGAGTAAAAGCTTTTCAGGTGAAAGTCCATACTCAATGGCCGTTTTATGTAATTCCTCAACACTTTCGAATTTAAAGTACTCATTATTAAAATTTTCGACTTTTAGCTCTTTAAAATGAAGTGCTATCAAATTTTCTTCTGATTCATCTTTCTTATATTGAGGAATTTTGGATTCACCTAACAAAATATATAATTTCTCAATAATATTATTTTTTAGGCTCATAATTCGGATTAGGAACTAATTTTCTAGGCAAAATACCAATGGAGTACACTTTTATCGAAGGGTATTGCCATAAATTTCCCACATTTGTGGCATTTAAACACAATCTCCTCATCAGTTTCGTCCCAATATTTCACTTGAGAGCTTTTACAGTACCAACAGTCTTCTGGTTTATCTTTTAGACGTTCCTTTTCAGAAGACAATTCATTTGTATTCATTTCTAAATTCCCGTCTTCCATAAAAATTTGTATTTTTATTTGTATTTAATAAAAAATAGAAAGTAAAATATATAAATTAAGAGTGAAAAAAATTCCTAATGTTTTCTATTTTATATATCGCCGCAAGAATTTTCGAACGCCCTCAAGCGTTTTCTGTTTTAACTGCTTAAAACCACCATTAAAATCGTATAAATTATCTAATAAATGTTCTTGTTTCGCTTCCTTAATACGGCCGAAGGAAGCTACCATATAGAACGCTTTTAATTCAAGATCCCTTACATCTTGAGCGGGCTCAATGTATTCCAATGCATGTTTCACTAGGGATCTTCTGGCTTTTTCCTTCCAATCCAGCTCATTTTCCATTATCAGAGTACACAAATTATTCTTTCAATTTAATAAAAGGAGACTGAAATAATTTTTTTATTTTACATCTGACAAAAATCGACAGAATTCGGGCTGAGAAGCTGAAATTGGATTGAGAATGTAAAATCGAAGATCTAAAGGCTAAGGAAAGTTAATAAACTTTTAACCTGTATCTCTTTATTTTTGAGAAAATAATTATTATTCCTATGAGAAAAGCAAACTCCTACTACGATTGGGAATTACAATTTAGAAAAGAACCCCAAAAAAATAAATACAAAGAAAACAAATTAAATTCGCTTGGCATACCAAAGACCGAGTATAAGCGATTTATTATAATAATAATAATAATTGCCTTTTTCTTAGGCACATTCTCCTACTGTCTCTTATATTACGGAGGAATGCGTCAGATAGAATAAATGTGCTTACATCTAACATGTAATATAGTCGAATAAGGAGGAGAGGTCACCATCTCCCCCTCTTCTTGGAATCCCGCGTGCAAGTTTCCCTGCACGGGGCTCGCGCCCCAAGAGCCCACATCACGTCACCGTGTTCCTTTAGTTCATATTTTCCATAACCCCCCTTAGATCTTCCAAGTGAAATGGATTTAAAGAAATTATCTCTCTATATTTTTTAATATTTGAATTGAGAAAAAATAGGAAAAAAAAAAAAAAAAAAAAAATATTAAAAGTTAGTTTTATGGAAATGATCTAAGATATCCTGAAAAAATAAAAACTAAACTTTTTTTTCTTCGAAACTAAATGGCGTTTAGATAAGCCGAGGCACATTTCTGTTGGTGAGTTGCACTAAAAAGTTCAAAATCTTATTTGATCAATTATTAATTATTTTAAAATATCAAAAATAAAATGATCAAAAAAATGAAATATACTATAAAAGGGGTGGGTGTTAGTATGTCTATTGAAATATTAGAGGAAGATATATTAGACATAATTAAAAACGGATTGAAATACTTGGTTGAAAATATGGAAATTACAAAAGCCAAATCCCTGTTAATAAATAACTTAATTGAGTCAGGAAAGATAAAAATTATTCTTGAAGAAATTGGTGATACAATTAGAATTGAAAAAGATCTTTAAAAAATTATTTAAAGACTAAAATAGTTGATTATAATAGTGTTTTACTACAAAATAGCGATAGAATAATTTGTCATATTTTCCAGCATCCAAATGCTAAAGAGAAAAAATTGTATGTTATAATATTAGCTTTTAATCTATACTCTTAAAAAATTAAGTTTGAGATACTATGAATGATAAACAGAATGAATGGTTATATCAATTAGTTGATGAATTTAGAAAAGTAGTTAATAATCCGCCAAAAATTGAATGTCTTGATCAGTTACTAAATTATGATTTACGCAAGCCAATACAAATTACTGTTTTATGGTTACACAGTGATATAAATAACCTTCAATTTTTTCTTATTACTCATAATTCAAAATTTCCAGATAAATTAGTATCAATTTTCGGGCCACTACATATTTATATGAATGAATTTAAGGAAATTGATGAAATAATAGAAGATATCTTTAAATATTTAGAAAATAATAATGATATGGAATCTTTAAATGCAAATCTTAATAGTATTATCCGAGAAAATATTACCATCTTAAATGAAAACGCAAAAAATCAGGTTATTAGATATGGTTTATTTGAACATCACTATTTTTATTTTCTCTTCCATGGAAATATTTTCCAATTGCCAATAATATATATACTAAAGGTTATGTTGCGTCATAACAACATACATGATGAAACAAGGGAAATTCCTTGGATATATGAATATGAGGTTTTTCTCACAGGTTATATCAATCCTCCCGTCTGGTTCGGTAATGTTCCTAATTTAACGAAAAAAGACAAATTAGTTGGAAAAAACTTAGCTTATTTTGTAGAAATCATATATGAGGGGGAATTATCTTGCAGGAGATTAGTAATAATGAATGATGGGTATATTGGTATTGCGACAAAAACTCAATATGGAGCGCCACTTGAAGATAAAAAATTATTTGATACTAGCAAAATATTAAATCTTTTTTTTAGTGTCTTTCTAATTACTGACATCCCCATTCAAACAGTTCATGCTAGTGATTTTAATGAAAATTCATTTAACGTCGATTTAAAAATTCTCTCATTTTCTTCTCAAGATAGTATCAATACAAAACATTTCCATCATCTAAGATATATGCCAATAGATATAGAAAATTTTGAAAAGGAAAGGAAAATTGTCACTATTGAAACATTAGAAGAGATCATTACACTTGCATCTAAATTAATCAATGATAAAAAAATCTCTAGTTCTCTTACAATACTCATACATGCATATACAAATTTGACAAAAGGTGAATTTAACCAATCATTTATTCTCAGTTGGACAATTATTGAACAATATCTTAATTCTCTCTGGAGATCCGCTCTATCTGATAAAAAGATTTCCAACAGAAGAATTAAAAAATTAGAGGGGAGAGATTATACAGCAAGTATTAAGTTAGAATTATTAAATCTACTTGGCTACATAAATTCTGAAGAATACATCACATTCAATAAACTCAGAAAGAAAAGAAACGATTTTATGCATGAATTGTTATTAATTTCTCCTCTCTTAGCTCAGGAAGTATTGGAATTAGCAAAAAATTATACTAAATTACGGGTTGGAGAATTTTTAAAGAACAAATCAGTAATTTAATTTCAAGGTTCTCAAATGGATAGTTGTAAAAAAAAGCTCAAAGTAGTAAAAAAAAATTCAAATTTTCTTTTAATTATTCTCTACCTAAATTTTTCATTAAATTTAGAATTTTATACTTTTTCCTTATAATATATTCTTTTTTCAAAGCAACTATGAAATATAAAGCTTAGGAATTAAAACTGGATAGTTATACTAGATAAGTATATATGTTAAAATCAAGAAAACTGTAAACTATCTAAATTGGTTAAATGATTTGATTTATATTAGTTGTTGATATAGGTAAATACGTTTATTTTTGAAATTAAGCTTAAGGTTATTATGTTGATATATGATGCCAAATAACGTAATTGAGCATTTTAAGGTAAAAGTATTAGAACTAAAATTCATATAATTGACTTAATAAGCCAGCATAATTAAAATATTAATAAATTTTAAAATCTTAATTTTAAAATTAAAATAAGTAGAAAAAAAAAGGTTAATGAAAATTGAATTACTGGGAATTAGTATGGCAAAAAAGCAGAAGATAGTATGATTCAAAATAGGAATTGGGCTAATAATTAGAGAAAAGACACATAGTCGAAAAATAATGAATGGAAAAACCACAAAATACCGTAAATATGAAGGATCTGGATCAGGGAGAATTAATATACCAATTGCCTTGGCTGAAAGCTTAAGTCGGAAGAATGGTGACGAGATTGAAATTCTCTCACATACATACAAGGGTATAGAAGGCCTATTTTTATATAAGAAAGATATTATAAAAGTTAAAGGAGGGGAGATAAACCGAATTATTTTAAAAATAAATGAGGAATTATATGCACAATTCCTTTATGCGAAGGGTTATACTGAATGGGACTACGATCATCTTTTTAAAATAATTGAATCTAAAGCATATAGGAAAGGAGAAAAGATTGTTCTGGATAAGTTCTACGACCTTGCTTTTGAATTTTTCCTTAAGCATAACTTTTTGGACATAATAGAAAATGATGAGACAAGCGGTCTACCAACAAAATTTAAAATTAACTTTGATTTTGTCAAATACTATGAAGACAATTTTCTATAATTAATTTAATTATATTAAATAACCATTAATAGAGCTTAAATGATAGTAAAAATGCTTAATATAATTTATATATAAAACATTTTAGGTGTTAAAATTATGAGAGGGCGACAAGGAGGAAGGCACGCAATAAGGGGATATCTCGCTCAAATACTAATTAGTGTTATGAATACTTTAAGGGAAGATAATGATTGGAATGAATTTGAAATAGAATCGGAAAATGAAGATAAAGTTGATATTAAGTATACATCTTCCGATCCAACAAAGGTGTTAGCAATTCAAGTAAAACAGAGCAAAAATCGAATTAATGACACGAAAACAGAAAATTGGGCTGAAGAATTAAAGAATGGTATAAAAGCCGCTTTATATGAACTCCATCTTGTCAGTTATACGACCGAAGATGTAATAAAAATGGAATCTCATAAAGGAGTACTGATAAAACTTCACCAAGTAAATTTTGACGAATTAAGGGAATTGATTATGAAATTATTACTGATGCTAATTTAAAATATTGCATAGATAAGAAATCAGAGTTAGAAAAACTATATAAAAAAGGGAAAGTAATTCAGTGTCCATGTGGGATGAAAGCAGATGACTTTATCGTTGAATATTATAGAATGCACCCAGAAAATACGATAATTCTATCTAATGATAGTTTTTCTGAGTATAATGTGATTAATCTAAAATTATGTAAGTTTGTTATAATGTTTAATGAAATAATAATTCAGCCAGATATTACCGAAGTTCTCGAATATTCA
>SDBT01014318.1_pt1 | contig 12650 bp, 33 predicted proteins | sample 2277101 | NCBI WGS metagenome assembly SDBT01 (sample SAMN10404973, study PRJNA504765) | marine sediment metagenome | isolation source: marine sediment core GS10_PC15, 103 cmbsf | place: Arctic Ocean: Southern Knipovich Ridge | collected 2010 | reverse complement strand
GATGAGTCCCGCCTTCTACTCCGTCATCCTTACGGACAACGTGTTGATAGCTCATCAGAACTAGCCCGTTACGAGACATCCTCTGAAAGAACGGTCTCAACCACTCCTCGGTAGCAGCAATCGAGATCGTCTTGTCTTCCGTCCTAAGAGCGATCTCAACGAACTTCTTCGAATTGCCCATTTCCCGCTGAGCTTCCGTTTTCAATTCTATCTTCGCCATGATTCTATCCTTTCTAGATTTCCTCGATTTCAATACCGTTCGCCGCGGCTTCCTTCTGCAAATTGACCAGAACTTCCTGGTATTCCTCATAACTTCCACCCTTCCTTTGCCTTCCTTGAGACTCTGCGTCCCAAGCCGATTCTGACCTCCTTTCGATATATCCATATAACTTCTTTGTTACCTTGGTTCTTGCCTTCTCTTCAGTATCCCTGGTACCCCACGGTGCCATTCCCGACGGAGGATTCTTTCCAACGAAGTATTCATTTCCGTCTTGCAGGACCTTAACATCAACCTCAACCATCTTTCCATCTATCCTCAAGACCTGCTTCTTCACTTCCTTGATTCCCTTCCTCGTTGGTTTCTTCTTTGCCAACTTCGGTTTCTTGTTCCCCTCTCTTTTCAGATCAGGCTCAAGAACTTTCGCCGGTACCTCTTCGATCCCTTTTGAATCCTTGATGAACTTAACCTTCCAAAGATCCCGGATAACTTCATCAACTCGAACCATCTTTTCTTCCTTAGACTCGATCGGATCTGGGAACGCCTCTTGGTGCACTTCCTTATTAGATTCGCCCCATTGTTTCGGTGGTCTGTGCTTCTGTTCTAGCTGAGCAGCTATCGCTTTTGCTTTCATCAGAGCACCAATATTCAAACCGTCCATCTTGGCCTCCTTCTCTTGTTTGTTGTTTTATTCATCATGCTCTCCTTTGTTATTGATTTTGTTGAATTTAATTGAACAATAATAAAATATACATCGGGAGTCCTCAGGGCAACACGCGTCAACAAACTATTTTTAACTCCAAACAAACTATTTTAATCGAGTAGTACTTCGGAGCTACACAGAAAGACCACTCCAGGACTAGATCCTGACGTGGTCTGACCTTAAAAGATGTCGCAGGGAGTACTTTTTAGGGCATAGGTAACAGCATTTTAACCTCCTCCGTCATCCAGCATCAAATCCATAAGAGTCAGAGGAGCTCCTTTTGTAGCGTAATGGTAGAGATTAAGCGACTCCTCGGAGAGTTTATGTAACCGTAGCAAGCTTCCACTCATCCCTCAATCTTAACCCGTTTAGGATCTGGCCCGAACTCCTCATTCAGCAGCTGCAGAAAGACGACCCATGCATCAATCCCATTGCCAAACTCTTGATAAGTGTACAGTGGCACCCCTTCTTCCCGCTGTTGAGCTATTGCCCGTTCCACCTGTCCACGCGTTAGAGACAAACTAGCTCCACCTTCCACCACCCTCAGAGCACAACCGTTCTCACCCAGTCTTACCTCTATCAGCTTCACCACTGTCGCCATCTTTATTTCCCTTGTTTATCAGACCAGTCATCTTACTCCTTATGGCCGCCAGCTTACTCTCTTTTTCTACCACCTCATCCTGGGTCCGAACCTTTTCTGAACCCTCTTTAATTCGTCGTATTGGGGGTTTCTCGGGTTTCTCAAGTTTTTCGTACTGCGATTCCTCGGGCTCTCTCGACAAAAGAATCCCGTCCGGTACAGGAGTGAGTGTCCCGTCTTTTTCAACATGGTGGGGAATGATCTCCCCAACCGTCTCACCTTCACCCTTAGCCACGATCGGTGGAGGGAACAACGCTGCCTCCAGAACCTCTTCGATCTCTGGAATCTGCCTAACGTACCTCTGTACCATCACTGATTGAGTGTCCCTCAAAATCTCTTTCAGCAGGGACCAAGCCTCGTGCTTGTTCATTTCCTCTCTCCTTTGCAATGCGTTCTCGGATCTTATCTATACTCAATATATGCACCACAGCGTCCTGGCTACTCTGTATTTGCATCATCTCACTACTCCTCCTTATAGTTGTCCTATTTCATCATCTCCCAGATCACCCCGAGTATCTTTCTAATCTGCGTATGACCTGCGTCTGGGGGACAGTGCCGTAGGGAAGGAGCTATCCGTATAATCTGCCCATCCATCTCCATTGCAGTCCAACCGTCCTTAAGAAGTCTCTTGGCCGTTTTCTGCTGAGCTCTCTCCTCAAATGACATCTTACTCCTCCTTTACATGCATATCTATATGAAATTCATCCCCATCCACCTGCTCGATATCGCAGTTGGCAGTAGTCCCGTCGAGGTACCAGTCCAACTCATCCAGCTTATCTAACTCCTTTTGATTCACCACCAGAATCAGCTGAGCTTCTTTAATGCCGATCTTTGCTGCTGCATTAGCTATCTTCTGTAGGTTCGTCATCAAGTACCTCCTTTACTCTAACGACCATTGGGTAGACCTGGCGATTATACTCCAGAATAGCACTTGCCTTACTGACAACAGTGCCAATCTGCTGCCGAGGATTCTTCATTTCGCCATAATCCTTTCGATCCTCTATTTCTGTCAAAATTTCCACTACCTCCATCCAACGGTTACTTGACTCAGCTAGCACTTCAAGAACGAAGGATATCAGCGGACGGTGCTTTGGGCTCCTCCCCGCTTGACGACCAGACTCATTATTATGCTTTCCATCGCGTATTTCTCTCAGGCGCTCAAGGTCATCAAAGCTAAATTGCCTTCTAGCAGCTTCTGGGTTCAGAAAACCCACCTCGTGTGAAAAGCTCTCAGCCTGAACCCATGCTACAGAGCGCTTCAATTTCGTAGCTACATCCTTAACGCTGTAAGGGTGCACTCTCTCAATTACATAGGTCACTCCTTCTTCTACTAAGTCGGAGACGCTTTTACTCGTCTCCACAGCGAGCGCTTCTAACTGGTCTTGTAGCTTCGCGGGTAGGTTAAGGTTCATCGGTTATTTCCTTCAGCCCTTGATAGCCGTTCTCCTGTATCTCATGAAACCAGTTTACCAGTTCGAGTTGTACCCCAGCTGGCAGATCATCGGGTAAAGTATTCAGCTCCAATACCTCACCAACCGGCTCGAAGTTCACTCGATACAACTTCTTCGGTGTGCAATCTATCCGGTGTAGTTCCGCACACCCCGGTCCACATTTAACCAGCTCAAACGTCATCGGGCGCCTCCTTTACGTGCATATCCACGTGAAACTCGTCATCATCTACCTGCTCGATCTCGCAGTTGATAGTGGTCCCGTCGAGGAGCTGATCCATTTTATCCAGCTTATCCAGCTCCTTTTGATTCACCACCAGGATTAGCTGAGCCTCTTTGATTCCGATCTTTGCTGCTGCATTAGCCAGCTTCTGTAGGTTCGTCATTGTCCTTTCCCTTCATTATAAACTCAAAACGACTCAGCCAGTCGTCCAAAAACTGCTGGTGTAACCTCAGACTCTCCTCCATAACCGAAGCTGCACGTTGCATATCCTCAGCAGCAGACTGCATAGAAGAGCCCGCTCGTGCTACGTCCTCAGCTCCTACAAGGTAAACGTATTCACTCATCTGTCTCCTCCTTCCACACGGTCTCCAAGTTAGCAGCGTATTTCCTGAAGACTACAAGGACCCGACCTCGCTCCTGAATCGGTAAAGTCCGTGAGATCCGCACTGACTCTTTTCCTGCTGCTTCCAGCAGCTCAACGATAGAATACGCCGATCTCCCCTTCCAATCCATATACCTCAGTGCTGCCTGAGACATTTGCACTTCCCATTCCGCCTCTCGCTTTATACGAGCTTGCTTCTTTTCAGCTCGAGACATCGGGTGCCTCCTCCATGAGTTCACCGACCAAGTCTTGGATGTCATTAAACCAGCTATCGTTGATCTTTCGAATAATACGCCAGCTGTCATTGGCGTGATCCAGGACCCACTGCATCCTTCTTCGCTCCTCCAGAGTGATTTCGCTCTCCTCGTCCTCTAACAGGTCCGAGATCTCGCCCTTCAATTCCCTCATTGCAGGGCTATCTTCCTCGAAATCTTCGTCCACCAATGACATCAGCTTCTGTACGAAACGGTAAGCAGGGCGCTCTGGAATATCATCGCCCACATCCTCTAACTTATCCTCCAAGAAGCTAACACTATCATTGAATTCATCCTCCGTGACCTCTATAGTCTTATTATTCAGCGTGAATTTCATAGCCATTCTCCCTTCTATGCGATCCACTCATGAACTTTAGATGCGGCAGAGTCAATCATCCGGTCGAAGAGTCCACCTTTTTTACTGAACTCTTCTTCTATCGAAATCCTAATCTCCTCGAAATCCTCATTATCGAAGTCGCCAGCCCGCGCTTCAGCCCATCTCTCCATCATGAGACAGATAGCCTCTTCAATAACTGGTCTCGGATTCTGCTCCATTTCATACTTAAGCTCTTTATATTCACTCATCGCCGTTCTCCTCTCAGCTTGCGTAATCAGTGAGCTTCACAGAGACCCAGACCATAGAGACGTCCTGCTCAGCAGTGGGATCAATCCCCAGGTGTTGAGCCACAGCAAACAGTGGCAGGTCACCATCCGGAATACCATGGAAGTTACAGCCTAACTGAACATCCCACAGCACATAATCCTTATCAGCAAGATGCAGAGTCTCTCCCCAAATCTGCTCGAAGATCCACTTCTGTACCTCCATCATTAACTCTTCATTCAGCCAATCGTCTTCAGCAACGCCCACTATGATTCGGTCGTCGGAAGTTATGCACATAGCAACTCCAAGACCCTCAGTGGCCTCTACTACAAACCGATTAGGCTCAACATCTTTCCAGAACTCAGCATCCCGGAGCTCCTCCAACTTCTGTATCAGTTTTGCTTTCATCGCCGTTCTCCTTTCTACGAGTGATCTAACGTATGTACTCTTCGACTTCTTCCTCTTGGCCATTATTCCCAAGTCTCTTTTGACTACGCCTCTCATATGCATCCATGGCCCGACGCATAACCAGAAGCGGATCCTCCATACGAGTCTCCCCGACCGAAACGCTGAAGCTGTCGTTATTCTCCGGGTCCAACATAGCGCTCTTCACGTAGTCTACAACCTCAGCAAGGCCTGTAGCATGCTGCTCATTCTCCACGTCGAACAAAGCTCTTGAGCCACTACCGTTAAAGCGGACGGAAACAGTCTTGATCTTACCCATCTTGTGTTCTCCCTTTCTAGCAGTAGTATGGTACGAAGTGCCAAATCTCATCGATGTATATCGTGTAGCATGCATTCGGCTGCCCATCATCATCCCGAGTAAAGAGCGCATCCACAACCGCTCTCTGGATCTCTGCCCCTTCCGGTATCGAGTAGACGAAGATATGTACCCCACCTTCATCTCCGAGCTGATTATAACCGTACGCTTTGAACTCCAGACCGATCTCCTCAGCCTCCCTGACCAAACCCTCGACAAACTCCCGAATATCCTTATGATCAATCTCTTCGACCTGTGTGACCATCTCACCGAATTTCATAGCCGTTCTCCTTTCAGGCCATCCGTGGGCCATCGCCCAGGAACCATTCCATGATGGCTATGTAATAGTACATCTCTCCCGGGTAGTAATCGAAATAGGTATCATCCCCACTCGGCCCTTGGCCTATATAGCTCTTCAACAACACTGCGTGCCGGATATGAATCATGGCGCCCAACACCTTGTCAGCGGACATCCCATTCTCCTTCAAAAAGGGCCTATCCCTTTCGAGGTCATCAGCGGAAAGCCCGAGGTACTCCAGCTCTTCCCTCAGCCTCCCATGAACTACGGCTCGGAAAGACTCAGCCGACATCATAGCAACATAGGCCGGCGCCACCTCCGTAGGCGCGAGATAGAGCTGCCTTATGTCTTCAAGCAACTCCATCTGCTCGAATCTGTAGATCTCCGCCCCACCAATCTCTGTGACGATCTTTACCAAATTCTCTGGCGACAGGCTGAAGTACTCCAGAGCCTCCAGCATGTTCTCATTCTCGCCGAGGAATTTCGCCAGGCACATAGGTCCAACTCCGCCATCTTCCACATCATCGTCTACCACCCCGGCGTGGTATCGGATCGGATCGATGATCTCAGCATAAGTACTAATGTATTCTTCCTTCGTCATTCTGTTTTCCTTCCGTTCGAGTTAACTACGACAAGTTGTCGACCAGTTTGATCATCCGCTCGGTGCGGTCGTCGGTTTTTGGTTCAGACATAGCTGGTCTCCTTTCAGTGTTCAAAGACTTTCGTCTTCTTACGGAGTGTCTCGGCGGCGGCCTCTATCCCTGGAAAATCATCCTCCATCTCCCAGGCTTCCTCGGTGTAATCAGGGATAGCGCTAATCATCACATCAAACTCAGCAGCTGTGAGTTCAACGATCTCACCATCGAAAGTGATATTCGCTTTATCCTCGCTTGCCACTGTCTCCTTCCACCTATCCTTTATGGCCGTCCATCTATCAGGGCCAGTATACGCTTTCGGAACTGCTTTTGCTCCGATGAGCTCCTCTTCCGTGAGAGCCCCAGTTTCCTTAAGACAGTCCAGTTCATCATTGGAGAACTGTCCCTTCTTAATAGCCCCCGCTAGCCCCTCATTGGTGAGTTCGACCTTTGCTCCATTCATCTCTTGTTTTCCTTTCGTTCGAGTTAACTACGACAGGTTATCGATCAGTTTGATCTTTCGGGTTATACGATTTTCCAGCTCAGTGTCTTGAGCCTCATGCGCATCATCTGCATATCTTTCCAGCAGATCTTTGAGCTCGTCGATGTTCTCGTTGTACAGTGTGAGCTTCCGCTCCCGGTGCCAGCTGACGATCTTAAGGCTGTTCGGGTCGATCCACTTCTGAGTATCCAGCAGCAGATGCAACAGCGGGCTCCACGCTTCCTCGACGAATTCGCAGACGGCATCGGACTCTTGGACCATTGATCCGTCCATCCAGTCCGTCATGAACCGGGTCAAGCGATCATGAAACTTTTCGAGCCAGCTCATTTCCTGCTCATCGGTGAACCCCGGGCCGTGTTCCATCATGTTGACCTTCAGGACCCGAGCAATATCAGCCAGGTTCAGGCAGTACGCCCCGCTCTTCTTCCAGCCCAGAGGCATACTGTCGTAGTAAACCTCCAGCTTGGTAGCCTTCGCCTCGGACATGTCTTTTGGGAACGGCAAGTCCTGCGGGAAATCAGTCTGATGCGCCTTCCTTTCTTCCAGCCACTGATACAACAGCGCTGTTGCTTCTTGATCCCATTTCCGGTTTTTCTCCTCTAGACTATCGAGGTGCTTCTTTCCTGCTTCGCTTATATCACTCATTACACCGAACCTTTCGATTTATCCCACCATTCGAACGTGTTATCAGGGATCGACTCTACGATCCTCTGAATTACTGCATCCGTAGCTTCGAGCAGAGCATAGCACGGATTTGCTTCTGATGACAGATACGCAAGCTCTTTCTCCCTTTCTGTTTTGCTATGCGTCTTTGTTGCGACTTTAACGCCACTCTCAATCATCTCAACAGCCAAGCTCTGAAACGCAGCAGTGATTGCTCGCTGTTGATCATCATAGTGCTGAACTGCTTCCTTTTCAACTGCCGTCATCATAATTCAACCTCCTACGGCGACGGGTTACAATTTTCAATTTTTGTTGACAAATTAAATATAAATCACCCAATTCTTCCTTGTCAACAGTCTTAAAACTTCAACAGAGCAGAGAAGCCAATCCGTAGTAACAGGCATATGCCCGCACCAATACTCAGCACTAAAAATAGACTATTAAGTCTACTTCTTGTCTTTTCTCTCATAAGCTTTCACTTTCATAAAGTTAAAATCCTTAGCTACTGGACCCAGCGCAACCTGCCACTCAGCAGGAGTCAGCTTACGCCCTATTTGCTCTATTACGGGAATCAGAACGTTGAACTGAAAAGACTTCAGCTCAACGTGCAAATCTACCAATCCTTGATCAATGAGGGCATAGATCCGAAAACGTCCCTGCTTACCTCCAGGCTTAGCCAACAACAACAGCCTATTATCTCGACTGAAAAACAGGACTTCTTTACCGGTCGTTGTAACCTGCGAATGAGTACTGAAATTAATAACGACTCCCATTACTCTACCTCGACATACTCCGTGAAGATTACCAGCGCTTCATCGTAAGACCCGCAGCTCATAACGGCCTCCTGCATCTCCTCAGCGAGCTCCTTATGTCCCGCAGAAATCAGAGCACGCTTCACGAGGTTGATCAGATTAAAGACATTTCCGTCCTCTCCAATTAGCTTGACATGGACTCCAGTCTGCTTATCGACTTTAGACATCCTTTTCTCCTTTCTCATTCAAAAGGACAGCTAAGCGATCACTAATATCTTCAGCCTCTGCTGAAGTAACACTATAATCATCTGGCCAATAGGAGATGTCTACATCCCAACAGTCCATAAAATCGAAGATCGCCTGGGCTTCCTTTTCGGTGAAAACCTCCTCACGGCCTGTTTTCGTGTTGAGAATTTTTATCATGCGTCCTTTTCTATAGCGGTTATGTATTCGTTCACGGCCTCAGAGATCAAATCTCCGGTAGCAAGCATTGCTCCATCCTCGTCTGAAATAACAAATATCGATTCCGCACCGTCTTCTTCCCACTCGACGCAGAAAGTGTCATCTTGTCCATCTGTTCCAGGAAGTAACCACTGACCAACGAAGGCGTTAAACGTCCCGTCAGGCCTTTCCCCCAACAGAGACTCCTGCTGAGCCCGCGCCAACTTCTTTTGCCACTCAAAGTCTTTCAGCCGGCGCCGAGCCTCCCTGGTCTTTGCCTTCCAAGGATCAAAAAGCTTTTCGAGCTCTTTATCAGACAGAACGCCCATCTGCACGGCGTTCTCCATCTCTTCCTCGTTAAAGGCACCCTCATGAATCGCTCTCGCGAACTCTTCATTACTAAGCCCTATTGTTTCAGCGTTCATCAGTCTCGCCTTTCAGTATTCAAAACCGATTGTGAGAACACCGCCGACGTACTTGACGTCAACCATCGCATCATCGGAGAAGAAACAGACTACGTCGATAGCCTCGAGTTTCGGGACTGCAAACTGGCTTCGGTGATTATTACTGGTGCTGTGCAGTTGAACAGTGCCCTCCTCTTCCAACAAGTGAAAATCTTCCAACTCGATGATCTTCTCGATTCCGAGTTTCTCCAAAATCAGGAAGTCCGCCGGGTCAATAGCCTCCCAATCGTCACCCTTCTCTACGTCCATTGCCGTCAGCCTATCATAGACCTCTCTTGGCGTTTTATTCCGGCTCCACTCCTCGAAGCTGAGGCCCTCAATCTTAATCTTCGCCATCATATTCTCCTTTCAGAATTCTCTCACTTTCATTCTGACCTTTTCCAGCAAGGCTTTATCCCAAACGCCATCGATGATACACATCTGACGGAATCTTGCTTGCGGATCCGTGCCCTGCATGAATCCGTCCTTCAGAAGTTCAAATTCCTCTTCCGTAAGAAGAACAGTCTTCCCATGATGAATGATCTTAATCTTCGACATCCTTCTCTCCTTTCAGTCTGCGAAGTGAGCAGTCACTGCAGCTTCCATGGCGTCTTTTATTTCCTCATCATATTGGTCAACGAAAGTATGCTTACCGAGTTTCTCCTCTCGGATTCGCTTCCCAAGATCCATGATAAAAACGCCCTCTATCTCATACGTGTTCGGCTCCGGTGGGCTGAGTAGATGGCCAGGCAATCCCTTCTCGACAGTGAAGTCAATCTCGAGTTCTACATCCCTGCTGATGTGAAGCTCTGCGGTTAGCGATTGTTTTCTCATCCGTTGTTCTCCCAGTCGAAAGGTGTCAGCGGAGGCTCCTTAATAATCAGCCCACTCCACTGGAAAATTTCCTGATCTCCCAACCCATCTCGGTTAATATCCTTCCAAATTCCCAGGTTCTCATGGTGAAACACGAAGTACATCGAGTGTACAGCTTGCTCGACTTTGTCTGAAGCACCATCGTTCCCGGCGGGAGCGCAATACCACACGCGATTAACCGTATCTTCTTGTCCTGCTCGGACCAACCAGAACCCAGTGACTCCTTTCAGCTCTCCACTCTCTGAGTATTCAAGGTTCCACTCCCGACAGGCAGCAGCCAAATTCTCCTCGAACGTCCTGAGTTCGAAGTCGACGATTGCAGCCTCCCAGCCTTGAGGCGGATCCGACAGATATTTCCCATGCGGTACTAACCTAAATTTAATCCTCGCCATTTTCATTCGCCTTTCAGGTTTCCGAGGAGTCTCCTCAGTGAAACGATAATTTCATCAAGGAATTCTCCCTCTGCTGTAGTAAAATCATTATCGATAACATGATCATAAAAGTGATCGTCATGACTACTTTTAGACCACTGAAGAAAACTCAGAACAGCCCGAAGTTGGACATCCAGCGCCTGTTGTTCCAGCCAAGGTAGCTTGGATTTCTCTACTTCATACCAGAGATTGAATCGATCTTTTTCCTCCCGATCCTCAGCTCCTTTCTTTTCGAAGAAATCCACCATCTCTTCGAAAGTACGCCATTCCATTTCATCTTCTTCGGTGCTGATGGCGTAAGGTTTACTATCATCTTCGATCAGATTATCAAACCAGCGCTGACGGAGTTTCGCCTCGATCTCATCTTCGCAGACATAATAGCTCAAACTGCAGACAGTTTGAGCCAGATATTCCCGGTTCTCCTCATCCCGAACATCTCCGAGATTCTGGACGATCTCGCAGAAGAGATCAGCCGCAGAATTAACTCCGACGATCGTGGTGTTCTCCATGTAGTTATCGGAGCCGCCACCGGTGTCCCCAATAACTACCCAGACTTTCTCTTTTGTGGTCATTCGACTTGCTCCTTTCAGTATAAGCACATTCTCCCTGAGAGCTAACTCAGGAAGTCGTCATGCAGAGCTCTTCGCTCTGGGTTGATAACCTCTCCAGCATACAGATCCATCAGCTCTTCAAAGATGATCCATGCTTCCATTCGATCGACTGTCTTGAATCCAGAGTGTCGTTTACCCAGTAGCGGAATCGCAGTTACAACGATTTGCCCAGCAGGTTCTGTTCGAAAAATCCAGAGACGTCCAGATTCATCTCTGACAATGCGTTCGACCTCGCCGGTCATAAATCTCTCTTTATATCCCATCTCAGTACTCCTCAGTGCAAGTGATCTCAGGCTCCCGTAGAACACCATCCCACTCCACACCGTCCTCCCAGACCTCAGTGACCCCTAAAGACTGAGCCTCCTTGTCCGCTTCGTCGTAGTGATTCTTCACAATCCAACGAACTTGCTGCTCGGTCAACGGTTTGCTGCTCTTGATAACATAAGTTACCAATGCAGCCTCCCGAACATCAACAGTGTAAGCATGAATCTTCGCCATATTCAACCTCCTTATGCGACGGGTTAACAATTTTGTTGTAATTTATTGAAATAAATATAAATCACCTTTTGCAGGCGCGTCAACCTTCACTCATACCATCCAGATAAGGATCATGTTCTAGTAGCGTCTCGTTCGGACTCTTAACCTTATGTTTCTCCCCAGCATTAAGACCAGCTCTCATAATCTCAATCTGGTCCTCATTCCACTTTTTATGCTTCTTACCATCTGGAGCACCATCAGCAGGAGTCCAAGGAATAGCAGACCAGGCGAAACCGAGGCCAAAGGAGTGAATCGCATTCGACTGCTTCCTACGAAGGTCATCGTATAGATCATGGCATAGATTAACCAGCACTTTCGGGCCAACAATACGTAATTGCTTCAGTTGTTTCCCTCGAATCTGCAGGTGATAAGCTTTACACCCAAGAAAACCAGCGATTCTTGCTAGCAGCATACACTGATACGATTTTGAGTATCTCAAGTCGACTTCAATTTGCTCCTGACTTTCACGAGTCTGTTCATCCTTATATTCCGGATATGCTACGATCAGTCTCTCAAAGAAAACTCTAGCATTCTCTCTTTCATGTGGAGTGGTGCTCTTATCCTCCGACAGTCTTCGGAGATGCTCAATCCGTTGATAGATTGTACTGGTGCCTTCTGTCATTTCTGCGCTCCCAACGCCTCGATGATGAGTAGAGCTTCATCTCTAATCCCAACGGATACAACATCAGGAGACGACTTTCCCCTCTTACGAGCAAACTTATCAAAAACCTCCTGCGCTACCGTTTCTAGTTCATGTGGCTCATAGATCCCTCTTGGGGGAATAAATGCCCAAATGTGATATCGTAACCCAGAGGGCCATTCTATCCGTACTCCGCCGGTGAACTCGAAGTTATAGCCCTCAGGACTCGCTATTTGCTCAAGAACCTTTCTCTTCAAGCCTTTCAGCGGTATCTCCACTTCTGTTACTTTTACTCTCCACATCCTTTTTCTCCAATTCCGTTATCTTGATACATTGCTGGTAGAGAAACTTCGGAAGCTGCTGCAGCTTCCATTTCGGCCCAATGCAATCCCCTTGCACCTCATACAACGTATGGAGCAAGTTTAAGTGAACTCCAAGCAGTGCCTCGAAGATTCGGTTATCAAAACTAATATCAGCGCACTCCGGAGCTGGTTCAGAACCTCGATGAAGAACAAATTGGTTGATCGCGAGATTAATCGCGAGGATCAAAGCCCTCTGCTGCTCTACATAAGCAGAGCCATCATCGAGGTTCTGTC
>SDBT01014317.1_pt1 | contig 12650 bp, 12 predicted proteins | sample 2277101 | NCBI WGS metagenome assembly SDBT01 (sample SAMN10404973, study PRJNA504765) | marine sediment metagenome | isolation source: marine sediment core GS10_PC15, 103 cmbsf | place: Arctic Ocean: Southern Knipovich Ridge | collected 2010 | reverse complement strand
CGCCCGATTCCGCTGCCTCTTTGTTGGTGACACCGTAGGCAAAGCCCCTGGTATCGGTAAGGGCGTCGAACACCCCTCCCATTATATCGTATGAGGGGTAGCGTGAAGAGAGCACCCTTGTTGATATCTGTCCTGCCAGTTCAGATGAGAGGTCTTCCTGCCTTAAAGTCCTCTCACCCCTTTGCCACGCCTTGACCATGGGGGCAAAGGGCAGGTTCTGCGCTATATGGAGCCTGGGGAGCACTCCTTGGAACCTCTTGTCGGACTGAAACCTCTTGCTTGCCTCCCAGGCGGCTATGGTCCCGGCCCCGCTGCCCACGGCCTGGAAGTAGTGGTCCGGGAGCCTCCCTATGGCCGAGGCGGCCTCGAGCATCACAGCGCCCAGCCCGTCTCGCTTTGCTATGTTCTTGACCCCTCCTTCGAAGGGGAGGCCGGTCATGATGGCTATCTTCTTGGCCATGTCTATGGCGTCCGAATAATCACCGTCCGAGATAACTACGGTAGGCAAGGAGCCCGGGGGCTCAAGGTACCACATCTCATCAAGGCACATGAGGGGCACGACGATGATGGCCCTGTACCCCGTGACCTCGGAGAGGTGGGCAAAGGCCCTTGCCGTGTTACCGGCCGATGCCACCACAAGGCCGTCGACGCGGTTGTCCCTTGCGTTTTCGATCACCACGGCAGCCTCGAACTCCTTGAACGTACAACTCTTTACTTGGGCCCCGGCCTCCGGCCAGTAGCCGCTGAAGGATATGTAGAGGTTATCAAGCCCAAGGGAGCTGCCAAGGCCCTTTGACCTGAACACTATGGGGCCGTTCACCTTGCTTTTGGGCTTATGGACCGGGAGCCAGTTGTATTTCCAGAGGCCCTCGCCTGCGTCATCACGGAATTCCTTCTCAATGAACTCAGTTACAAGCAGTGAGTCCGTGCAATGCTCGCAAAAGGCAAAATAGGTGTCCTCAAGGACCTTATCGCACTTGGTGCACCTTATCCCGAAATGGCTCATAAGAGTCCTGCCACCAGTTCCATTATGTCGGTTATCACGATCTTATTATGGTGGTCTTCCATGGCCTCGTTTACCTTTCCGTAGCAGGCCGGGCAGCTAAGTATAAGCCTGTCAGCGCCCTTGTCCACGGCCTCGTCTATGGTGAGCCTGCCTATTGCGGTGGCGTTTTCCTCAAACACCTTCCTTGCGGCCCCTCCGGCCCCGCAGCACCTGGAGTTCGCCCTGTTCCTGTCATACTCAAGAAGCTCAACGCCGGGGATGCTTTTAAGCACGCTCCTGGGCTCCTCGGTTATGCCCACGCCCCTGCTTAAATAGCAAGGGTCGTGGTAGATAAGTTTCTCTTTCAGCTCTTTCTTGATGGACAGCCTTCCCGAGGCCAGCGAGTCCAGTACGTACTGGCTAATATGCCTTATCCTGAATGGGAGCTTTTTGCCATAGTAAAGGGGCCAGTCCCTTACCATGATGTTCACGCAGCACGGGCATGAGCAAATAAGGGTCTTTACACCCCGGGCCTCATACCCCTCAACCAGCCTGCGCACGAGGCCCTCAAGGATGTCATGCTGACCGGTTATAAAGAGGGGGAACCCGCAGCATACCTCCTCTTCAGGGGGGAGCATGGTGAACTTCTCTCCTATAGCCCCCAGCACCAGGACATCGCCCCTGACCATGGGCATGGCCGTATAGGACCCGGTGCATCCTGCGTAATAAGCTATATCTGCCTTGTCGGCTACTTTAACCTCAGTGGGGAACCAGGGGCTGTAGCGCTCCTCCGCAGGCTTGTCGTAGACGTTTCCGGTCCTTAACGTTACCTCTGGCATCATGGCCTGCATCCCAATTGGGCCAAGCCCGCGCCTTACCATCTCGCGCCTTAGCTCCGGCCAGAGCCTTTGTGTGAATATCCCGACCGTACAGGCCTGCCCGCACGCCCCGCAGGTGGTGCACTCGTATACAGCCTTCACAAAATGCTCAAGCGTCTGCTTGCTTATCTCGTCCGGGCCGAAGAGCCTTGCCTTGAGGGAGTCGGTCTTTCTTAAAAATTCCTTGTACATTCTTATCTTCTCGGGCGGAGATACCGAAGGGTCGCCTGACACTTCCTGCACGGGACAGTGCTTCAGGCATTCGCCGCACTGGGTGCACGCGTCTAATTCTATTAGCTGCTGCCTGCTTAGAGTGCTAATGAAGGTGTCTTTCTTATTCATCGTCATGTACCAGGCTCCTAAGGGTCCGCTCCCGCCTTGAGGCGTCATATGAGACAAAGGGCGCGGTGAATATGTGCGACGGCACTACGGATATAACAAGCATGGCCAGGGTAAAGTGCAAGGCGAACAGAGTGCTCTCGGGAAGCATGGCCGGGCTGAAGGCAAGCCCGTCCATGACATATTGCTTGACCTTTACGATGTCGGGCCTGTAGACGTATCTGAGGAGCCCTCCGGATATGGCGGTTAGCAGGATGGACGTTGTAAGAAACAGGTTGTATCTGGATGTGAAAAAGTCCTTAACGGCTACCAGGGATATGACCCTGAAAAGAATTATGTATATGAGGGAGACGGGTAATGTGTAGGCCGTCACCTTGGCAAGGGGCATCAGAAACACCACAAGGGCCGGGGGTGTTATAAAAACGTATCTCAGGTGGGTTGTGAATACTATTATGAACGATGCGTGGAACACCCACTCCCCAAACCAGAGCAAGGGGTTTGCTCTAAACAGCCTCTTTAAGAAAAGGATATCGAACACGGATTGGACGAAAGAAGAGATAGCGCTTCCCTTGCCCGGCATTTCCTCCATGCTCTGCCTTGACCACAGGACGAGCCGCCATATGACCCTTATGTAAAAGGCCGCAACGACAATGTAGGCGATCATTGTAAGGGCAATAGTCATATATCGTCAGTCTCCACAACTTATGCTGACAGCAAGTATCGGTGATTCATATGTTCTGTTTTCCAATAAAGAGCAAGGATCATATACAACATTAACATTACGTGCGGTGGACATGCACATGTAATTATTTCTTCAATGAGCCATTATATCTACTTCCTGAATGCTATGCTTGCGTCCTTCGGAAGGCAGAAACCCGCCTCCACCTCCATGGCCTTGATGATGCCCGAAGGCACGGGGCAGGCGGTATGCTTTAAGCATTTCGCGGCGGATATGTAAACAGGGTTTGAGAGAAATCCGGTGAACACCGACATCTTGTCCAAAGACACCAGGTCTTCGGACATTTTCTCTACCATCTCGCACTCTGTATCAAGGGTGATGGCGATCTGCTTGCCATCGGCCTCTATGGTGGCGGTGATGGTCGTCAGTAACCCGCATATTCCGGAATCAACAACGACCTTTGTCATCCCTTGACCGTTACCTTGGAGCCGGACGCCTCCACCAGCTTCTTCACGTTCGGGAACTTGTCCTTCATGTGGGGTATGTGCATCGCCATCATGAACTCCTTCTCGAAATTGGGAGACACGGCTATCTCAACGTACTCAAGCCACCTGGAGCGCTCTCTGGCCTCCTGTCGCTTGCCAAGGTTCATAAGCGCCATGATGGCCCCGTCTCCGGCCGCGTTGCCTACTGAGTAGACATTGTCTATCTCGCAGTCCGGGAACATGCCAAGGACCATGGCGGCCTCTTTGTTGATGTAGCTGCCAAATGCGCCCGCCAGTATCACCTTGTCCAGTTTCTCGATGCCCATCTTCTGCATCATGAGCTTTGCCCCGGCAAAGAGAGCTCCCTTTCCGAGCTGGAGCGCGCGGACGTCGCCCTGGGTGACAGTGATGTCCTGCCCTATGGAGGTCTCGTCAGCCCACGCAAGCACATACTCGAACCTGTCATCAGCGTCCTTCCTCACCCTTGGGGTATCAAGGTCCTTGTCGAACCTGCCGGACTTGTCGATTATGCCGGCCTTGAACATTTCCGCCACCACGTCGATTATTGCAGAGCCGCAGATGCCCTTGGCCTCCACCTTCTCTATATGGGTATGCCATTCCGCCTTGCCGATGACCTTGTAGCGGGAGTCCTTGGTCTCGGGGTCTATCTCCACCTTCTCAATGGCCCCCGGGGCGGCCCTCATCCCGAACTTGATCTGCGCCCCCTCGAATGCCGGCCCCGTGGCGCATGAAGTGGAGCATATCTGCTTTGAGTTACCAAGCAGGAGCTCGCCGTTCGTGCCAATGTCTATGATAAGTATGTTCTCGTCCTGCTTATATGGTTCCTCCGCTATCAGCACGCCGACGTTGTCCGCGCCCACGAAACCCGCCTCGATGGGCAGCACATGGATGTATGAACCCTTGTTGATATTGATCCCCATGTCCCGGGCCTTGATGTTAAGGTCGTTCTGCACGGCCGGGATGAAGGGGGCCCTGCCGATGTATATGGGGTTCATGCCAAGGAAGATATGGTGCATGGCCGTGTTGAACACAATGGTCATGTCAACGATGAGGCCGCCGCCTGACCCGCCATTTCCCCTGATATCTTTCGTACTCTTATCTATTAGCTCATTGAGGCCTTCGATCAGAGCCTTCTGCATTGTATCAAGGCCTGTCTCGTTGGTCATGGCATAGGTGATCCTGCTCATGACGTCCTCTCCGTAGGGCACCTGAGGGTTCATCATGGATTCCGTGTTTATCACCTTGCCGGTGGTAAGGTCACAGAGGTACGCTGCCACGGTGGTGGTGCCCACATCAATTGCAAGGCCGTAGGACACGTCCACAAAACCCGGCTCCACCTTTATCACTTCCCTGTCCAGCCATACCGTGACGGTGACCTTCCAGTTGCCCTCGCGTATTGTGTCCTGCAGGTTCAGAATGACAGTGAAGTCAAATTCCAGTCCTTCCAGGCCATATTGGTCTTTTATTGCCGCCTGAAGCCTCTCCACATCGCCGACCGTGATGTCATCAAGCGTTGGCTTCTGAAGCTCCACAAAGTACTTCTTCGGCGCGGGATCTAGGGAAACGGTGATCTCCCGGGCAGTCTTCCTTACGATCTGCTTGCCTGCCCTTGATTTCTCGGGAACGAATATCTTCACATCCCCCTGCACCTCGGTGCAGCAGGCAAGCCTGATGTTCTGGCCGTCCTCTGGCTTAATATATTTGTCCTCCACCTCGGTGCGCGCGCTGAGATGGCTCATCCTGGACTCGATGGCGTCCTTTTCGAAATAGCCCTCTTCTATTCTGACCTTGCATTTTCCGCAGGTGCCTTTGCCCCCACAGATGGCCTCCAGGTCAACGCCCAGTTGCTGGGCGGACTCAAGAAGGTTCCTGCCCTTTTCCACCTCTCCACGGCTCCCCGAGGGCTGGAATATCACTTTATGCTTAGACATCTATCTTCCTCCATATCATTTATCGTATCTATTGCATTTTTTGTTTCGGGGCCTGAGCCGGGCTTCCTCCTGCCGTATGGGCAGATGTTTACGCAGAGTCCGCAATTGGGTTTCCGGCTATTTCGCTTTGAATTTTCCTTATGCCCCCTGCATTTGTCATGGTCGACCATCAGGGGGAAGGGATTTTTCCTTGACCATTTCTCACCGCTTATCGCGCCTGCCGGACAGTGCTCAACGCACAGGGTGCACTCTCCGCAGAGGCATGAGTCCACAGGGCCGTCCACGTCCAGCGGGGCGTTGGTGAGCACGGTAGTGAATGAAAGGCGGGGGCCGAAATCCTTGTTTATGAGCAGGCCGTTCCTCCCTACCCATCCAAGCCCGGAGCAGGTGGCGGCCACCTTGTGGCTAAAGAGGTCATAGAGCCTGGAGATGAACGTGCCGTCCCTCCTGTCGGAGTCAGGGGGTATTGTCAGGTACCTGTACCCGTTCTCCTTAAGGCGGCGTGCGGCCTTTTTTTCGAGCGTGGATAGTAACTCGACCGTATCTTCGTTGAGCTTCCTGTCCACCCCTATGGAGATGGCCCAATTCAGGTGGGCTATCTCCTCCTCCAAGGCCTCCCGGACCTCGCCGAAACCAACTACCGTGGCCCCGCATTCAAGCAGGTATTGTTTAAGGTCAAGGTCCATCAGCCCTTGTTCTTAGCCTCTGCCTCTTCCTTCATCTTCTTCAATGAGCTGACCATGTTAATAGCGTCTTTAAGCGCGTTGTTGGCGTCAGCAGCATAACCGTCCGCGCCGAACTTGTCGGCGATGTCCTCTGATACCGGGGCGCCGCCGATCATGATCTTGATGTCCGGGTTCTTTGCCTTGAGGTCTTTGATCACCTTCTGCATGCCCACCATCGTTGTGGTCATCATGGCAGAAAGGCAGACCAGCTCGGAGTCGGTCTTGATCTGCTCTTCCACGAACTTATCCAGGGGCACGTCGCGCCCGAGGTCAAACACCTCGAAACCGGCCACGTCGAACATCATCTTGACAATGTTCTTGCCGATATCATGCACGTCGCCCTCAACGGTGCCGATGACCACTGAGCCCCTGACCCCGAGGTCCATCTTCTTGACGTGGGGCTTGAGGATGTCCAGCCCCGCGTAAAGCGCGTCAGCGCACATGAGGAGTTCGGGGACAAAATACTCCTGGCTCTCAAAGAGCCTGCCCACTTCCTCCATGCCGCTCACGAGGCCATCGAATATGGCGTTGTTGGGGTTGATGCCCTCGTCAAGCGCGATCTGGGCGTATTCCTTTGACACGTCCTCGTCGTACTCGATCACGGCTTCTTTTAGCTTTGCGAATACTTCCTTTTCCCTTTCTTCCGATGCCATGCTATACCTCCTTGGTATTAGCCATTTATTTACCGTAGTTTTTTACCGTGTCCATCATCGCGTGGAAGTTCTCGGGTGGCACAGTGGGCCAGATGTCGCAGCCCGGCCATATGGCGCTGGCCCCGTCGTCCAGGCACTTTGTCATGGTGTCCTTCACGAGATCGGGATTGCCCTCTACAAGCACGTTATAGGGATCGAAGTTGCCGAATATGAGGGCGTCCTGGCCGAGCTTTTTCCTCGCGTCAACCATGTCGTTCTTCTGGTCAACGCTTATGGCGGTGGCCCCGGACTCCTTCATGTCCATGATGATGTCGTTGGTCTTGCCGCAGATGTGGAGCACGCTCGGTACGCTGATCTGCTCGAAGATGGTCTGCAAGTGCGGCAGTATCAGTTTATTAAAACTCCTTGGGCTCAGCACGTCCGAAGTCGCGCCCATCTCCCTGACCGTCAGGTAGTCAACCCCGGCCTTCTCATACTCCTTGGCAACGGCGATGATGACCTTTGCGAGCTTGTCCAGGAGCGCGTTGACCATGTCGGCCTTTTTGAAGGAAAGCTTCAGAAGGTCGTTAAGCTCCATTATCTGCCCGGCAAGGGTGAAGGGCCCAAGGACATAGGAGCCGATGGGCACCTTGCCGCCGAGTTTCTCCTTTGCAATGCCTATGGCTTCCCTCATGAGCGGGACCCTGCCGCGGACGGCGATGTCCTCGGGGAAGTCTATGCCCATCTCTTCCTCGTTATGGATGACCTTTTCCTTGATAGTGGGGTAGAGCAGGTCTTCGGAGTCGGGGTAGGTGTTTATCTGGCATCCGAGGGCCTCGGCCTCTACGCACAGGTCAAAGGGGAGCACGCAGCAGTCGTACCCGAATATCTCATGGGTGGAGGCCGCTGTCTCGGCCATCTGCTTGGCGTCCTGGTGCACCTGCGCGAACTTGTAGCCGAGCTTGTCAAGCCCCTCGGTAGTGGCGTTACCCATGCCGCTGAAACAAGCCGGCCTGTCCGTATCCTCGCCGGCGAATAATCTCATTACCCTCTCTTTGGACGTCATTGTCTCAGACATTAAACAGTCTCCTTTATCGAATTGGTTGGTTTTATTTCTTGCCCTTTTTGCGTCCGCCCCCGGCCTCCAGCTTCTCAAGGAAATCAGGGAAGTATTTCCTTATGGGCAGGTCGGCGTTATCAGAGATTTTGCCGGTCTCGTCAAATACGAGTGTGGATAAAAGTATGTGAGCCGTAGCCACGGCCGGGAAAATCCTCGGCGCTGTAACTATCGGCCCGAAGAGGTCGAAATCGCTCCAGAGGGCGGAAGACATGCCCTGGGCCACTGCGTCCATGGCCCTGAAGCCCTCAAGCCCCCAGGCCTCCTTGGCCTCTTTCCACATGTGCGTTCCGTTCGAGTAAGCGCTCCCGCTCGGCAGGCCAAGCTCCTCTTTTATGAGCTTGTTTGCAAGCAGGCTGAATGAGGTGGAAGGGAGGTTCATGACCGAAGTGTCCACTAGCACGCTCTCGAAATCCCCCGCGCCCTGCTCAAGCAGGCTTTTTAAGGATTTAAGCCTTCCTGCGGGGCTCTGGTCGGTGTCGTCGAATGCCTGCACTATCACATGCTTTATACCCAAGTCCTTGAGTTTTTGAACCTGGCCCTTGATGTCCTTGTCCCACGGCGTGATGCTGTTATAGAGGAACTTGTCCTGTACGCCGAGGCTTGCTATGTATTCGGTCGCTTTTTCCCTTTTTTCAGCGACCCACATGTCGATGCCAAAGGGCATGTCTGTGTTCTCAAGGTAGAAGTCAATGTATATTTTCGCCTCTTCAGCGGAGTTGGCGACCATGGCCACCATGGAGGGGATGCCCGTTGCAGCGGAAAGCTCTTCCTGCTTCTTTAAGTACTCCTTTGCCTTTTTCCTGTCAAAATTGCCTTTTCTGTCCTCAAGTATCCTGTCTTTGTTATGGAACATGGAAGCGATAAGCAAGGGGGGGTTCTCACCCGGCTGGCCGCCCACCTTGTGTCCGCCTATGTTGAATACCTTCTGTTCTTTTGAAAAAGTAAACATGATCTCTCCTTGGGGTTAGTAAAGAATTCGGGAGGACAGGGAGCCTTTTGGGGCGTCCTGTCCTCCCGTGCGTTTCTAGAATACGCCTTTGTCGAACTTGGGCGATGGGAGGTATTCCCACTCTTCGCCGGCCCTGTGCTTGGCGTCGATCTCAATGCACTTCAAAGCGTACTCGAAGGCATAGGGGATGCCTGTGCCGCCGGGCACGAAGCCCGCCAGGATCATGCCTACAGATGCCGCCTCAAAGACCTGCTCGCTTGTGGCGCCGGCCTTGATGGCCGGGATCACGTGGATGATGCACCGTGGAGAGCAGTAAGCGACCCCGCCGGACATGAACATGAGCTCCTTGACAGCCTTCGATAGTGCCCCCTCTCCAAAGATGCTCTCGTAGAAGTCTGCGAAGGTCTTGCCCGGTACCGGTGTAACTGTGTTGATGATCTTGAACATTCTGGGCACGAACCCGCAATGCTCTTCCATGTACGCATTAACCTCATCAACAGTCATTTTCTTAACATCTGCAATATCAAGCATTTCTCCTCCTTCGTTTTTGGTTACTGTTGTTTCCGGCGCGCTTGTCATGCCGAAAAACTCTTTGAGTTCATCCCACATACTCACTTGAGCCGCCTCCCTTGTTGCACAGGATTAATACGGCTTTCGAATTCCTTCCCCTCGTCACCTCCCCTTTTAGAGTTTCCATTCCCTGGCTACCTGAATCATCTTCTGTATGTTCACGTAGGGAACGGTTGGCGGTATATCACAGCCCGGCATGAGGACAAAGCCCCCGTCGGTGCCAGCCTTCTCGATCGTTTCCTTACAGCTTTTCTCCACGTCGTCCACCGTGCCCTGGAGCATGATGGCAACCGGGTCCACGTTGCCCCCAAAGCACATCTTGCCGTGAAGCACTTCCTTGGCATTGCCTATGTCGGTCTTGTGGTCAAGGCTGATGCAGCTTGCCCCTGTATCCGGCATAACATCAAGCCTGTCGGTGGTGTTCCCGCATATGTGCAGGAGCGTATGGGCGTTTACTGATTTGGCCCAGTCAGTGAACTGCTTGAGGTACGGTACGGCATAGTCCTTGAACTGCTTCTTGGAGATAAGGTCACCGGATGCTGTTGGGTCCGCCAGGCTGATCACAAGCATCCCGTCCTCCACAAGAGGTTTATAGAGGTGGATCAGCAGGTCGGTGGTGAACTGGCAGGCCTTGTGCACCAGGTCCTTGTTCTTGAAGGTGGCCTTCATGAAGGTCTCCTCTCCCACAAAGCGTGCCGCAAGCGTGAAGGGTCCCCACGCGGTCACGGTGACCACGTACTCGTCGCCAATTTTCTTGAGCGTGTCCCTGAAGGCCTGTGATACGTTCTGTACCACTGGCTGGTTGTCAAGCATTGCCATATCGAACTTCTCAAGGTCCTCTACCGCGTTTACAAAGTGCTCCTTGAGGTCAGGGGCCCCTATCTCGCGGTACTTGATGCCCCCGCCAAAGGCTGACGCGTGGAAGTTGTTGTAGCCAGATCCGGCATAGACGATGTCGCAAAGCAGGCGGGCAGCCTCGGTGACAAGCATGTCTGTCATTTTTGAGGGGTCAGTGGACATGTCCTCGAAACTTGTCCCGAAATCCTTTATGCTCCACATGCCCCCCCCGAAAAGGGTAACGGGAATCCTATCCGGTTTGCCGCCTTCGTAAGCCTTGAGTATTACCTCTTTTGAGTTCATAGCCCTCCATGCCTGATCTTTACTGGTTAATCAAAAACGATCTCGATCTCTTTCTTGCGTAAAGCCCTTCGAGTATTCTGATTAATGCGTCTCCTTAATGCGTCTCCCCTGGAGCCTGAAAACCCGTGCAATTACTTATCTCATCTGAGCTGGATAAGGGAATGCGTACATTTTATATATCAAGTTCCATGCCATTAAGGAAAATCGAAATAAATTAGCTTATTGTGGAGATAGTAAAGAATTTTGTGAAAGCAATCGGGAAAGTTTTACCCAGCAGATGGGGTATATCGCCCCGGTGTTCCATCTGGAGTTCCATATGGATTCAGGGGTGACTTTTACTGCTTTTTCTGAATCTTCCCCTCCAACTGTCTGTACTTTCTCATGGCGACCGAGAGGGTCGAGGAGTCGGAGATGGCTCCCGATATAAGGATGGTATCGAGGATCTCGTCCATACTGGCCCCTTCTTCTATGGCGCGTTTCATGTGAGACTCAAGGCAATGCTCGCACCTAAGGGCGGAGGACGCGCTTACAGCAACAAGCTCCGCTGTTTTTTTATCAAGGGCCTCGGGCTCAGAGTACAGGGAGAGCCCTTTCAGTATGAAGGGGTTGAATGTGCGCGGGCGGCGCTTGAGTATGCCAAGCAGGAAACCAAGCTTGCCTCTGTGTTCTTCTATAAGTTCGGCAAGGGAGTCACTGAGCCTGGTTGACTTCATAAGCTCCCTGGCTTCTTTTAGTTGATCCTTATCATCCTTTTTATTTTTATCGTTGCTCATCTGTTCTCCTTTAATTGTCGATTTTTAGGAATCTGTAGTAAGTCCATATTTCTTGAGCTTCAGGTAAAGCGTCTTTCTGTTGATGCCAAGCAGCCTGCTGGCCCTGGTCTGGTTCCAGCCCGATTCCTCGATCACCCGTTTTATGTGCCTTTTTTCCATGTCCTCAAGCTGCAGGGACCCTTCAGGCATGGTGTCGGCCCTTGAGGGCTCTGCATGAAGGGAAATTTCCTCAAGGCCTATCAGCGTTGAGTCTGCAAGTAACACGGCCCTCTCGATAACGTTCTCAAGCTCCCTGACGTTTCCTGGCCAGTGGTAATCCTTAAGGATTTGAAGTGCCTCGGGGCTTATGCCCCTGATGTCCTTTGTCAGTTTCCGTGCGTATCGCTCGATAAAAAGCTCAACAAGCCGGGGCAGGTCGTCCATCTTTTTCCTGAGGGGAGGCACGGCAAGGTTTATGACGTTAAGCCTGTAGAAGAGGTCCTCTCTGAACTTCCCCTCAGCGACCATCTCCAGGAGGTCCCTGTTGGTGGAGGCGATGACTCTCACGTCGGCGGTGTAGGTCTTGTTGCCCCCGACCCGCCTGAACTCGCCGCAATCCATGAACCTGAGCAACTTGGGCTGGAGTTCCACGGGCAACTCCCCGATCTCGTCAAGCAGCAGGGTACCCTTGTCCGCGGCCTCCACTATGCCGTATTTTGTCTTGTAAGCGGTGGTGAAGGAGCCTTTTTCGTGCCCGAAGAGTTCTGACTCTATCAACTGCTCTGAAAGTGTAGCGCAGTTTAGCGCTGTAAAGAGAGCGTTGCTCCTCTTGCTGTTCTTCCAGATGGAGTTGGCTACAAGCTCTTTGCCCGTGCCGCTCTCCCCTGTTATCAGTACCGTGGAGTCAGAGGGGGCGACCTTTTTGATGAGCCTCTTTACCTCAAGCATCGGCTCGCTCTGGCCGACAAGTTCATGGGAGGCCTCGTGCCTGACCAGTTCCTGCTCCAGGGCCTCGCTCTTTATGCTCAGGCGCTTGAACTCGTAAGCCCTTTTAAGGGCCAGCTCAAGCTCATCGAGCTTAAAGGGCTTGGTCATGTAGTCAAAGGCCCCGTTTTTCATTGCCTCTACAGCGGTCTCCACAGTGGCCTTGCCTGTGAGCACTATTATGCGTGGAGGCGAAGCAGTGCCGTTTATCTTCTTAAGAAGCGAGATGCCGTCCATCCCGGGCATGAGTATATCGAGGAGCACGACGTCGAATGTGCTCGCCTCGATCATGCCCAGGGCTGTTTCTCCCTCAGAGGCCGTCTCAAGCAGGAAACCCTTCCTCGTGAGCTCCTTCTTCAGCAGCCTTCTGAACGGCTCTTCGTCGTCTACGGCAAGTACCTTTATCATTGCTCTTCAGCCACGGGCAGCCTTATGCTGAACGTGGTCCCCACTCCCTGCC
>SDBT01014316.1_pt1 | contig 12650 bp, 25 predicted proteins | sample 2277101 | NCBI WGS metagenome assembly SDBT01 (sample SAMN10404973, study PRJNA504765) | marine sediment metagenome | isolation source: marine sediment core GS10_PC15, 103 cmbsf | place: Arctic Ocean: Southern Knipovich Ridge | collected 2010 | reverse complement strand
ATCTCGGCATGTTGAAGATACGGTCCTTAGAAATTTATTGGTAGGATTCGCCGGTGAACTCTTTAGAGTCAACGGGCTTATTAAAGAATATGTTGAAGAGATAATCCCCGATACGACGGTTAAGTTTATTCCTGAGTATGAATCCTTGCTCGGAATCCCTGACGAATGCTTCAAAGGTGAGCGTACGCTCGATGAACGCCGCCGCGATATCTTAGTAAAAATAGCATCGTCCGGTGTTCAGACTGCTGATGACTTCGTTAATCTAGCGGCATTATTTGGTATCACCGTGACTGTTGTCAGTGCTGCTGAAGCTAGCGTTTTCCCCCTGATTCTTCCCTTTCAGGTCTTCGATAATATCACCGAAGCACGATTTACAATTATCGTCTCACACACAGGCGTCACTGTTGATGCCTTTCCGTACACGTTTCCTTTTGTTTTCGGCAGCAGTCAACTAGCTGTACTTGAATGTTTGTTTAATAAATTAAAACCCAGTAACTGCAAAGTTATATTTAAAGAGGCCCCATAAGTGGATGATTTAGACAATAAAGTTAACGGTGATTTTGTCACCCCATCTGACCATAACCAGCCAAGAACTGAAATACAAAATGTCATAGAAGGCACAGGTCAAACGCTGACAGGCGCGGATCTCGACCAGCTCGGAAAAGGCATCTCATTATACACCGCAAACGGCACGTTTTACGTTGACAGCGGCGTTGCTAATGCTTACGTGTTAACCAGAGCTGACACAAAGCAATCGCCTGACGTCCTCCTGGACGGCACCACGGCTGAGTTTATAGCCACCAATACAAATACAGGGTTATCTACTGTTAACTATGTCGGCCTTGGCGTTAGGAATATCGCTAACAGCGCATCAGCCGGTAGCATTCTAGCCGGTGTAAGGATCATATTGAACTACCGACTAGGTACTGATGACTGGCTTATCGCGCCTAATACATTTTCAATGCTTATTAATAGATTTCGATTCACCGCGAACGGAACTCATATCCCAACAGTTGGCACCGTCTCGATGGAGGTTTTTGTCACTGGCGGCGGCGGCGGTGGTGGCGGTGTTGATGGTCAAGCCGGTGGCGGTGGTCAATCAGCTGCGGGTCAGTTTGGTGCGGCCGGTGGTACTGCTATTTTAAGGACAAATGTCATTGATGCGTCGTATGCACTCGTTGTCGGTGCCGCCGGTTTAGGCGGTGTTATTGGGAATAATGCTGGCGGTGCCGGTGGTCTTTCTTCAGTCATATCTACCGGGGTCAATCTAGTTGGAAATGGGGGTGTCGGTGGATCGGGGCAAATTGCAACGAGCGGGGAAAGCGGTGGTACAAGTCCGCCGGGTGGAACGGCTACGGGCGGAGATGAAAATTTAAATGGTGGCGCGGGGCTCGGAGGAAGAGTCGTTGCCGGTGATATTACATCCATCGGTATGCCAGGGGCCTCATATTGGGGGCCTGGTGGTATTACGGGGTTAGGTGCTCCGGCTGAGCCTGGCGTTAACCCAGGCAGTGGTGGTGGATCACGGCATGTCGTAGATGTAGCAACTGATTTTGCGGGTGCAGACGGCGCTGCTGGCCTCATTGTCATCGAAGAAACAGTCATAATGTAAGGAAGAAAATAGTGGAAGTTTTAAACGATAAAATACCTGGCGACTCATATTTCTCAAATGAGTCGAATCAAGTTACCAGCGAGATTCAAAATTTAATAACTCAAACGGGAATCTCATTAACCAACACAGATTTAAATCAGCTCAACAAAGCAGTCGCAAACCAGATATCCAACGGTACTTTTTACAAAGATATCGGGACTTTTAATAACTATATACTAAACGCTATCCCGAATCGTCAAGCTCCTTTTGAATACAGAGACGGGATGACGATGGAGTTCATAGCTCAGCATACGAACACGGGCAATGCAATCGTTAATGCAGGTCCTGGGACTAAGCTCATAACTGGCACCAGCAATGGTGGTGAGATCACACTTGGTGATCGCGTTACGCTGAAATACAGATTAAATACTGATGATGTTGTGATAGCTAATAGTGTAAAGATATCCAAAGAAGTTGAAAATGTAATAACAGGAACAGGACAAGTTTTCACTAGTAGTGATTTTAACCAACTTGGTAAAGGCATAGCGGCATATTCTGCAAACAGCTCGTTTTATAATGATGCCGGAACAGTAAATACACATGTATTAACGGTCATCGGTTTAAATCAATCGCCACCTATATACATAGATGGTTTGACAGCAGAATTTATCGCGGCAAATACAAATACGGGACCATCACTAGTTGCATTGCCTGGACTTCCTGTTAAAAATATCGTTAATACTTCATCAGGAAACGAGATTCAGGTAGGCAACAGATATACTCTGAAATATCGACTATCATCGGATGATTTTGAGATAGTATTAATTAATCTATCGGCATTACGCAGATTCAGTCCAGGGCATTTAAAGGGGATGATTATATCAAATAACGTAACCAATCCAAATACTGATATTGATATAAGCTCAGGATCTACGGTAGACGACAATGATACTGTTGATTTGGAATTGAATTCGTTAATTACAAAAGAAATAGATAATACCTGGGCGACTGAAAGCGCCGCCGGTGGACTGGCTGATTCATTGACACCAGTGCAGACGTCAACGACTTATCATATATTTATACTAGGTAAACTTGATGGGACTACTGATGCTGGTTTTGATACATCAATTAACGGGACTAACTTATTAGCTGATGCAGCTGTAATATCAGCCGGATTTGTTACAGGCCGAAGGATAGGATTTTGTATTACGGATAGCAGCGCAAATATATTAAGATATCAATGGATTGGAGATTATTGCTATTGGAATGAGCCGGTAAATGAATTCACTGGAACTGTAACCTCTGCACCTTCTACTAAAACATTTCAAAATCTGCCTGTTGGAATTTCTGTAAATTATGGCGTCACTATCACTACTTCTGCGCCGAACGCCACCCCGTCATTTATGCGAATATATAACCCCGACATCCCCGATATTTCCGTTACGGGACAAAATTCTCATATTGTCCAGGACGCATCAACTGGGGATTCAGGACAAACATTATTTCATAATCTTATAATTAATTGTAATTTATTAGCTCAGGCTAGGCTAGCTGCTGTTGTAACGGCTAATACCAATGTAAGTTCAGTCAATATTAAATATGTTATTGACACAAGAGGTAAAGAATAACCTAAAACCTATGATACAAGCTAAACGCCATAACTTGATAAGAAACGCTTATTTTTATAGGGCCTATCAGAATATATCCTAAACCGATTACATTAAAATCAGGGTGGTTGATAAGACCGCCTTCGACTCCTATCGATAGCGCTCTGTACTCTTTCAATATTTTCCCGCCACCGATGTATGCCGATGATTCACTGTAGCTATTGTTAAAAACTCCGGCTATCATGTACGTTGATTTATTTACGTAATATTCAATCCCTAATCCTAAATTATTTTCATTAATATTCTCTATCTCTTCTTCAGTCGGCTCACCGTGTAAATTAAAATGCTTTGATTGAATAGGCACATTAACCCCCCATCGTTTAAAGTCCTCGGGCTCTGCGTTGCAGTCTTTGGGAAACCAAACGGATATTGATATCGAAACCAAAATACAAAAAATGGCAATCAACCAGAATAAGACAGTGTCTTTAAACCATTTTATATCAACATTAATCTGCGCCTGCGCTAACGCATAATCAATAAGCTCCGGTATGTTGTCTTTGTCGATATGAGGTGCTTCGATTTCTTCTTTATTCATCGGTTTCATCCTTTAGTTTGTAGTTAAGTTTGACGCTAGCTGCGATTGATTGGTTTAGCTTGTCTACCTCATCTCCATGAGAGACCCATCCTTTCCGTGTATCTCGCGCAAACAACTCTAAATAAGGGCCTGGGCTGCACTCTTCAATGATGTTGTAAAGCTCATCAGGCTTTCTAGAATGCTCTCTTTTCCTCGTCCGAATAATATTGACCTGTCTCCGACCAGGGGAAAGCGTCCGTGCATTTTTCCCGCGCACACCAAATAAAATTATTTCTGTTGTGTTGCGGAAATAGAAACCAACGCCTCGACCATCCGGTCCACCATCTTTTCTAACCTTGTGCCAAACAATATTGGTTTTATACGTAAAACCCCATTCATTCATCACCTCCAATCCCTCGGCAAGCAATGCGTTTGGAATCCACAGATACAAATGCGCTGGTTCAGATGTTACGCTTTCAACCGGAAGCGCTTTAATTTCATCAAGCGCCATAGTCGAATAACGTAATAGTCGACGATGCTCAGGAGCTACCTTTCCGGTTCTATTAGAAAACCGCCACGGAGGATCAGCTAAAATCGTGGCAAACTGTTTATTAATTAACAGTTTCATAGCTTCCAGGTTTCTTCTAGCGGCTTTCTTAATATATCCTTTTGCTCACGTCTCAGCTCCAATACGTTAGCAGTCATTAAACATATTGCTTTAGTCACTCCCTCTACCCATTCAGCCATATCTCTTTGATGCTCAAACAATTCTTTTTCACAAGCGGATATTGAGTTACTAATTTCATCAAGTTTTTTTAAGCTATCGTCATTCATTATGTGTCATCCTTTAAGTTAGTAGTTATGCTAGCTGCGATTGATTATTAATTTACCTTTCATCAATTTCTACATTAAAGCTTATAGACACGCCTAATTCCTCAATTGCGTTTTTTATCTCAACCATCGTTTCATCAAGACTGTCTTCGTCAAGCTTTACTACTTGTTCGTCTAATTCATGATCAATTGCGGGATCTATAGATGGTAAGCCGCCATTTTTAAATATATGATATATATTCGAATCATGCATTAATTTTTTCAATCCGCATTTGATATAAGCTCTAGCAAATGTTTGTAGTTCATTATTCATCAGTCTTTCCAATGTTGATTGTGCTGTTTCAAACAATCAACAGGTTCAGCAGAGCACTCCGACATAACAGATAGCATTACGAACAAGACGAAAAGTAACAGCACCCATTCCAATAGTTTATTCATTTATTTATCCTTTTTTTATATAATCTTTAGAACTAGAACGGCAACTCGTCAATTTCCACATGATACTGAACATCTGAATGATCTCTAATAACGAGCGATCTTCCAGTCGTAATTATCTGATGAATAATTACTTGATTTGAATGAAGTAAAACACCTCTTTCGTCTTGAACCATCACCGTTACCAAGTAACCTTCTTTTAGATTGCGTAAATGACGCCATCCTTTTCTAGTATTTCAAAGTTTACACACATGTCCTCATCAGCTTGTATCAACTCCATATTCTCTGTTTCATATACAGATTCAAAGTCTTCCTCTCTGATTCCTATGTCTATATTCCTTGCATATTTTTTATCAAATACAACAGAGAAAGCGGCAACTATTCCGTCATGCATATAGCGTACTGTTCCTGTTGATTGACAATCTATTTCCTTTATCCCCAGATCTGCTGTCCAAGTCACCCTTACCCTGTCACCCTCATATATAGGCTTCCCGTTTAAATCTTTTACTTGTGTATTAATATCTTTCATGAAGCATTGTTTTTGGTCATCAGACATTGGCCTCATCCTTTTGTTTAAAAAATCGCTGGCTGCAATAATTAAAATGGAATTTCGTCATCATCAAACGTTTCAGCTAAAAGCTCAAGCTTTATATCAATAACTTCAATAAATTTATCTAGAATTAATCTATTTAGCAGCTCGTATGAGCCAATACCGTTACCAGTTATATATTCAAGTGCTTGATATAATTCAAGGACAACGAGATCATGTTTAAATTTAGAATAATACAGAAGCCATTCGTCATATTCATTCGACTGAGGCGCAGTCTCATCATTAAAGTAATCCACTTCCCATAGTATCTCAATTTTGCATTTTCTTAAAAAATCATGTTTGCTTGTAGCAAACCAGACTTCGGCAATTGGCCCACCCAACATTGATATGTCTTCATCACTTATTATTTCAATAATAAACAGCGCCTCATGATAAGCACGGACCGTTTTTTTATTTATTTCTATCTCCATCGTCATCCCCCTTCAATAACGCTATCGTCTCGGGGTGTTTGTCACCGCATAGATCTGTTAGTAGATCAGTTATTAAATCAAGTTTTTTTTCAAGGTTTCTAATCATTTTTCTATTAACCTCAATTATGTCGGTCGCTTTTTCAATCCATTGTTTAAGCAACAATGCATTCTCTTCACCCTTTGTCGTCGCGCTCACCATACCAACCCAACCCAATTATCATCCTTCTCACCATGTCCTATTGCAACAAGCCTGTTGCCCTCTATTCGTATTTTCACTACAATATCTCGTAAGACATAACTGATATTCTTACCTTTTCGTATAGCCGTTTTATCCTCAAGCTTATCCTCAAGCTCTCTCATTAGATCAAACGCGTCAACTGATGATTGAAAATAAAATGTATTATCACCGATTGACCTTCCATAAATATTTTTCAAATACAACGTAACGAATACAGTTTCAAGTATTGAGCTTATTTGCATTGACGTTTTAGCGAGTATGACATCCTTTATGATCATTTTAGTTTCCATTAATTTGTTTAAAAATATCATCCTAAAAAAAGAGGTGATGACATCGCTACGTTGAGACACAAGGATGAGATGTAACTCAGCAGCTCTTTAATCATCACCTCTAAACCTATTCTATACGTGCAATAGCTGCACGTCAAGAGGATTCGTTATTTATATTTGTAACAAGTGAAGCCTTGCTTCCTGCGCTTCCACCGCTCATATAAATTGGCTCTCTTGTAGAATCTATACCGCCACTACCGCCGCCAAATCCTTTGCCGCTAGCTGATCCCCCTATACCATAGGAAACAATTGTTATTGTATGTTTATTTGATTCTTTATCTGAAACACAATGTATACTCATTGAGTCAACCCATGGCGGCGGTGTAATAACAAAATCTTGCGTAGGTTTCTTTCTTTTAAAGAAATTTAATATCGACTTAATCATCTCGTTCTCCTTTTTCGTTATCGTCAGGTTTAAGCAACTCAAAGATATGTAATACTATTGTTGACTCTAAAATAGCAGTACCTACAAATATATGATTATAATTATGTATGAATTCTTCACCTGTCTGCCTAGATATAAAATATCGGTCTGCACGTGCAGAACCTGGATCAACTAAGCACCACAAATTTGGAGTTCCAGATCGGTAGCCAACCGATAATATTTTACAATCGATGGGCATATCGATAATAGCTACGCCGTGAGGAGCTAAATCAAATCCCCATATTCTGCTTTTCATTATTTATACCTCTCTGAAAACAAGAAAGCCGTTTTTTTATCATTGCACTGTTTAAGCCCTGCTTTGAAAAATACGCTTTCCGGTTCAGTCATTTTGAGTAATGGATATTTTTTTAGAACAGTGTCCCAGATCTTTAAATAAGGGCATTTAAAAGCCTCATTTGGCGGCATCCATTTGTCCGGGCCTTTTGCACCCTTCGATCTATTCAAGCGTAGATCGACAGCTAGGAGGTTAACAGGGTCATTTGCAAACGTTATCTTTTGATCCTTGGTCCATTCTTTCGCGCCGTGATCATAAGCCCATTTTAGGGGGACAATATGGTCGACGTCCATTTTTCTAGGATTTGTAAATAGCTTTCTTGAAAAAGGCCCAAACCACGTCGATGATTTAACCGTACAGCCATTTTCTGATAATACAACCTTTGCATCAGCTTGGTCTTGTAGTATCTCATGCCGCGTGTTCATGCAGTCATGATCAAGGTCTTTCCATCTTCCCCAGTCGCTACGGGCGTAATCTGCTAGCGCAGAAGTTGAATAAAAGTACAAAGACAACAGAATGAAAAGAGTTGTTAAGCTAACTGACAAGCCGATAATGTCGGAATATTTTGTGTTGTTCATGATCGCATCCTTTCTTAGAAAAATTTGATTATTTATATATGTACTGACATATGACCGGTATTCTTACTCGCTCCCTTAGTCCCTCGCATTTACCACATCCTAGCTCTACTATGCCATAAACAGTAGAATGCCTTATATCACCTATTCTATATAGAATATTCTTAATCCCATCGTGATTTATAAAAGTAGGTTTGTAACAAGTTGTTTTGTTTAAAAATGGGGCTAATAATTTTTGTAACATTTCTATAGTAAATGCTATAGTTCCATCACCTGCATATTGTCCAATCCGATAATATTCACTATCACGAAATTTCATTGACTGGTCATAGTCAATATGACTGTGGTCGGCATGCGGCCACCACTGCTCGATAAGTTCTATGGGGTTCCGGCGTACTTTTTTAAAAGACATTTGTTTTATTCACCCTGTTATCTACTTAATGCACCTTCTATGTATTCATGACAATTAGAGCCATATTTCTTTTTCAATCGACTGAAGGCTTCCATATCCTCTTCTGTCCACTTTTCTGCGTCATGAAGAATGGTATAAATAATATGATCATTACGAAATTTTGTGAAATTCATATCATTTTTGAGACTAAAATAATCGCGAAGATCTTCGGCGGTAATTGAGGATTTGTTGGCGTATAAAATACTGCAATTAGATATGATAAAAGTTTCATTATATCCTTGTTTGAAATCGGGAAATTCAGAATCACCGTCACATTCATAGTGACTTGAAATAATAAGAAAATCATTCATCAAGAAATGGTGAATCAGATTTTGTTCGAAAATAGGGCCTTCGAATGAGTACCCTTTTGCAAATAACAAGTTGACAGTCTTCATGTGTTCATCCTTTGATTGTTTTACTTAGTATAGTGATATAATATCACATAGTCAAGTATAATGACGGCCAATCAATCTAAATCCGATGACATCTACTACATTGTCCTTTTCCCACTCATTGAGCGGCTGTATCGTTCTATAATTAGTGCCTCCTTTCACTTCTATTAAGTAAACGCTAGACCCAAACATCTCTGCAATATCAATAAAAAGACCGTTGGATATATCTGTAGGATCTATGCTGTTGTCCTCGAGACTGTGAAAAAATCCAGAATCCTGGCCTGACATGGCGGCAATATCTTCTAATGTTAAGCCTCTTTTATTCCTTTGTTCTTTTATCTTCTCACCTAGAAGTCTTATTTTAGGTGTATATTCCTTTTTAGGTATAATTTTCTCGTGCAATAGAAGACGTGCATGCTCCTCGACTATGTATTCTTTAGCACTCAACAGCGCAAAATCATTGGCTTCTATTATTTCCAGAGTCAATGGAGTATTGCTTTGGAGCGAAACAAGAGCGTCATCGATCTTCTGTATAAGCTCATTTCTAGTCATCATGAGCGTCTGATTATTTTACCAATTTTCAAATGAGTAACTATGTTTTGTTTTTCATACTCTGTCAGCGGCGTCAGCGCTAAATAATCACTTTCAATACTATTACCTTTTATAACATAAGCGAAGTCTTGATTTACCTCATTGAGGTTTTTTAAATGCTCCCGTGTTTGCCTAAGAACGTCATATACTCGCGGGGCAAAATTCATATGAGGGTCGGGGATATTAAGGATATCATCCAAGTCTTTCACGATTTCAGCTCTGCTTTTCATTTTTTTCGCCCTTTATTAAATCCTAATTATTTCCCAGTCTTCAAACAATAAATCCTCTGCTTTCTCAGCGCCAATATCAACCTTGCCTTGTAATTCCTTTCTTCTCAAAAGTGCTTCAGCTAACTTTATTTTCATACGAACTCTCCTATTTGTGTTGTTAAAATTAATTTCTGAACCTGCAAATAACCGGATATTTCTGCTCAAGAAACAGACGCTTTTCTGACTCCCACCCTTTTATCCATTCTGTCAAAGATCTGATCAAATACTCATAATCGCCCGCGTGTTTATTGCATCTAATCATCATAGATGTGTCAGCTATTGGCCATTTTATATCATCTAAAAAAGCACTCCGGCCCAGGTCCATTGATGATATTTCGGTTATTGTTCTCATTTTAATTCCTTTTTTTGGCCCGCACTGGAGGACTCAAACCTCCAACCCTCGGAGTAGAATTCCGATGCTCTATTCAATTGAGCTAAGCGCGGTTATTTTTATGTATTAGATACAATAGAACAGCAGCTAATTGATATTTTTTCAGTAACTTGCCGCCTTTTTCAATATATATAATATGTCTTCGCGACAATCCTATTTCATCAGCCATTTTTTCTTGTGACCAGCCCAGTTCTTGCCGCATGCTTCTGAACTGCTCTTGGTCAATTCCCGTTGCCAGAATTTTAGGACTGTTCATTTGTTTATAAAGTGATCTATTTTTCATATGTTTTTATCAGACTTAAGCTTCTCTATTTTTTAACATACTATAGTGAAATAGTCACTCAGTGTCAATTATAGCTTGACCGGCGGTACCCCGAGATCCTTACTGCTATACTTTCTCTTAAAACCTACAGATCTATATGATGAGAAAAGACCAAAAAAACTGCTCGTAGTTTCAAATAGATATTGACCTATAACAGTATTTGTTATCGATCCACAATCTGGGCAAAGATGGGTTTCCCTTTCTATAAAACGAGAATCAGAATTTACCCCTTCATACCAGACACATTCAGTACAAGTTTTAACTTCTCTAAAATTTCCTAACCGTCTTTTCTTTTTCATACAGACATTCCCTGTACGCTTTCATTGTGATAGTCATTTGTCTTGAATAAAATGTTATCGAATGTATAATTTGTTATCTCTATTCGATAGATCTTATTTCGTATATCTTTTAACATCCAAGCTCGACCATTTTTTAAAAAAAATCCAAGTATCTCTACGGGTTTTTCTGTGTGTTTCATAATTTAGCATCCTTTTTAAATTCATTAAAAACAGGTAAGTTTTGCTGTGCTTCTAAGAGTTGAATATAACTGTTTCTCTCTTCAACTTTTACGATCACTGACATCAAAACGATTGAAAATAAAAATACTATTGTAGGTTTGCTCATTGAATCCTCCTTAATTATAGATTCCTGTTTACGCTGCCGGCATTATCTAATAATTCTTTAATTCTTTCATAATGACTGCGATAGAAGCATAGTTATAGCCATAACTTCCCAGAAAAGAACTTCCAATACTATCATTTCATTAACATCATCAAATAAAATTTCCATTGTTTTCCTCCATCATTTGCTTTAATTTTTCATGATCGTTATCTAGCTTTTTGCAAAAAACACGTAAGCCAGTGTCTAGTTTTTTCATTTCTTCTGTAAAATCTGCAGGATACGTTCTTATCATAAGACTTACCATGTCAGGATTGTATGATAAGAAGTCCCAGTATTCATATTCAGAAGCAAGCAGACTGCCGATAACTTGTAATCGATGAGCTGTCGGTAGCTTGTTGTTTAATAAGCAACGTGCATGAACGCCGGGAGACAGACATTTGATTTCAAGTCCTGCTTTGCGATTAATTAATCGATCAGGGCTGCATCCAAAAAGCCCAGAATCATGCAGACAGAAACCTACTCGTTCAAGTTTTACGTTATTTATGAACGCATAATAATCGGCAGCTTCTGGCTCTAATTCTGTTCCTCTCTTCATCCAATCTGATTTAAATCCATCATCAGTTTTTCCGCTCATTCGCTCACCCAGAAGCTTATCGCTGTAAGCTCTTGAAGACGAGGAAACCTCAAGCTTAGCAGGTGTTAGAATCTTGCTAAAATCAGATGAGCCGGGAACCCCAAGCTTAGCTGCCCACCATTCTGACGTTCCTTGCTCATGATTTCCGACGTGCATCAGCTTTCCTTTTGTTCTGTAGCGCACGAACAACATCTTCATATGAAAGAGCTGGAATCATGCTAAAATCGGTTGTTTTATATTTACCATAAATATGATCTTTTGTAGCTTGCTTGCTTTCATCGTTGAACTCATCAATCATAGCTTGAAGATCGGCGGCTTGAGTCTCGGTTATTCTTTCTATATTGTTGATAGCTGCGTTACCGTCATCTTCGTTAGCGCTTGATAAGCCAAGAATCGATTTTAACGTATATCTTTGTAGATATTCCTGAGATGAGCCAAGGGCTTGTATATCGTTTTTATTTCCTGTTTTATCATTAAATGCGGATAGTGTTGTACAGATACTATGTCCGTCTGCATGCGTTAAAAAACAGGTGACATAGAGCTTGTTATCTTTCTGTTCTGATTCCCAGTGATACGATAGCTGAGCTTCGCCCAGCGGTTTTTTAATAATAGACTCTATGTCAGCTAATGATGCAAACTTACTGCTCTGACCTTGTGACAACTTTTCAATAACATCAAGCTTTGAATGAAATTCAGACTTAGCTTTAAAAAAGGATTTTTTATCGAGTCGCGCTTGATCTTGATTGTACAATTCCATGTATCTTTCTATTTTACCGACGTCCAAATCTCTAGATATAGCGATCTGCAAAAGATCATAGGTTGGTGATTGCGTAATTGCTCCGTTGTTAACTTCTGATATTGCTTTTACTTCAGAATCTGATTCATAGACTAACTCTTGACCTGTCATTTCATCCCCTTTTTCGTATTTTGAGCCGGGCTGTACTTAATTGTTACATGCCTAATCATGCCGTCACTAATATACTCAACTATATCGCTAGGATCGCCGCCCCCCTCGAATGTTAAATGCTCGAAAAAATCGTCAAGCGCCTCTTTCTTTGCT
>SDBT01014315.1_pt1 | contig 12651 bp, 9 predicted proteins | sample 2277101 | NCBI WGS metagenome assembly SDBT01 (sample SAMN10404973, study PRJNA504765) | marine sediment metagenome | isolation source: marine sediment core GS10_PC15, 103 cmbsf | place: Arctic Ocean: Southern Knipovich Ridge | collected 2010 | reverse complement strand
CGTGAGCATCCAAGCAAACTTAAATATCGGAGTGAGACACTTACTGCCGACATACGGATTCGTATTTATTTTATTAGCCGGTCAGCTGACAGCCATAGGCAATAGGCTGAAGAATACAAAATTTAAAATTTACAGCTTATTGCTTATTGCTCTTTTGGGTTGGTACGTTTACGAAACCGTTTCCGTTCATCCATACTATCTGACCTACTTCAATCAAGTTGCCGGCGGACCGTCCGGCGGACATCTTTATGCTGTTGATTCCAATTTGGATTGGGGCCAGGATTTAAAACGGCTTTCAACATGGGTTGAAGAGAACGATATTGATGAAATTCATCTGGACTACTTCGGCTGGGCTGACCAAGGTTATTATTTAAAAGATAAGCTCATCTGGATAAATGCGGGAACATACAAGGACGCCCGGGATTTCCTTGCTAAAAATCCTGGCGGCGGTTATATCGCCGTATCAGTTTCATTCTATATGGGCTCTCGCGGTGATCCGGTTAACAACTACATCTGGCTAGATATATATGAACCAGTGGCTACCATTGGTAACTCAATATTTGTCTGGGAAATAAGGCCGTAGACAATCAATCCTAGGGAAGTAGGATTAGTCATAAAAAAGGACCCCGAGGAAGACCGGTTGCGTACTGCTGTGCAACCGTCTCCCCCGGGGGTGCTGTGCTGCCACACTCGATCGTCGAGTGTGGCAGCCGGACATACGTCGAGCTTGCCAGGGTCTCCATCCCTGTGCTCCTTTCTCTCGTGGCGGCCTTCTCTTCCGAACGCCTCTTCCGGAACGCCTCTTCCAGAACGCCGCCACGAGCCAGGTCTTTGGGACCCGAAATAAACCAACAATACTTAACGGATATCGAGAAGTTCTCGAGATGTTCTTAACAATTCCTTATATCCTCATCGGCCTTAAATATCTTACTTGAATGCCTGGATACTACGCATTAATTGGCTTATTTCGAGCCCTGTTAGGAGCCCGAATGATTAAAAGGTACTTGGGTTAAAGTATAACATACTTCATCCCTTTCTGCAAGCTCTTCTTCAAAAGCTCACGGAAAGAGATGCAGGTTTTTTGCCAGGCCTGCGAACTGGGGGAATTTATGTCAACGGGGTTCCCCCGTTCTATTTTTCAAGATACTCGTCCCAAACACCAAGCAAGCTTCATCCTCCGAAGAGGTGGAGTTGACTAGGCAGTGCCTCTTTCAGCGGCGCTAACCGCTGGGGGTCACGTTCAACAACACGCTCGTTGTCCTCCAGAAGATCCGGATGGAACCTCCGGCAAACCTCAAGTGTCAGTCTTGAGACATGCCCGTCGCTAAACTTCAACTCTCTCTCCATTTGCTATGCCCTTTTATCTTGTCCGCACAGACGGGCAAAGATAGGGTGATTGGGGAAAGAACCTTAACCCCGCGCAAGTACAACCTTGTTCGGGATTAACTATTTCATTATAACACATCAGAAGCAAAAAAGTCAATAGACCAAAAAAATCGGCTTAAAAAGCCGCTTTTAACGGCTACCACCCGTATTAGCCGTTAAGAACTTCAACTTATCCACATAACGATGTTGAACATCGTGCGTCACTTAAAATAAACCCTCCCATTGATACGAAGATCAATGGATTGAGGACTAAATCCGGGTTCATCCCGCTTCTCCGCTAAAAATATCTTTAAAACTTCAAGCTGCTCTCCCATATCGGAATCGGTACTGAACAGCAACTCATAACCACTGGATGTAAAGGCGCTGAAATCACCGATAAATTCATCCGGGACAGTGAATTTATCGGTAAAAACATCTATTTCTTTCAATCGCTTTGATATAAATATTATGTCGGACAGAAGATCTGTATTTATCTCTTCCGCATTCTGCCTTAGGTCGTCAACAACCAAAATAAGAAACCCTACCGACCTTACTGCCTCGCCCCACACATTCCCTTCTTCATCAAAATATTTACAACCTGATGAAGAAGGGGTGGCAAGCTCGGCAAACTCGCCTAAATTTTGACTAACAAAACACCAAATCCCGGTCGTTACCCTTTCCGTTATGTCTATATTTAAAGTATGAGGCAGCTCTTTTTTTACTGAAACATCTTTTATTTCCGGGAAAACGGCAAGTATCTCAGCCCTGAAAGCATCAGAGTTAAAAAAGGCCACATTGCCTTGATGCTTAAGCAAACCTATCCATTTTGAGTTTAACCTTTTGTTAAACTGCCCATTGAACTCATCCTTGCTAACCTTATCAAGTCCATTAACGTTAACTTGGCTAATTTTAAAAAAGCTTGAAAAGAAAACCAGATAAAAAATAAGGCCGACGAATACGATTGTCAGGCCCACAAAAAACAATATTTTGAGAACAAAAACCTTTCGCTTCTTTTCGGCTAATCTGTCGTGATACTTGATATTTTTAACATTGTAGACGCGCAATTTATCAATTTATTAGTTTCCTTGTTTCCTAATTTCTTTAACTCCGCCCATGTACTTGCGTAAAACCTTGGGCACTTCTATGGTACCTCCCTCCGTTTGGTAATTCTCTATAATGGCTATCAGGGTTCTTCCCACAGCAATAGCCGTTGCATCGTTCATGTGAACGAATTCTGAACCTCCGCCAACTGGCGGATTCCTTCTAACTTTAGTGCCGAGCCGCCTTGATTGATAATCTGTCATTAGATCAGCTGAATGAGTTTCGCGATACTTGTCTTGCCCGGGCATCCACATTTCAATATCTATCTGCCTTGCATCGGGTCCTCCCATGTCTCCTGTACAGATTGCCACAACTTGGTAGGGGATGTCTAAGGCCTGCACAAGATGCTCCTGAACAGCCACAAAGAAATCTTGTTCTTTTATAGAATCCTCCGGCAAGCAAAATGACTCCATTTCAAGTTTATCAAACTGATGAAGGCGCAATATGCCCTTGGTGTCTTTTCCGTAAGAACCGGCTTCCCTCCTAAAAGCGGTTGAATACCCGACATATCTTAACGGCAGATCTTTTTCTTCTAACATCTCCCCCATGTGCATTGCGCCAAGGGTGTGTTCTGCACTCCCCGCAAGATAAAGATCATCGCTTGATATGTGATACTTTTCTTCTTTTGGTTCCAGCCGCGCCATTTTTTGAAAAACTTCCGGCCTGATCATAACGGGAGGAACGACAGGGATAAAAGGAACCGGTTTAATGTCTAACCCTGCCTGTTTAATTATTTTCTTGAGTTGTTTTTCATCGATAAACACAGATAGGGCGTACTGAATAAGCGCAAACTGCATCAGAGCAAGTCCCCCTTTCAAATAAGTGAACCTCGCTCCCGAGACCCTGGACGCACTTTCGTTATCAATAAGGTCCAACTCCTCGCCTATCTTCCAATGTTCTTTGGGTTTGAAACTAAATTTCTTCGGATCTCCCCATTGTCTTAAAACCTTATTCCCCGATTCGTCCGAACCTACCGGAGTATCTTCTGTGGGGATGTTAGGAACCGCTTCCATAAGCGTTTCAAACTTTTTTTCAACAGTTGCCAATTCGTCATCCAGTTTTTTTATCTTATTTTTAAGCTCCTTAAGCCCTTCAATATCTGCAGGCAACTGAGGACCTTTAGAGCGTTGATTCTGTTCGGCCTTTAACGCCTCAACTTCACCCAATATCTTTCTACGCTCTTCATCAACAGAAATAAGTTCATCCAAATCCAAGTCAACCTTTTTATTCTTTATGGCTTTTTTAACTATATCCGGATTGTTTCTAATGAATTTAATATCTAACATTGTACTCTGTATAATTTGTTCGTTCGGATAAACAATAAGCAAGCTTGCTATTTACTCCTCACTCACAATTATAACTTTGGTTTCATTAACGGGAAGAATACTATTTCTCTCACCGGTCTGTCCATAATAAATGCAAAGAATCTTTCAGACATCCCAAACCCCGCTGTTGGCGGCATCCCGTATTCCAATGCTTCAATAAAATCTTCGTCCATCCTTTGGGCCTCTTTATCTCCTTTCTCCCGAAGTTTTGTCTGCTCTTCAAATCTTCCGTGTTGATCTATGGGGTCATTCAACTCCGAATATCCTTTACCCAATTCCGTACCTCCGGCCATTACCTGAAATCTTTCTACTCTGTTTTTGTCTTCCGACCACCGTTTTGCCAACGGCTCAACATCTACCGGCGGTAAAACCAAAAATCCCGGCTCCCATAACTCCGGCCTTGCTTTCTTTTTGAATATCACATCTATCAACCTTCCCCGGCCAACATGAAGAGAGGTGTCTATCCCTTCTTTTCCAGCGTATTTTTTCAACTCTTTTTCGCTTGTTTCGTTCAGGTCAAGGCCGGTATGTTTATTAAATTCATCAAAGTAATCATAACGCCCCCATTCGCCGTCCCAGTTAATCTCCTTACCTCCATATTCGTGTCTAAGAGTTCCTGTTGTTTCTTTAATCGTATGCTTGAAAAGATCTTTGATAATCTCCATTAATTTTTCATAGTCAGTGTAAGCCCAGTACATTTCCATCTGGGTGTAATCCTGCAGGTGTTCACGGTCAATTCCTTCATTGCGAAATATTCTTCCTATTTCAAACACTTTTTCAAATCCGGCGACAATAAGCCGTTTTAAATGCAGTTCCAGAGAGATTCTCAAGTATAAATCAACATCCAAAGCATTCATGTGGGTTTCAAACGGTTCGGCATCCGCTCCTCCCGGAACTTGCTCCAAAACAGGAGTATCAACTTCCAGCCCCCCCTCTTTTTGCAAAAATTCTCGCACCGCCTGCCAAAATTTAGCTTTTTTAACAAAAAGTTCTTTCTCTTTCGGATTCATTATTAAATCCAAATACCTCTTGCGAAGACGTTCCTCTGTGTCTTCCAACCCGTGCCACTTTTCCGGAAGTGGGAGCAGTGATTTAGAAAGTAGTGAGAAGTGAGAAGTGAGAAGTGTTTTCTCGCCTGCTTTTGTCTTAAAAAGGGTTCCTCTTACTTCAATGAAGTCTCCAATATCTACAAAATCGTCAAATTGCTGAAAACTTTCTTCGCCCACCGCGTCTTCTTTGATAAAGCCCTGGATTTTTCCGCTATCATCATTAACATCAAAAAACGCAGAACCGCCATGCTTGCGTTTTGCCATTACCCGCCCGGCCAAAGTTATTTCTTTTCCGGAAGTGCTTAGCTTATCAAAATTAACAAGCACCTCTCCAGCAGAATGAGTTCGCCTTGAAACCGCCGGATATGGATCAATGCCCGCCTTGTGGAGTTCTTTAATTTTTTCAATTTTTATCTTGCGTATTTCCTCTAATGCCATACTAAGATTATAACAAGCCAAAATAATACCGTAAACTCGGCATAGTGCCAGACATTGTACTCATTTTATCATTTTAGAGCCAGAAAGAATAGCCGAGTCCGAGGAACGACGACGAAGTTATAGAATCCTATTACGAGGAGGAGTGACAAAGGAATCGGTTATTCTTACGGCTCCCGTAGGGCGGGCTGATTTTAAACGGATTCTTTGTTGCTCGTTCTTGAAGTAGATTTCTACATCTGCGTCCTCGCGTCGCGAACCCGTTTAAAATCCGCTCCGCTAAAGTGATAAAATGAGTACAATGTCTGGCATAATATTAAGGGGAAACACCCCCGTTTTGGCGAAGCATCTTTTACTTAACCTCAATTATCTTATACCCCCTAACCCCCTTCGGTGTTTTAACATCAACCTCATCCCCCTTTTTGTGCCCGAGAAAAGCGCTGCCTAAAGGCGATTCGTTAGAAATATATCCTGCATTTGGGTCGGATTCAGCAGCACCGACAATAATGAACACTTGAACTCCATTCTTAGAATTTACCTTAAGGCTTGAACCAACATTGACAATGCCGCTGCCGTTGGTGTTAGTTATAATGACGGCTTTCCCCAGTATGTTCTTTATTTCCTCCATCCTGCCCTCATTAGTTGCTTGAGCTTCTTTGGCAGCATCATATTCAGCATTTTCAGACAGATCACCAAGTTCCTTCGCTTCTTTTATACGAGTTGCTATTTCCGGCCTTAAAACCTCAACGCGATTGTTGAGTTCTTCTTTTAATTTTGCTAATCCTTCCTCCGAAAAATATTGGCCCATAACTATTTAAGCGTTAAAAGGAACACTATACTATAATACTCAAACAAACACAAATAAACAACAAAAACAATTAATTCTGCTCCCCTTTATCAAGGTCTTGGTATTCGCCGAAATACCACTTCATAAACCCATAGGTGGCTTTTATCGCTGACCCTTCGTTTGTGGGCGCATTTTCAATTAAAACCGAGATGCTTATTTCCGGATTATCAAAGGGCGCAAAGGCCGTCATTAGGGAATTAACAGACCCGCCCTTAACCACTTCGGCTGTTCCCGTTTTTGCCCCGGCTTTTACCGGTAAGCCTCCCAATAATTTGGCCGTCCCTGATATGACCGTTTCAGCCATGGCATCCCTGACTTCACGCATTACCTCTTCTCTAAAGTTAAGGTAACCTAACGCTTCCGGCTCAAAACTATTTATGATATTCCTGCCGCTATCCAAGACCTGCTTAGCAACAAGGGGTTTGTATAAGGTCCCGCCGTTAGCTATAGCCGAAATATATGAGTTAAGCCACAATGGGGTGACCAAAAGGTCTCCTTGTCCTATTGATATATTGTATGTATCTCCCTGATACCAGCCCTCTCCTCTTGCATCCAATTTCCAGTTAGGAGTGGGGACAAAACCCTTAACCTCCCCCGGAAGATCAATTCCCAGCTTAGAGTCAACAAAAGCCGATTTTAGATAATTGGCAATCCTTTCTATACCAAGACCCTTAATACTGCCATAACCACCGCCTACTATATAAAAATAGACGTTGCAAGAATTAGCAATGGCCCGTTTAAGATTAAACCGTCCATACTCAACCCTCCAATTGCTAAAAGTATAAATATCATCGGGATTATATGGATTTACAACGGTAAGTCCAACACAATCTTGTATCGTGTCCGAGGGACTTAAAATATTTTCCTCAAGCGTCATCAAGCCCATAAATGGTTTAATGGTGGAGCCGGGATTATAAAGACCGCTTATAACTCTGTTAAATAACGGACGGGAACTACTTTGGAATAAATTCCTAAACTGGGCATCAGAGAGACCGGAGATGAACAGATTATTATCATAAGCAGGGAAGCTAACCATCGCTAGAATTTCTCCTGTTTGGGGATGTTGAACTACCGCAGCCGCCCGTGAACGGTTGGAATCCTTAAGAACATTGAAAAGCTCATTAAACAAGCGCTTTTGTATATCATAATCAATGTTCAAAACCAAACTGTCCCCTATGACCGAATCTTCACTTAATGCATCGCCTTCATACTGAAAAAATATCTTACCATGTTCTCCCCTTAGGTACTCTTCATACTGCGCCTCAATGCCCAACCGGCCGATAATGTCGGTCGGGTAATAGTAATCATCAACACCAAGCTCGTTTCTGTTTACCCTTCCCACATATCCCAATACTTGGGAAAACTGAAGCCCGTCTATGTAATTTCTTTTTGTGTTCGGTACAATGTAAAACCCTTTAGAATTAATTGCTTTAATCTTCAGAACCTGATTTTTGTCTAAGTTTAAGGCGGCAAAAAACACCGAGGCATTACTTATGTTTTCAGATATGAAAGAGCTGAATTCGTCCTTATTTTTGCCTAACACATCAGCTACTTGAGCAACATTGCTGTCATTGGCCCGATCTCTCGCCTCTTTGCTTATGATCAAAAGGTCAAATACCGGTTCATTCTTTACCAAAGGCCTGCCCAACCGATCAAAAATAATACCTCGAGGAGGAGGAACGGAAAAACTAACCGACTTGTTTTGAAATGCTATATCGGCAAAATAACCGTTCTTCCTAACGCTCAAATCAAAAACAAAAGCAGTGATGATAAGGGACAAGATACCGGCAGACCAAAATACCGCCTTGAAAATGCGGCCCTGGATAGGCACTTCCAGATCGGGGTGGCTACTGATTGAATCAATAAGGGTATCCTCCGGGTCTATCCAATCTTCGCTCACGGAAATTTTGTATTTTTTTTCGCCAAACATGGTGTTTTTTAATCTGAAAAATAATCCTTCTTGTTGAAAATGAAACTAAGTATTAGGGTAAGTATCAACGCTTCCAGCGCTATGGTTAAAACAATAACCGGATCAAAAGAGTAAAAACTAACATCGCCCCACGCATAAAATATTGAGAATACGTAAACCAATACTGTTGATATCAAGACAAGCAGAACTGATTTGCCCAAACTAAACCTCGTATCATAAGTATGTTTTATATCTAAGAACATTTGGACCAGATATATCACGACTACCGTCAATAAAAAAGGAATCGCCAAAGTTCCGAAACTAAGTCCTCTGAATGGCTCTAAAATAACAGAAAATAAAAGCCCGTAGAGCACGGGGCGTTTTTTCGTACCCAAATATAAGACAGGCAAAAGCAACGCCAGAAGAGATAGAAAACTATTCCTGAAACCGAAGAATGCCGGAAATACCAGGCCGTCAATGATAAATGCCCCAATAATTACGATAGAAAGTTTAAATCCCATTTCTAATTACCAATCACTAATACTCGCCCTATTCTTGCTCCCTCTATAGAGGGCTTTATTTTAACCGTCTTGAACAGGTCTGTCTCGCCGACTTCAACATAGCTTACTGTCCCCACGACCAAAGCCGGCGGGAAGAAGTCCGTACCACTGGAAACGATTACATCGCCCTCTTCTATGGGGTCGTCCTGAACTATCAGATCAAGATATAGCCCTTTATTCAAAGCCCCCCTGGCTATACCGATGGTATCGGAATTTAAGACCTTTGCGGTAACGGCAAAATCAGAATCATTGACGATAAGCACGTTAGCAAAGCTTTCATAAGTTTTCTCAATCTTACCGACAAGAAACCCATTCTCGGTTATTACCGCATCGTTATCACTTATCCCGTCTTCGCTTCCTTTAGTTAAAACGGCGTTATAGCCGTCAGGACCAAGCTGTAAATAAAAAATGCTCGCATAAATTACATTCCTGTCGGATTGCGGCGATATTTCCAGAGCTTTTCTCAAAAAATCGTTCTCCGCCCTTAGATCTTCATGGCCAGCAAGCCGAAAGAGCAAACTGGAATTCTCATTCTTCAAACTTTCATTTTCTTTTGCCAGGTTTTTTACTTTAGTAAAGCGGTTCAAGAAAAACCTGGCATTCTCTAATTTAGTAAAAACGTACGAAGCCGGCTTTTTGACCATTGTCGTACCGAGGTTATTTATTTTTCGGTCAAAAAAATATCGGTCGGCAACTTGCGCCAAAATCACTAATAGCAATAAAAAAACAATAGTTTTGAAAAATGAGTAGCGCATATACTAAAGGTAGCTTCCTTTGTCGGGAGAAACCAAAATCGACTTGAGCTGGTCAATATTTTCAAGCACAAAACCGCATCCCCTTGCCACCGCGGTAAGAGGATCGTCAACTATTTCTATAAAAAGCTTGGTCTCGTAGGCAATCGCTTTATCAAGACCTCTTAACATTGCTCCGCCGCCGGCAAGAAATATGTGCCTGTTTACAAGATCCGCAGTTAGCTCCGGCGGCGTTTCTTCTATCGTATTTTTTATCGCCATCACTATGCTGCGAGTGGATTTATGAAGAGCTTCTCTTACTTCTTCGGATGTTAGGATTATCTCTTTCGGAAGACCGGAAACCAAATCCCTCCCCCTGACTCTTCCTTCAATTTCTTCCTGGAGAGGGTGTGCCGAGCCAAGAGTTATTTTCAAATTTTCGGCTGACGGTTCGCCTATCAAAAGATTTTTTTCTTCCCTCAGAAACCTGATTATGTCTTCATTTAATTTGTCTCCGGCGGTTCTCAAAGACCTTGAGGCAATCACTCCGCCCATGGAAATCACGGCAACCTCGGTCGTTCCTCCGCCTATATCCACTATGACATTAGCCACGGCCTCCTGAATCGGCAAACGTGAACCGATAGCAGCCGCCATCGGTTCTTCTATCAAATATACCTCTCGGGCCCCTGCATTATATGTTGCATCCTCAACAGCCCTTTTTTCCACCTCCGTCACACCGGACGGCACGCCGATAACAACTCTGGGGCGAGGTAAAAAGGTAAAGATCTCCTGGTGTACCCTGTCTATAAAATACTTGAGCATTTGCTCCGTCACTTCAAAATCAGACACAACCCCGGAAACTAAAGGTCTTGAGACGACTATATGCCCTGGGGTCCGGCCGGCCATCTTTTTGGCTTCACTGCCGATGGCGAGGACCTTTCCCGTTTTTTGGTTGACCGCCACTATTGACGGCTCGTTGATGGTGATACCTTTTCCGCGAACATAAACCAGAGTATTTGCCGTACCCAGGTCAATGCCGATATCTCTTGACCAATAACCAAAAAATTTATTTAACATTTTCTAACTTGCTTGCCCTCCGCCAACTTACGCTTGGCGGTGCGGGCCTTAATTGTGTCTTAATTACTAATACATTAACATACCAAAAACAATACCAATAATCAAAAACCGCCTCGCTAGAGGCAGTTCGACTTCGCTCACTACAAGCAGTTCGATTTTATTCACTACAGGCGCTTTTTTAGATCTTCCAATTTGATCAGCTCTGTTTCTTTTTCACTTCTTCTCTTTATTTCGACACTGTCTTTATCAAGCGTCTTGTTGCTCACTACTACGCGAATCGGACAGCCGATCAAATCGGCATCAGCAAACTTTTCACCGACGGTCTCATCATTTCTGTCGTCGTATAGAACCTCAACCCCTTTCTGCGTGAGTTCGTTATAGACCTTCTCGGATTCTTCTTTTCTGTCATCCAAAACTATAAGATGAATCCTAAACGGCGCTATGTTTTCGGGCCAAATGATTCCTTGCTTATCATTGGATACTTCAACCACCGCCGCCATCAAACGGCTAATTCCTATGCCGTAAGCAGCCATCCATACGGAATTTTTAACTCCGCTTTCGTCAATAAAAGACAGACCTAAGTTGTCCGAATACTTTGTCCCCTGGTTGAATATATTCCCCACTTCAATAGAATTCTTTTCAGCAATGTCTCCACTGCATTCCTGCCCGTCCGGCAGGCGGGTAGGACAAGTGCCGGCTTTTTTTAGCTTGGATATTTCAGCATTCTCGGCATATTCGCATTTCAGACACATTAATATTGTATCTTCTCCGACTTCCGACAAAACTTGAAATTCGTTGGTAAATTTATCGGTAAAAACACCGCCGCTGGCCAGCGTATAAATTACCTTTAATCCGCAACGCTCAAAGATTCTGAAATAAGATTCTTTAACTTTTTCATAGTACCCCTCAAGGTCTTTCTCATTGGTGTGGAAACTATAAAGGTCCTTCATCATAAATTCTCTCCCGCGCAGGAGGCCCGACTTCGCTCTCGCCTCATTCCTGAATTTGGTTTGTATCTGATAGGCGGCAAAGGGCAGGTCCCTGTACGAATTTATGTATTTTGCCGCAATGACAGTGAGAACTTCTTCGTGAGACCACCCGAGGACAAAACTTGCTTCTTTGTCGTCCTTGCCCTTGGCGAAAAATCCGACATCCAAATCCCACCTTGCGGTCGGCTCCATATATTTCTTCTCAACCAAGGCCGGCATAAAGAGTTCCTGCCCGTCAATAGCGTTTATTTCTTCTCTTACTATCTTGCTTATCTTTTCCATTACTCTCCATCCGAGAGGCAGAAAAGAATAAACCCCGGCGGAATTCTTGAACACAAAACCGCCCCTTGTTAGAAATCGCGCATTAACAGCAACCTCGTCTGTTGGAGCTTCCCTAAGTGTTTTTGTAAATAATTGAGATAACCGCATGCGATAATTGCTTTGCTCTTAGACAGAAACTTAGAAAAACTTACCTATATCCTTAATTGTCACATAAATCAAAAGCATAATCAAAAATGCGAACCCAACAGAATTAATGAGGGCTTCAATTTTGCTTTTCACCGGAGAGCCTTTTATTTTCTCAATACCCAACATTAGCGCCCTTCCCCCATCAAGCGCGGGAAACGGTATGGCATTCAAAATGGCCAGGTTCACCGATATCAACGCCACAAACTGTATTAAAAACCTAAACCCGACCGCTGCCGCTTGGCCAGTAACGCTGGCTATACCTATGGGACCGGACACACCGGCTATCAGTTTCCCTTCAAGCAAGAGTGTCTTAAAAAGCTGATAGTACCCGACGGCCGTTTGGCCGGTCAGAAATACCGTGTCAGACACGCCCCGCCATATTGATTCGTACCAGGGATAAGACAAAAGGCCCGTTCGTATCGGCACAATGCCAAGTAATCCGTTGCCTTCATCGCTTTGAGAAAGAAGTACTTCTTTAACCTCCACCTGCGAGTTCCGCTTAATGACTATTTCTATCTCCTTTCCTGCGTTCGCGAAAATATAATCTCTCACTTCTTGAGCCGTTGAGACCGGGATCAATTCTCCGTCAGCGGAAAAACCGACTATACCGTCAAATACACGCAGACCCGCATTATCTGCGGAGCTACCTTCTACCACACTGATTATTTGGACTAATTTGTCTCTGGCTATGGCAGAAATATCGTCTGTCTTGTCGCCTATGCCGACCCTGATGCCGACATAATTTCCAACCATCAAGAGAAAAGCGGCAAGAAGAAAGTTCATAAATATTCCCGC
>SDBT01014314.1_pt1 | contig 12651 bp, 11 predicted proteins | sample 2277101 | NCBI WGS metagenome assembly SDBT01 (sample SAMN10404973, study PRJNA504765) | marine sediment metagenome | isolation source: marine sediment core GS10_PC15, 103 cmbsf | place: Arctic Ocean: Southern Knipovich Ridge | collected 2010 | reverse complement strand
CCAACCTAAAAGTACCAACCCTATCAGGATCATGCCAATTGATATAATAGCAGGTGTACGTTGTTTAAGGATACTAAATCCTACAACAATCAAAATAGTTCCAATAATTCCAATTGGGATAAATACCATAATCTCTCATTAAATTAATTACTTCCACAATATTTTAGTGAATCGGTTCAATGATTGTTGAATGAACTAATTCATCAGGTTAACAAGAAATAAAATTAATCAGTTTTAATTAAATGTTTTTCAATTGAAATTAGATAGAGACGTTCATTGTCATAATCAATGTGGTGTGTTATTGGGAATGGCATATCTGATGGATCACCATCTTCATATTCATCAATAACTTCATACTTTGGAGTTACATCAAGATTTAACGTATCAACTAAGAAAGATAATGAATCTAAAATGAAAGTATGTTGGCCTTTCTTTAACATCAAAAACTGAGTGATAAAGTTATGCGTGATTAGTAGCTTCCACAATTTCTGCTAGTCCGTTCAAGTATGCTTTGCCCTCTAAGAGAGAACCTTCAAATGTAATGTCGGTAGAATTGTTTTCCAGATCTTGTGTGAATTTATGAATTTCTTCAATCTGTTCTTTTGTTAAAATTATCTTGCCAGATTGTACTAATGATTGCATGCTTTTCAACATTATTCATAGTTATTAATTGTTTTTCAAGATTTGTAGTTTGTGAATGAACAAACAAGCTAAAGATTTTGAACTATTAAGCACAAAATCGTTATTTAAAAATTATTGAACCATATAACGTTTCGATCATAACATGTTATTCGTCTAAAATGAGATAGTTTTAATCAAAAATTTTATCCATTAAAACATCCACATTCAATCAAGGTTTGGGATTCATGTCCCTTTAATGAAATTAGCTTGGTAGAAGTATTACTGTTTTTTTCCATCTGAATAGTTTTTGCAAATAAATCAGGATGTTTTTCTCTAAGATCTTGCCATCCTTTTACGGTAGTAAATGGACAACAATAGCACCCACTTTTTATGGGTAATTCAAAGCCTGAATCAATGATTAATTGTTTTAGGCTCTCACGATTTAGTTTTGCATCAACGAGAGGATAAATATTTGTGATATATTTGACATCACTTTCTCTCATTCGATGAAATTCTGAATAATCAATAAAGATGTACATTTCAAATTTTTCTTTTTTGCCATATTTTTTTCTCAAATATTTCCTAATAGGAGCAATCTTGAATTTTTGACTGCACCAATGGTTATATTTTGATGGCTGACTATTTGCTTGGTAATGCCAGTCATATAATGAACCCTTTGAGCTAACCACTCTGGTAATTTTAATTCCTATTTTTTTTTCAAAATATTCCAAATATGCATAGGTTTCTGGCCTTTCATCTAAAGTGTCTGCAAAAATAATCTCATCATAATCATGGTTCATGATGAGAGCTGCTACAGAATCTACTCCGCATCCAAATGAAGCAATTTTCTTCAATATAAGAAAATGAATTTTTTTCTTAAAGGTATTTCTAAGGATTGTAAAAGGGTTTAAAGAATAATAGTTCAATAATTATTGAATGTAATATCGCATCAGACAGTTGGGTTTCAAGTGCTTATTGACTCGCATTCACTAAATGGGTTTCTTCACTTTGATGACTCGAACTCTATAATGGGTTTCATTATTGAAGTGTCTCGTTTGCCTCACTTGGGTTTCAATTACAATGATGACTCGAAAATTCCATCTGGGTTTCGTTGGTTGCGATGTCTCGTTGCTGTAATTTGGTTTTCAATAATCTCTTGGACTCGTATATATCCCACTAGTTTTAACTGCTCACCCCATTTCATAACTTTTTCCGTAATTATTTAAGATGATGCTCAATAATTTTTGAATCTTAAAACACCTTCAGATCTAACATATTATTTGTCTTTATCTAGAAAGTCTATTCAAGGGACTCACAGTTTGTAGTGGTATATTCTGATTCTGCATTTATCAGACATGTGTCAGACCCTCTTCCTCCATTAATAAGATTGGTGCCTTGTGTATCTTCAATAATATCATCATCATCACCTCCATAGATGCAGTCATTTCCTCCCTCACCTGAAATAAAGTCATCACCTGCATATCCAAAAATCATATCATCACCATTAGTACCAAATAATTCGTCATCAAATTGTGTTCCTTTAATTATGTTGTAATTTGATTTTTGTAATTTGCATAGTGGTAATACTTGATGGTCTGTTGGAGCAAAATTTCCTTGTATGTAATCACTGAATAGATCAGTAATATTATCATCGAAATTAAATGATTCTAGTGGAGTGTAGACTCTAACAAATGCATCATAATAACCAGCGCTTATTCCCTCTAGGTCACCTTTGGTATTGCCTGCAACTATTATGTTGCCGTTAGAAGGGTCAATAGAGCTTGTCTCAATACTCTCATAGTCACTTGTACCAAACTGCTTTGTCCAAAGTTCTGATCCACTGGAATCATACATTCGAAGAAATCCATCATAATAACCAGCGTTTGTTCCCCAAAGACTGCCTTGTGTAGATCCTGCGACTAGAATGCTACCGTTTGATGGATTAATAGAACTGGTGTAAATACTTTCATTTCTATTTGTACCAAACTGCGTTGCCCAAAGTTCATTTCCATTAGAATCATACATTCGAAGAAATCCATCAGCATTGCCAACATTTGTTCCATCCAGATTCCCAGTTGTTATTCCTGCAACTAGGACGTTCCCGTTAGAAGGGTCAAGAGAACTGGTGATAATATAATCCAAATCCCTTGTACCAAACTGCTCTGTCCAAAGAATATTTCCATCAGAATCATACATTCGAAGAAATGCGTCATAATAACCAGCGTTTGTTCCCTCAATGTCGCCTAATGTAGGTCCTGCGACTAGGATATTGCCAGTGGAAGGATCAATAGCACTGGTGTAAATCCAATCATATTCACTTGTACCAAACTGATCTGTCCAAAGAATATTTCCATCAGAATCATACATTCGAAGAAATGCGTCACCATCACCAGCGTTTGTTCCAGTAAGGTTACCTTGTGATTCTCCAGCGACAAGAATATTGCCAGTGGAAGGATCAATAGAGCTTGTGCGAATAATATCAAGTCCAGTGGTACCAAACTGATTTGTCCAAAGTTCATTTCCATCAGAATCATACATTTTCATAAATGCATCAGTAACGCCAGCACTTGTTCCCTCAAGGAAACCCTCTGTACTTCCTGCGACAAGAATATTGCCATTGAAGGTGTCTATAGAGCTCGTTTGAATATACTCTGATTTATTTGAGCCAAACTGATCTGTCCAAAGAATATTTCCATCAAAATCATACATTCGAAGAAATGCGTCATAATCACCAGCGTTTGTTCCCTCAATGTCACCTTTTGTGTATCCTGCAACTAGTATGTTATCATTAGATTGATCAATAGAGCTTGTCTTAATTATCTCAAAGTCACTGGTACCAAATTGATCTGTCCAGAATTCTTCATAGTTATCTTCTGCATAAGCATATGATACCATACTTAATGAAAATATAATTGACAAAAATAATATAGTGAAATATTTCATAATTTATTTAATTTCACAGGTCTATTAATTATTTAGGTTCAATAATTATTGAACGATCCAACTAAAATAAAACTTTAAGAAATCTATAACGTGCAACAAAACATCAAAGATGCACTTTTAGCTGTAAAATATCTAGAGTCGCAACATTTGAAATGCGCTGAGAACTTGGAATTAAAAATTAACACATGGGATGATGATATGCCAAAGAAACTCGTACTAGCATTAATTTCAAATCACAAACAGTATGCCAAAAACTTGTTAGATGTAAGCTTACTATTAACAAACAAAAAAAGAAAAAATGAACCAACTAAAAGTCATTGATCTGTGCAAATTTGGCATATTTAGTGCATACATATCAGGATTATTTCATCAGAAACTAATTGATGAATGGAATGATCCCGCCGACATTGCAACTCGCGCAGCCGTATTGATAAAAGATACTCATGAAGTCTATGCAGGACTTTTGTTGTCTATTCTAAAGGAGATAAAGACTAATTGTAAGCATCCAAAAAAATATCAGGATGTTTGTGAGGGAATAAGATACTGTACTAACTGTAATTTGGATTTGAAAAAATAAAATTCAATAATTATTGAATCATAAAACACCTTCACTGTAACATGTTAATCATACAAGTTTGAATATACTATACACTGCAAGTACAATTAATAAAATAAATCCTATCTTTCTGGCAGGTGTAAAAAAGGAGTTCTGGCTCATTTTAACATTTTTTCTATTGCATACATTAAAGTAATTTGGTTCAATAATTATTAAAGTAAAATTTTTTGCTAACTAGAATTATTCTTACATATGAAAAAAAATATCCAAATAGCAATTGAGATTACAGATGGGCTGATTAAAGCTCATATCAAAAACTCCCAGGGCATTAGAAATTTGATCAATGACTGGAATTCAGATGCAAAAGAATTAGGTCTCTCTATTGCATCTGTTCATGAAGATGTTGCAAAATGTCTATTGGTAATTAAAAAATATCTAGAAGAAAAACCAAAATGTAGACATCCTAAAAAAATGCGTGATAAATGTAAAGGCCAGATTTACTGCATGCAATGCAATACAGATTTAGATGAAAAATAAAACACATTTGATTCTGTCATGTTATCAAGAGGTTATGAAGTTAATTAATTCCTAAAAACCTATATGGATGATAATTAATAAGAAAGTATGTATAGTTTTGAGAGTAAGAGTGAGCTACTTGGAAAAGATGAAATCCCAAATGTTCCCAATTGTCAAGAATGTGGCAGTCCTGGAATTAATATTGACCAAGGTGTCTATTTCTTAAATGAGCAAAAAAAAGAATGCAATATGCCAAATTTTGAATCTGGTATCCCTTTGATTTGTACATTTTGTAGGAACTGTGGTCTGGTAAGATTCTATAAGCGAAATAAAGAGTGATGCCCCATGTGTACAAGTATTAGGTGAAGGGCTTGATACCAAACTAAGCCTGGGACACCACCAGTACTATTTTGTGTTAAATGTTAGTTAAAGATTGTTGTTTGTACATGGTTCAATAATTAGTTTGGAGAAATTAGTGATTCATCATAAATTGTTGGTAATGAAACTAATTCACATGCTATAGCAATACTGTCATCTTTAACATGACATTCATCATAACCATCATGACCATCTGCTATTATATCAGTACCCTCAAGTGCAACAATAATGTCATTTCCTGTACCACCATAGATTTCATCATTTCCTAGACCTCCGTAAATAACATCATTGCCTTGTCTACCAATAATATAATCATCTCCTGCACCACCATATATGCAGTCATTACCCTGAGCACCATTAAGTATGTCGTTGCCGTCAGTACCTATAATCAAATCATTACCCCAAGTTCCTTTTAGAGTATCTGAGAATCCTGTTCCACGAATTACTTTGTCATAGTAAGATTCTGGTTCTCCACAATAAAGCTCTAAAACTGGGTCAGCAGCAACTATGACAGTTCTAGTTATAGTCTCAGCTACATTTCCTTCTGAATCTGTTACATCATAGGTTACAGCATATGTTCCTGCTAATTGGATATCAACTGATGATTCAATTATAACATCCTCTGAAATATCACCTTCTACTCTATCAAGTGCTACTGCCTCATATTCAAAGTATGGTTCTCCAACTGGTATTTCTTGTGGATTAGGTCCACGTAGAGAAAGTATAGGAACATCTTCAGGTAAATCCTGATCAACTACCATTACAGTTCTGAATACTGGAATTGATTCGTTTCCTGATGAATCAGTAACACTATAATTTACAGGATGAATACCAAGTTGACTAGTATCTATTATGTTAAATGCAGATACATCTATTATAATTACTATTTCATCAGAAATGTCATTGCCAGCTGTTACATCTTCTAATAAACCATAGTCTATTACTATTTGATCAGAAATGTCATTACCTAAACTATCTATAGCTGTTGCATTAAATCCTGATGAACCATATTTTAGTATTATTTGAGGATCTACATCATATACTGATAAATATATTATTATTTCATCAGAAATTTCATTACCTAAACTATCTATAGCTGTTATATCATATCTTAATACATCAAATTCTATTACTATTTCATCAGAAATGTCACTACCTGAACTATCTATAGCTGTTGCATCATATCCTGATAAATCATATTCTATTACTATTTGATCAGAAATATCACCATCTATATTGTCTATGGATGTTGCTCCATGCTCATCGTATGTACTGTTTTGATAAATCACATACTTATCAGGCCATGCTCCAGCTCCATTTAGAGTAAGTATTGGCCATGTTGTATCTTGTACTGTAATGATTTGTGTTGCAGTTGCAGTATTACCTAAAGAATCAGTTGCAGTCCATGTGATTGTAGTGTCACCTAGTGGGAACGTATCTGGTGCATTATTTGTAATAACTGGATTTGGATCTGCATCATCAGTAGCTGTTGCAGTTCCATAACTAGTAGAATCTAAAGGAGTTAGAAGAGCCGTAGCTTCTGTTGAATAATTAGAAGGAGCTGTAATTGTTGGCGGAGTTGTATCAAGTGCTTCATAGGTAACAGTAATTGTAAATTGTACACTATTACTATTTCCAACACCATCACTGGCAGTGCATGTTACTAGAGTATCACCAATTGGGAATACTATACCACTTTGTATATCACAGATAACAACTCTTGCACCAGTATTTGCATCTGTTGCCGTAGGTGTGGCATAGTCAACAATTAAGCCACCTAAAGAGTTGCTAATGAGATTAATGTTTGATGCACTTGAAAATACTGGACCAATGTCATCAATTTCAATTCCATCAATTTGAACTGCATCAATTTGGATAATACTTTTACGATCTTGTAGCATTGGACTAAATTGAATGCTTACTTCATCACCAACATAATCATTCAAACTTATTGTTGTCTTAAACCATCTCTCAAATTCTGAATCTTGCACAGTAATTGTTTCAATATTTTCAAAGTTACCTAAGCTACGAAATTCTATTGTTGCAATATCTACTTCTGTTGAATCACTACCATCAATGTCATCACCAAACCACATCCAAAATGATAGCTCTGCTGAGTCATATCCACGAAGTTCTACTACATTACTACCACTTATGTACATAGGACATTCACTGTCACATACTTCAATGTGAGCTACTTGACCGTTTGTGTCAATTGAGACAGGATCTTCAGGACTCTCTATATCCCATTCGCTTGTCTCCTCCCATTGCACAAAATTACCAAACTGTTCTGAAAACAAGTTTGTTCTAATTTCATTGTCTTCATCATCTGGTGATGAATCTACAATTGGAGGAGCCTCAGTTAGCGTTAAATCAAATTGAACATCTTCATTAGTAGAACCGTCAATATCAGTTACTGTAACTCTAAAGTCAAACTCGGTGGTTATTTCTGATAAAACATAAGGTACAGTAAATGTTGCAATTGCAGAATTGTCATTAAAGATGTTAACTATAGGAGCACCATTGTTTATCTGTACCCATAGAAATGTTAATGGATCATCACCAATAGAGTCACTAGCATCAAGTATTATGGACTCACCACTTGCATCTGTAACTACTGATTCAATAACTACAATGGGTGCAGCTCCCACAGGAGGATCACCACCACCACCAAGCTCACAAGTAGGATCTGTGTCTGGATCACAATTATCGCCTCCAGTATCTTCATCGACAGTAATAGAGACTGTAGCTGTAGAACTATTTACAGTTCCATCATTAACTCTAAAGGTGAAAGAATCAGATCCAAAAAATGCAAGATCAGGGGTGTACCTGTATTGTTTTGATTGATCAAGTTCTGCTAGTGGAAATCCAGTAGTTAATGTTCCATCATCAGGATAATTTGTAATGCTGAATGTCAAGTTGTCTCCATCAGCATCAGTTCCATATAACCAAAAAGTTACGTCATCATCTTCTTCCACTGTGACTGTTTGAAAAGATGCAACAGGAGCTGTATTTCCAGGAGTTGTTGGAATGAAATCCATATAGTGTAATTTCATCACATTATCTAAATCTGGATATGCAGGATTTCCTTCCCAAGCATCATAAAATTCACTCATATTATCAGGTTCTTCCATAAACGTCCAAAGTATTTCCTCAAAACCTTCTTCTCTGTCATCTGTTCCTCCGTTTGCAGATTCTGTTAGATCTATTGCATCATATAGATCCCAAATAGCAGCAGCAACTCGACCTTCTACTAATTGTCCAATATCATTACCGTTAGCATCTACAGTTGCAAATATAGCATCAGCGTTGAGATTATCTGTAGAATCAGTATCAATACGTTCTGCTGTTTCAAAATTTAAATTATAAGCAGGATTTCTAGGATACTCTTCTGCTTGATCAACCAAAGAGGGTAAGACATCAGACCATCCTTCTGACCATGCACATCCTTCTGCTGAATCAGTAGCAACATCATGAGCGGCAGTACATGCAAAAGTAAATAATTGTACTTCACCATAAACCATATTCATTATATGATGACCATATTCGTGAATTATAGTCCATCTTTCATTAGAGTCATCAAGTCCATCATTTAGAAATCGATCAGCGATAGTAGGATGTGGTACAACAGTAGAATCACCATTTAACATTAGAGTTTCAGTTCTTACACAATTCCAAGTTTGAGAATTATCAGATGGACAATAAGATGCACCACCATGATTATTTCCACTTCTAAATAGACCCGAAGCATCATCAAACTGCCATGCTACATCAACTCTATCAACATCATAACCCTCATTATAAAGAATAAAATCATGGACATCTGCAATTCCATCTACAATCCAAAATGCGTTATTTTCATTTTCAACACCAACATCAGTTTGTATAACCCTGTCTATCTGTCTATTTGATGTAATATCATTTACTTGAGAATCTTGGATTTGATATGCAGTAGTGTCCAGAGTAGATTGTCCAGTAAAGCCAGCTACAAAAGAATGTTCACTATTAGTTGAATAAGTCATAATAATATCTATGGTATTATCACCACTACTAGCAGTAATACCACTGAGGACATAACCACCGCCAGAATTTGTATAAGTACAATTAGGTGAAGCAAAACTTCTATTTACAGAATCCCATTCCCACACACATACTCGAACATCATGAATTGCTGTTTGGATAGTTGGTGAAATTGGAAGATCACTCATAGTTACAATACCATAAATTTGGATTTCATGACTTGATGCAAAAGCACTAGGAAAGAAAAAAGATTGAGTTGAGAGGTCTGGATCTGGATTAGGATAGTATTTTTGAACCATCTCTTCAACTTCTTCATCGGTCATTTTCATTATATCTTTAAAAAATGCACGATATTCTTCTTCAGGAATCTCAGTTATTGACCTTATTGTAGTTGTACCACTATTTTCAGTTGGCACATATTGATCTTGTGGAAGTGGTTCTGGTTCACAATATGAATCTCCACACATCTCCCTTACTGGTTCAATATTCATTACTTGCAGTTGAGGATATTTCTTTAGATAGTCAGCTTTGAGAAGAGTTTCATCCACTCCTACATGCACTGAAATTTGTACGGCATAACCATCAGTTGATATGTGACCCATTCCTTCTGTAACAGCTTTGATAGTTTTAGTGATGGTATAAGACTCACCAGGATCAAGTTTCTCTATATCTTCACCAAACCAATAGTCATCATAAGCTGAAATGACATTAGTTTGGTTTACAAACTCAAAGTTGTCACTGATTACTAATGAAGAATAGCTAGTGTAAAGCCCGTTATTCAGGTCTGAATATTGAGGATAGAGAGTATCATATCTATCATTGGTTATAGTCAATACAATATCAGCAGTCTCACCTATTTTTGGCAGATTCGATATTGTCAAATCATGAGTGCCGTAATAGAAAGGTGTTGGTTCACCACCAATCGTATTAGATTCTCCATGTAATGGAAACTCATAATCAAATGTTAGAGATTCACTATATTGTGCAAACCAATCATCAAGTAAAGATACATTACTAATTTCTGATTGATTGATTATTTCCCATCCTGTCCTTTCAGCACTTCTCTCAGTTACACATGCCACATTCCCATTAGTGCGAAGCACAAGCACATGATTTGGATTATCGCATTGTATCTGATCAGTTGGTATTCCTTGTTCTAGTTGAACTCGTAAAGGCTCTGAGAATCCCAAAGGGACTGAACCAACAAGCATTACTAAAGCAAGTGAAATTCCTAGTAGTTTTTTCATAGTCATTGTAATTTTCCCCCTTTAATTTCTATTAAAGAATTACTGATAATTTTATGAGATAATGGTAACAATTGGATATTTGAGGTTTCATCTTTATTATTCATGTGCCTAAGTTCAATTATTTTTGAACATGCTTATAGCCTTTGCTGAAACGCTGATGATCGTACACAGGTATAATAATTGCAAAATCCTGTTTGTTTAAAAGATCCTTTAAGGTTCAGTGTTCAATAATTTTTGCACCACATAACGTTACAGACCCAACAGGTTCTTCATCTACATTCTTTCAATAATTAGTTTGGAGAAATTAGTGATTTATCATAAATTTATGGTGATGAAACTAATTCACAACCTACAACAATATCGGTATTGCTAGCTTTGACTTGACATTCATCATAACCATTACCACCATCTGCTATTATATCAGTACCCTCAAGTGCAACAATAATGTCATCTCCTGTACCACCATAGATTTCATCGTTTCCTAGTCCTCCGTAAATGATATCATTGCCTTGTCTACCAATAATATAATCATCCCCTGCACCGCCATATATGCAGTCATCACCACGAACACCATTAAGTAAATCGTTGCCGTCGCCGCCTATAATCAAATCATTACCCCAAGATCCTTTTATGGTATTTCTTTCTAATGGATCTCCACGAATTACTTTATCATAGTATGATTCTGGCTGACCACAATAAAGCTCTAAACTAGAATAATGTGGAGTTACATACACATATCGGATTACTTGGTTTGATACACCTTCAGAATCAGTTACGCTAAATGTTACGTCATATTGTTTTAATACACTTCCATCTACTGTTGATAATGAGTTTTCATTTATTGCTGATGAATCAATTACAATATCAGCAATGTCATTGCCTAGTCTGTCTGTAGCTGTTGCACCAGCATCTACATATGCTGCTCCGTTTTTTATTATTAGTGGATTATCTCCATTTAGTAGGATAACTGGCTCAACATAGTTATCTGCTTGAGTCCAATTGTCTCCATGTATTTTGACATTATTGATAGTTACAAATGAATCAGTCAATACAGTTTCAATCATTAATGGGAATACAGGAACTTGAGTTGATGTGTAAAGTAATTCATCATTTTTATAATAATTTACAACACCTGATTCGACTGCAATTTTTAGCTCATCCCCTACACTTGCTTTTCCAAAATTACCTATATTCTCACCAAAAGTATCACCTTCAGTGATTTTTATTTTACCACCGATTCCACTTATCATATAGTCAGCATAATTATAATATGAAGAAGATGCAGTATTTGTCAGTCCTATGTATGCTCTGTTTTGAGAGGTAACTATAGATGCAGGTTTATTATTTTTAGTTTCTTTTGTTATTGTAAAATAACCATCACCAGATAGTAATTGTTTAGAAGTTGCTGTTGCTGGCAATACACCATCTGCTGGGATTGCCATTAGACCGCCTTTCTCAAGAATCATAACATCTCTCATGTTTTCCCATAAAACATAATACTCTGGGGCAGCAGGTAGAGGAGGAAATTCGGGTATTGGTTCAACAGTTACAATTCCTGAAGCCCAAGGATGAATCATACTGAAATAAGGATAAGTACCTTCATTGTCAAATTGATGGGTGAAAGTTTCTCCTATTGACATAAATCCGCTATCAAATTCAAGTCCCACTATATTATCAGATATAACTCCTGAACTTATTGTGTTTACACCATAATCATTAATCCAAGTTATTCTATCACCAACATTAATTGTTATTTCAAAAGGAGTTAAACAAGAATTTTCTTCATGGCAACCAGGAATATTTGAATCCGATGAAAAGTTTACAAAATATTCTATAGATTCTAAATTATTAGATTCAATTTGATTATTAGGAATAATTTGATTAGTATTTGCACGTTCAGATGCAAATGACTGTATAGTTGAAGTATTTACTCGTAAATTATTATCACTCAAATATTTCAAACTTTCAGAAAATGTATCCTCTTCTATCTGTCCATTTGATAACCATGTTTCATTATTTTCAAACCATTCAGGAATTGTTTTCTTTTCTTTTGCTTGTTCAGGTTCTGGTGTTGGTTCAGGTTCTGCAAATGCAGGTATAATTGCAATTAATAAGAGAACAGGGATTAATCCCAAATATTTCATAATTTAACAAATCTTAAACACTATTTAGTAGTTTTGGTGTTCAATAATTTTTGAAATACAAAACACCTTCAGATCGGACACGTTATTCTACTATATCAATTCGAAAGAAAAAAAAGGGATTTTTGCATTTTTAGACTCCTATACAGTACAATCGTATGTAAAAGTCAAGTCTTGTGTCAATGCACCACTGTATGGCATGTTTAGTAGTGTACCATCAGCTGACAGT
>SDBT01014313.1_pt1 | contig 12652 bp, 7 predicted proteins | sample 2277101 | NCBI WGS metagenome assembly SDBT01 (sample SAMN10404973, study PRJNA504765) | marine sediment metagenome | isolation source: marine sediment core GS10_PC15, 103 cmbsf | place: Arctic Ocean: Southern Knipovich Ridge | collected 2010 | reverse complement strand
CATGTCGGCTATGATGACCAGGGGCACCAAACTTAGTGCAGTTACCATTCTCGTGCTGTCACTTGCGTTTGTGGCCGCAGGAATCGCGCTGTGGTTGTGTGGCTCGCACGGCAGGCGCGGCGAGGTGCCTGGCGTCCTTCTCCGCGCCTTTGACGCTCGGACACGCTTGGGCAACATTCAAATCCGTGGTGATTGGGCAGCGTGGGTGGAAGCAGAACGTGTGCCATCCCGATCACATGCTATTCCTTATCACTATCGGATTGTGCGAGCGCTCTTATCCGACCACTCTCTCGAAGTCCTGTACCAGACGGGCGAGACCATCCCGCAGTTCTTCCGTCGTCCACTGATTCACCTGGAGAGCGATGGGCGGGTGTCTGTGAAACACTGGGGTCTGGATGACACAGGAGCACGGGAGATCTACATACCAGGCTACCCTGCTGCTCAGGCAAGTGAGTTCCCGGAGGCCGAGTTCAGGAGGATGGAAGAGGAGGGCACAGACCCACGCCTTGCGGAATCACTCCCGGAGGGACTGGCGAAGGTATTTGCAAACGACTGGCCGCGTTTATTTGATGTTGTACACGTTTGTCATCCATACGTATATCTCTCGGGACACAGGTCGCTCCTGTATCGCTACGAGCCGGACACGCGAGAACTACGCGCGATGGGCATCGCCGTGCCGGAACGAGCTTACTACTCATGCCATCACGCCCTCATTGTGGCCGAGCGGAGGATGTACTACGCCATCCTGCCTGACGTTGTCCCGCTGTCGAAAGAGCAAGAGGATGGCATTTGGCATACTCGAGAGATTGATCGGGCAGTCCGTGCTGCGGAGGGCGACCTGGACGATGGGGTCAACGCGAAGTGGTCACACCTGTTGCCTGATTCTATCAACAATATGTACCAGAAGTGCGGTTACCGCAGCATCCCTATCTACGCGCAGATCCTCGATCACGGCAAAGTGAACGCTGTAAGACGCACAGCGGCTAATCAGCTCTGCATTCTAGGTGACCCACGATGCTTGCCTCCGCTTATCCGGAAGCTAGAGTCTGATGATGATTGGGTTGCGGCAGACTGTGTATCGTGGCTGGAGATGGTACCGGAGAAGCCTATGGGAGAGGCGGTGCGCTCCTTGCTTGCACATCCTGTTCATTACATGAGAGGTGTGCATATCCTTGCTCGGACCGCAGATGTTGACGCCATTCCCGACCTGAAGCGACTTCTCGAGAAAGACCGGTCGGCGGGCTGGGAGCGAGAGATCCGAACAGCAATCGACGCCATACAGAAGAACGAAAGAGACCGTCAGCGTGCACTTGCGGAATGGTCCGAGTGGAGTTCACGGCACGGTTGTTCAAGCTTGCCCCCTGACGATTCATCTCGGGAAGGAGAAACGATATGAGTAACCGGATGCGCTGTGTTCTAGCCGGTGTGCTGCTGACCGTTGCGGCGTTCGTAGTGCGGTTCCAGGCATCTGGCGAGCAGCAACTGCGCGAGGAGGCCCCGCCAGCAACGGAAGGCGTTTCGACCGACGGCTGGAAAGCCCGCGTGACATCGCTTCACTACGAGTCGAGCGTGGATCTCACGAAGCAGGAGCGGAAGACGGGTCTCGGAGTCAGGTTCCGGCTGACTCCGCCCGAAGGCACGCCGCTCGCGGCGCCGGTGCTGTGCGGCATCGTGCAGGCGCTTGACGGCAAGGGTGTGAACATCATTCCTCCCTCGCGCGAGTTTACGCATGAACGCGCACTGAAGAGGGCGCAGGACCTCAGCCAAGGGGGTGTCCTGTGGAGCCCAACGCCGCATGGTAACACCATCGCGAGTGGTCTCGCGGAACTGCCGGCTACGCTTCGCAAGGTGCGCGTTAGGTGCTATCTCCTCGTGCCGGGGGAGGTGAAGGTGACCGAGATCTCGCCCGTGGCCCCGACCGAGTCGCTGGAATTTGGGCCTGGTCTGACAGGCAAGATCGTGGAAGTGAGGCAGCCCGACTCCATTCAGCCGCACATCTACTACAACTACCGCTTGGTGGTTGCCGAAGAATGGAAAGAGCTGCCCGTCTGGCCCACGCAGATGTGCAGGGTGGAGGGCGTGGAAGACGATGGTCGCGTGGTCGCCGCGGGCGTGCCGCTCAGCGGCAGAAACGCCAGCCGGGCGGGGGACGAGTGGGAGTACTCCGGCTACATCGCGGTAAGCCGCGGCAAACTGTCGCCCAGGACACCCACGCCGGGGAAGCCGCTCAGGAGCCTGCGGGTACATGTCGCCACCGAAGCCAGGCTGCAGACGGTGGAAGTGGAATTCGACAGGATAACCCTCACGGCCTGGCCCGGGCTGTTACCGCAGATGTCGACTGAGTCGAAGCCTGCAGAGATCATCATGGCCGCTGCGAACGACGGATGGAAGTTGCAGATTGTCGGAGCCGCATACCGTTCATCCACAGGCACCGGGATTCTCGCCGGCAGGCACGAAACGGAACTGCACTTCGCGATCTTTCCTCCAGAGGAGAACACGCCGTTGAAACTCATCGCCGGGGGCCTGGCGGCAGTGAAGGCCGGCGGCGAGCCGGTGCTTCCCGGCCGCCCCTTCGAGTTCGTGGAGCACGAGCTTTCCGATCATGTGCAAGACGGCTACACGCGCCCGTGGGATTCGCACTGCACGTTCCATGGTAAGCTTGTCACGCGGAGCCCCATTGCGGTCCTGACGAATGTCGTCGCACGCGCGACGGTGCTCATGGCCGATGATGTCCAGACAAGGACGCTGGATGTCCCGCAGGGACTTCAGACAGTGCGGGTCACCGACGAGATCACGGGCCAGTTCCGCGGCGGCGCCCGAAGCGTGCCCGAGATGAACGTGGCTCTCCACTTCCGTTCATCAATCGGGTCGCGGCCGGGCAAGTCCGGACCTCTGCCCGACTACCTCAGCCCGCAGGTCTGTGGAGTCGTTCCTCTCGGAGAAGCTGACAAGCCGCTCGCGGTGCATTCGGCGACGTTCGACCATATGGTGATCGTGCGCGAGGGCGGCGGGTTCTGGGCAGGTCTCTCAGTAATCGTGCCGCCCGACGGCGGGCGACCCTCCGTGATCAAGAAGCTGAAGGTCATGACGACCGACCGACCGAGGTACCAGGACATCGAAGGCACGTTCCAGACGATTGACCTGCGCGCAATTCCTGGCCTGTTTCCAGGAACGCGGTAATCCGGCAGATCCGTGGGGGACGAATTACAGAACCGGGTGTTTGCGATGGTCTTGGAGGAAGGCACAGTCTTGGAAGAAATCGTTGTTCTCAATAGGGGCGGGTGATTCGTCACTCTTGACAATGCCTCAAATACCAGGCTGGATTCAATAGTATCGCCGTTGTCTTGAAAAGCGCCTGGAACTCGATATAACCATGATTGTCCCTAAACCGTAGTGCGTGGTCCTGACCAATACCTCTCTGGCGCATCCCTGCTCTTGCCCCTCGAGCCCTTCTTTTCGTCGCCCTCTCCCCACATCGGGGGGGATTAAGCAAAGGTACTTCCGGGACACGATACTAGTTCTGCAGGTCGTACAGCAGCCGCACCTCTTCGGCCGACAGTGCGCGGTCGAAGATCATGACCTCGTCGATTTCACCTTCAGCCCCGTGCAGCGGGTCCGTGGCGAAGTTCTTCCCGATGTAGATGCTCCCTCCGGTCCCGGTCGTCAGCTTTCGCTTCATGTAGCCCACAGGATCGGACAGCGCCTGTCCGTCCAGGTAGTGGGCTCCCCATCCACCGCTACTGTGCACGACCACAAATTGGTGCCACTTCCGGTCCGTCACCGGCGCCCCGGCTCTAAACTGTGTTGAAAAAATCTGGCCGTTTCTCGCCACCCCGATGCCGAAGCGCTTATCGCCACCGTGAAGGAGGATGGGAAGCCGGGTGCTTCGGGTCCTGAACCACAGCGCGATCGTCCTGTCGTCGTTTCCACCGGGAATCCCCGCTGGCTCCGGCACCTCGATGTACTGGTCGGGGACCCGTACGCGATAGCAGCCCCCCACCTTCCCATCGGGCTGTTGTGTGGCGCCGTGGACTTTCCCGTGATTCTCCCTCGCACTGGCATCGAGGACCTGGGCGCCGGCCTCGTCCAGGGGAAGGTATAACACCAGGTGGACTGCCAGGTCAGGCGGCAGCGAGGTCTTGCCGCACTGCGTCATCGTAATACGCTCGATCATCGGCATCTCGAGTACCACTTCTCCGAAGGAGGTGTGAAGCGACAGCGTCTCCAGATCGAGGCTCCCGATCAGCCTGTCCCCATTGCACAGAACGCACGAGACGCGCTCCTGCTGCCTGCCGACTTCGATTGTACGGGCCTGGTGAAAGGGGACGGTGATAGTGCCGTACGAGCCGCGCACCCGGAAGGAGCCGGCCGGAATACCTCCCACCAGGCGCGTGGTGTCCCGCAGTTCCACCACAGCGGCCACGCGCGCACCCTTCTGCCGACTGTCTTCGCCCCCCCTCGCAGCCACGCACGAAGCCAGGGCAAGAAGTGCCGCAATCGCGCCTATCCTGCTCATCCCTGTCCCTCCCCACCTGTTGTGCCGTCCGTGACCGCGCGATGTGCGTGACGAGGCCATGCAGTCCCAGTCGTATCAATGGCCGCCGAAGCGCATCTCCGCGATTGCTGAACGATCCACCTGCATTTGTCCTGTGCCAGGCACTCTGAAGCTCAGGACTTCTTCGTCCATCGTCGAAACGTCGACGCTCAGCCTGTCCCCGTTTTGGAATGTGAGCGTCACCGAATTCGGGTTCCCGCCGCGAGGCACGATGCTCGCGCGACGCATTACGATGAAATACGCTTCCCCCCGATCAAGCTGGGCCTCGGCTTGACTCGCATGAAACCTGATTGACCCGGCATCTATGGAATCGAGTTGTCCGGAGATCCTCGTCCCGCTCTCCGGATGACTCAGGACGTCTCTCTCCTCGCTGCCCTTTCTCATCTCCGGGTACAGGACGTACTGGTGGGTCACCCTCATGTGGCTTAACCCACCGCCGATGCGGACGTATGGCCCTGTCTTTCGCAGGGACGAGTCCGTGGCAACGATAACGGGGTCGTCCGTGTCGAACCAGGCCCGGATCGTGCGCGTCGCGGCGTCATATGTCACCGTGAGCTTTGATTGCGTCCCGGTTCGCTGGATGCCCCACCGTGCCAGGGGCAGGTTCGAGGACCTTTCTATCCGATCGAGGTTGGTGTATCCTCGTCCGTTATGCATGGTCGTGGTGATCCAGTAGCTCCTGTAGCACCAGGTGCCTATCGGCCGTTCACCGAGGAATGTCAGCCACAGCCCGGGTTCGGGCCCGGACAACTCGTAGGTCATGGCATCCTTCTGCTCGAACCTGGTCATCCTGAGGTTGGGGGGTTCTTTGGCGACGGCGCTCCACTTATCCGAGGACCCCGGCCGGTCGTCCTCAAAGACGATGCGAGGCGGGTTTGAGACCATCAGAGCATCGACCACGTCCCTCCTTATCAGGAAGGCCGGCGCATAGCTGGTCTCCAGAGTGATAGTATCTCTGTCCATGCGGAGGAGCCTCCCGGAAAGTCTATCTCCGCCAAGCAAGAGGACATGGTCGCTCTCGGTGGGCAGCAATGGCCGCGGGGCCGGAAAACGGACTTCCGCGACCGCTCGCAGTGGCACCCTGAGCTCGCGTGCCGTGAAGTCAGTCACGATGCCGACGATGCCGCTTTCTATCCCAGTCACTCGCCCGGACATGGTGTCGCCGTTGGCGAGCGTGATGCGGGCCCCGGTTCCGCGTGCAGTGTTTGCCGGGGCGGCCGCGGACAGGCCGCTCGCGAGAAGGAGAATGGCAACAGAAACGGTCCGAGTGTGCTTCATCTTCTCCCCATCCTGAAGTCGATCTCGCTTACGAGGGAACGCTCGATTCTCAGCCTGCCCGCGTACGGTGACCACCCCGAGACTACCCTTTCGTTGAAGCGGTCGACCTTGAGAGTCAATCTGTCCAGGTTGCGGAGTGTCAGCTCCATCGTGTTGGGCTCTCCTTGGAGTGGGGAGGGCTTCGTCGCACTAAGGAGGATGACAACACCATCGTCGCGGGCCAGCTCGGATTCCTGATGGTCCACACGTAAGCGAATCGTCTCGTCGTCGATAGATTCCACGCGACCGTGTAGCCTCGTGGCAGTCCCCACATGACAGAAGACGTCCTCCTTCCTGTCCGTCTCTGTCATCTCGGGCCGATAGCGCGGCATTCTTGTCACCTTGATGCTGCTGGGCAGCGACTCACCGCCGGGTCGCAGCGCTTTGGAGGTCACCCTGACATAGGAGCCCTGTCTTCCCGGCGAAGGGTCTGTCCAGTAGACGAGGGGCCTCTCGCTGTTGGCCCATATGCGTGTCTTTCCTGTCTCGGAGTCGTGGAAGACCTTCAGGCTGATGCTCGCCGAACCGGCTTCCAGTTCGGAAGAACCCAGCAGTTGCTCGTAGACGGGGGGCCGCCGGAGGAGTTCCACGAGGCTCCTCTCTGGAGAGGTCGTCACCCGGACGTCGTAGCCGTTCGGGCAGCGCGTTGATTCGCACAGGAAGCTGAATTGCCCTGACCACTGTCCCTTGGTAGGCTCCAACTCTAGCTCGTACATGGTCTGCCCGTCCTGCTCAAGCTGTGCAATCATGGTAGGTACGCCGTAGTTTCGATTGGTCGGCTTGAGTTCGACCATGCGGGCATCCAGGGATGGGGCCTTCGGCTCGACCCCCAGCACGAGGGCTTCCACCACGTGTCTCTCGATGCTCAGCATCCCAGCGCTGTCCGACTCGAACGTGACCGTCTCGCCGCTCATGCTCACCAGGCTCCCGCAGAGCCTCTCGCCACCGGGGAACACCACCCAGTCCTTGCCCGCCGGCCGCATCGACCAGATCTCGTCGCAATACGCCATGCGGATTTTCTCCAGGGGGACTGTCATCTCGTCCAAAATGAGTGGATGCCGGATCAGGGCTACGCCCTCGTCGATCTTCTTCACGCTCCCTGATATCCGGTCTCCCGACACCATGATGATGTCCACCGGGGGCAGCGGGGGTCTCGCACGAAGGACGAAGAAAAGCACGGTAGCCATCCCCAGAATCGCCAGGAGGCCTACCCCGCCCGCGATCTTCCGGTATGCACCCGTCTTCGGCTTCTCTGTCATGTTGCCCTCACTCGTGGGCCACGAAGGCGACGGACGTGACCGCTACGCGCTTCATGTGGAGTCTGCCCAGGCTTTCAGAGAGCTCGCTGACGTGCCGCGTGTCCAGTGCCTCGAGTCGCATGGTGATCCGGTCTCCGTTGAGAAGGTCCACCCTCGCATCGCCGGGACCTCCTGCAGATACACGGTGCCGAGCCGCTCCTCATTGCCCGATTCGACGTGGTAGAAATGGACCAGAAAGCAGTCAATCCATATCTGGTAGCCGTTCCCTCCTACACAAGAATAGCACCGTGCCCGGGGGAGCGCAACAAGGAAGACGGGGGAAGGGGGCCGACTGCGGGGCGCGAGGGGTGTGAGTGCGGCTGGTATTGAAGACGACTACCGAGCCTGGGAAATCGGACCATATTCGATAGTATCGCCGAACTCTCCAGAAGTTGGCGACATTGGATGCGGTCAACAATTCCCCTGTGCGCCGTGGGAATGCTGGCGCATTTCGCAAACTGGCAGAACTTTGGGTTAGATCAGAGAGTTCGGTGGGGTAATGTCCTAACAGTAATGTCCTGATCCGCTTGACTCTGTGAGCAGGATGAGCTATCATGGCTATGGGCAACAGGCGTTGCCCATATCAAGATCCCAGCTTCTTCGGCATGATCTGAATCAGTAGTTGGGACAGGACATTATCTAAGTTGCTAGTATGAATGATGTTAACGTTTGCTCGATGGGTTGGACGAGGTGTGTGACATAGGACGGATGGGGCCTCTTAGCAGAGGATGCAGTAATGACCAAGGAAAACCGCGTGTACGGGAAGCGTTCTGAGGAGATTCACCCGTTCTTCAAAGCAAAACGCGAGTGGTCAAAGGTCAAGGATAAGATAGTTGGGAATTACATCACTTGCTACCTCAAGACAATCCAACATCGGGGTCGGCCCATCATAATCGTAGATGCGTTCTCCGGTCCCGGCAGGTTCGGAGATGGATCGGAAGGGTCGCCACTGATTATCTGCAGAGCGATTGACAACGCTCCTAAATGCGGCGCGGGGATTGCATGCTTCTTCTCTGATGCTCATCCTGCTCACCAGCGCGCACTGGAGGATTGCTTGAGCAGCTATATCACAAGGGGGATTGCAGAGAGGCCGCTATCCGATTGCTCGGAGGCACTGTCCCGCGCGCTGGTGGTTGGAAAGCAGTCCACTCTGTTCTTCTACTTGGACCCATATGGAATCAAGGAGTTGGAGTTCGAAACGGTCAAGCAGATATACGAGAGGGACACAAGCCAGAGCACTGAAGTGCTGATTAACTTCAGCTTCAAGACCTTTATGAGGATGAGCGGCAACTGGTCCTACGGAGATTCGGCCAACGAGGTAGAGCGCAAGGTTAAGCAAGCAAAAGTTGAGACGATAAACAGCGTTATGAATGGTGAATACTGGATTGACATTGTGACAGACCGCACACTGAACAAGGTTGAGCGAGAGGACGCTCTTGTCGGTGCATATATGGACCATGTGGGTAAGTTCTTTCGCTATACCTACTCTATTCCAGTTAAAGAAGAGAATGAATCGGGAGTGGCTGTTCCTGAAGACAATTTGGCGAAGTACCATCTGATTTTTGGAACGCGTCACCCCCAAGCTGTTGTTTACATGAACGATGTCGCCCACAAAGCCTTGGAGCCATATTTCAACAAGTTCAAGGATGGGCTGCTGTTTTGCATGACCCCAGAGCGGTACGAGCCAAGACCTATGGGAGAAGTGAAATCTGCGATTCTCAAGGTGGTAGAATGTGGACCGCTGAGAAGGCCCCAGATTTACGAAGCGGTCATTCCGAAGTTCTTCCTGCAATACCGGAAGAAGGAATATCGAGCTATGATCGATGATCTGTATTTGAGTGAGAAACGGCTGTTTGCTAACCCACGAACCTTAAGGCGCAAGAACAAACTGAATGATCAGACGTTGCTTTCAATCAATCCTTGGCCTGGAGGTGAAAGCTGATGAGTGTCAAGTCGACGATAGAGTGGACCGACTCAACATGGAATCCAGTCACGGGGTGTACGAAGGTGAGTTCGGGGTGTAAGCATTGCTATGCTGAGGTCTTTGCGGAGCGCTGGCGTGGGATACCAGGCCACCATTTTGAGCAAGGTTTCGACCTGCGGCTGTGGCCGGACCGTCTTGATGTTCCCTTGATGTGGAAGAAGCCACGGACGGTCTTTGTGAATAGCATGAGCGACCTCTTCCATGAGCAAGTTCCGCTCTCCTTCATCAAGAAAGTATTTCGAACGATGGAGAAGGCATCGTGGCACACGTTTCAAGTCCTTACGAAACGCTCCGAGAGGATGGTGGAGCTAGCGCCTGAGCTGAATTGGCCTTTCAATGTGTGGATGGGGGTGTCCATTGAGACCTCCAAATACTTATGGCGCAGTGACCACCTTCAGAACATTCCAAGTGGAGTGCGGTTCTTGTCCTTGGAGCCGCTGCTTGGACCGCTTGGCTCTATTGACCTCTGCGGTATCGATTGGATTATCCTCGGTGGAGAAAGCGGGCCCGGTGCTCGGCCCATGAATCCGGAATGGGTCAGGGAGATTCGGGAACAGTGCCATGCGAATGGTATCCCTTTCTTCTTCAAGCAGTGGGGTGGTGTGCAGAAGAAGAAGAACGGACGCGTTCTCGATGGCCGGACATGGAACGAAATGCCCGAGGAGCAACTGCTGGAGGCTTGACACTCTCGAATCTCTCAGCAGAGCAAGGCTTCTAATACATCCTTCTTCTGGTGATTTGCGAACTGGGCGATGGGTTGAAGGGCACATTCGATAGTGTCGCCGCTGCATCGAAAGGTCCGTGAGATGCAGCGGTTCCATCCTTACCTCAAGAAGCAGCCGGAGTACGGGTGCCTGGTGACACAGACCCTGAAACCCGGGCGACCCCGGGTGCCCGGCAATCCGGGGGGCATTCCTAAGACCTTCAATTGCCTTGCTTTAGGGGCGCTTCTCTGGTATAGGTAAGGTCGGCGGACTTGCAGGATCTTCACCCGGGTGGTTATCAGGCTGGTAGTCCGAATCGGTCTCGGATGGGTACCCGCTTGCAAAAGTCCTTCACCGGGGGAACGGTTCGTGCAGATAGGAGTGATAGGTTCCGGGAGTTGCGGGAAGGCGGCCCGTGAGGTCGCCTTTGAAGTCGGCCGGGAGATAGCCAGGCGCGGAGCGGTCCTGGTGTGCGGCGGCCTCGGGGGCGTGATGGAGGCGGCTGCCGGGGGAGCGCGTTCGGCCGGCGGCTGTACGGTGGGTATCTTGCCGGGGACGGACAGGGCCGATGCGAACCCCGATGTGGATGTCGTTGTGGTCACGGGCATGGGGATTGCGAGGAACCTGCTGGTCGTCAGGTCGTCCGATGCCCTCGTAGCCGTTGATGGTGGTCCGGGAACGCTCTCGGAGATAGCTTTTGCCCTGCAGCTGGGCGTGCCCGTCGTGGGCATAGGGACATGGAAACTGGATGCGGAGCGCCTGGGGGGCAGGCGGGTAATGGAGGCCTCTACGGCTGCCGAGGCAGTGGAGCTGGCGGTCCGGGCCGCGGGGGGGACGGGCGGTGCCTGAGGCGAGGCTGAAGACGGGCAGCGGCACGCCGGACCTGGAGAGCATATACGGGCCCGGCGGAGCGATCGCGAGCCGGATGGAGGGATACGAGTTCAGGCCCCAGCAGCCCGAGATGGCGGGGGCCGTACTCGATGCTTTCAACTCGCGCCAGCATCTCGTGGTGGAGGCCGGCACCGGGGTGGGCAAGAGCTTTGCCTATCTCATCCCCGCAGTGCACATTGCCCTGAGCACGGGACAGGTGGTCGTCATATCGACCAACACGATCGGCCTGCAGGAACAGATAGCCGGAAAGGATGTGCCGTTCGTCAAGAGTATCTGGCCGGAGGAGTTCCAGGCTACTCTTGTGAAGGGCCGCTCCAACTATGTCTGCCTGAGGCGGCTCGAGCGGGCATGGAACCGGCACAGGGAGCTTTTTGAGACCACCGAAGAACAAAAGGACCTGGGGCGGCTCTTCCGCTGGGCTTCAAAGACCCGGGACGGGAGCCGTGCAGATCTTGACAGGCGCCCGTACCCGCGGCTGTGGGAGAAGGTGTGCGCGGACCGCGATACCTGCCTCGGCCGGAAGTGCCCTCTTTTTGACCGGTGTTTCTTTCAGAACGCCCGGGCGATGATGAACTCGAGCCAGCTTATCATCGTCAACCACCACCTGTACTTCTCCGATTTCATCCTGCGGCTCCGGGGCCACGCAATACTCCCGGAGCACGACTGTGTCGTCTTCGACGAGGCGCATAACATCGAGGCCGTCGCCGGGAAGCACCTGGGCATAGAGGTCAGCAACTTCGGCGTCAGGCACTACCTCGACGGGCTCTTCCGTCCCGAGAAGGAAAGGGGGCTGCTGGCGGAGCTTGATGAGCCGCGTGCGTGCGGGCAGGTAGAGCGCTGCCGCCAGTCCGCTGAAGAGTTCTTCGGCGATGTGGACAGGTGGCTGAAAGAAGGCGAGTCCGATACCAGGAGAGTCGGCCGCAGGGAACAGTTCCCCGGCGAGTTGAAGGACGAACTCGCCGCCCTTGCCAGCGAGCTGTCGGATGTCCGTTCGAGGGCCAGGGAGCAGGAAGACGAGCTGGAGATCACCGCGATGATATCGCGTGGGCGGGAGATGCTGGAGTCTCTCGAATCCTTCCTCGAACTGGGAATGCCGGATTCGGTGTACTGGGTCGAGCGAAGCGGCCGCGGCGGCGAGCGGATGGCACTGAGGGCCTGCGCGGTCTCTGTGGCAGGGGAACTGGGCACCAACCTGTTCGGGCGCATTGGGTCGGCCGTGTTAACAAGTGCCACGCTGACGACGGCCGGCACTTTCAGTTATTTCAGGGAACGCGTGGGGCTCGGTGTGTGCCAGGAGCTCCTGCTGGGGTCGCCGTTCGACTTCCAGCGGCAGGTCACTCTCTATATCGCCCGCGGGATGCCCGACCCCAATGACAGGGATGACTACCGCGACAAGGTGATAGAGAAGGTCAAGCACTATCTCGAGATGTCCCGCGGCCGCGCCTTCGTGCTGTTCACCAGCTACCGCCTGATGAAGGAAGTGGCGAATGCTCTCACGCCGCTTCTGGAACGCAGGGGTATCACGGTGTTTCGTCAGGGCGAGGGGATGGCGCCCGGGCGGCTTCTGGAAGAGTTCCGCAAAGATGTGGACTCGGTGCTTTTCGGTACGGACACTTTCTGGGCCGGCGTGGACGTGCAGGGAGAAGCACTGACCAACGTCATAATCACGCGCCTTCCTTTCTCCGTCCCGGACCACCCGGTCACGGAGGCAAGGATGGAGGCGCTGCGGGCAGCCGGGCGCGATGCCTTCCTGGAGTACAGTGTGCCGGAGGCCATAATCAAGCTGAGGCAGGGGTTCGGGCGGCTGATCCGCACGCGGGAGGACCACGGGATGGTGGTCATCCTGGACAGCCGGATCCTGCGGCGCTCCTACGGGCAGCAGTTCCTCGCATCGCTGCCGGGG
>SDBT01014312.1_pt1 | contig 12653 bp, 11 predicted proteins | sample 2277101 | NCBI WGS metagenome assembly SDBT01 (sample SAMN10404973, study PRJNA504765) | marine sediment metagenome | isolation source: marine sediment core GS10_PC15, 103 cmbsf | place: Arctic Ocean: Southern Knipovich Ridge | collected 2010 | reverse complement strand
GTACTTGATATTATTGAACCTGGTAGTAGCAGAAAATCTTATCTCAGAAATTGGCACGCCGGTTATCAGTAAGTATTACACTAGGTTACAGCGACTAGGGGGAAGTTAACCGGACAGCAATGTGGAGAAATGTATGTAGGGGCCCACAATGCTTGTTTTACTGTGGAAATCGACTGGTCAGTCTTCCACGTTTACAGAGTTGAGGTCTGGAAAGAAGGTACAGCGCAATTTTTCATCGATGGAGAAATGTTCTGCGAAGTCGACTATGATCAACTAATGGATTCTATCGTAACCCCACACATCGCTCTGTTCAGTGGAGCGGATTCTAACTCCTACTGGGATTTTGTGAACTACGAGGTTTGTGGCGAGTCGCTTTTCAATCTGCCCCCGATTGCTGATGCCGGTGGCAGCATGGAGGTTGTGGAAGGGGAGTGGGTTCAGCTAGACGGTACTGGAAGCTTCGATCCAGACGGAGACCCCATCACGTTCCTGTGGGCCCAAACAGGAGGGACCGTCGTGGATATCTACTACCCAACTTGGGCAACTCCTGGATTCTACGCACCCTCATCTCCCGAAGACCCGGAATTCGAATTCACGCTTGTGGTCAACGATGGGCTTGCTGATAGTGATCCCCCCGCCAAGGTTTCTATCTCGGTGAAAGAACCACCTCAACCACCGGCCTTTGAGGAGCAGATTGACAATATAAAGATGGAGGCTGCCCAGCTAGACGTACCTCAAAGTGTTGAAAACTGGATCAAAGTGCGCTTGGACAAAGTATTGAGGTTCGAAAATCCTCTTGAACAAGGTCAGAAGCTATATCAGATATACCGGCAGTTTTTCATGATGAAAATCGCAGGCAGGATTTCAGACGATGCAGGGAGATTTGAGACGCTTTTGGATTTTGCGAGAACGAATGTCGCTCCGGATATTTGCCGTGATGAGGGATTTCTAAATCGTGTCGTCATTTACGAGGTTGAGCCTGTACAACTAGAAGTAGTACCAGAAGAACAAAATGCTCTCGTTCGGTTATATGTGGATATTATGCCGCATTCTGATCATGTTTCAAACGCAGATAAATACCGTTATGGCATACTGGCTAGACTTGGAATAGTAAAAGTAGACACTGGGAAGGTAAAAAGAACAGAAGCCGCCTTCTACGAACTTCCTAATCGTCTAACACCAGGTCAGATATATCGTGCTGACCCTATTGATTTTACATGGTACGGCACTGATGACAGCGGTTCATTCGCAGATCCTGGTTTATACAATATTAATGCGACAGTTGAGTATGTGAAAACAGATATACTCACTAATGACATCGTTGGGTATCTGGACTCGGCATCAGTAGATATTATGATGCCGTCGCCAATGCCACGTCCTCTGCCTCTTGAGTGGGGTGAATGCATAGGGGATGGCGATAACCCAATGTTTTTCCAATATCGAATTAATTCTATGTCTTTCGGTTTAATTCCAGGGATTTCTCAGGATGAAGGAAATCAAGCCGTTGTTTTGGCAGCAGAAACATTTAATGAGCAAGCCGATTCAATATATTTCCAAAGGGGACCAGCGACAGATCGAGATTTTCTTCCACAAACAAAATGGGAATGTGACAAAGTGGGAATAGACTATTCTCTTGTAAATGTGTACCCAGGGTGTGGTTCAATCGGTGAGGGGGGGTATGCTGCAAGAAGTTGTTATGATCCAGTAACACAAATTTATACACAGTTTAATGTTGTAATAGTTAGAGATATGTGGTCGCTCGAAGAAGGGTGTATCGATCCGTTTCCTAGAGGAGTTGGTGACATCAGACCAGGTGACGGTGTGTCCGACTTAGTAGCAGTTTTGATGCATGAGTTTGGACATGCTGCTGGTCTTGGTCATCCTTATAATATTGGTACTCCAGCGAATCGAAATGTTGCATCAGTTTTAAATAGTATGCCTTTCGATAACTCAACTGGGCGTGATTTGTACGAGTGGGATATAAAGTGTCTTAATTATATTTCCGGGCATCGCGCACTGAATGCATACCTGAAACCACATCTTTGGGACGGTAGTTTCTTACCAGAATTTTTATTTCCTAATCTAGATAATCTTAGTGGCGAGATAAGCAAGGCGACATCAGGAGTCTCCAAGAAAGAACCATTGGGCTGGGACTGGTCTTCAGGCTTTAAGTATGGATCCGGTGTTTATTTGTCGAGGTTCTTAACCGACACAAGTCCAGTATATACAGGAAGAATGATACGAGGTTCTGATCCTGTATTTGCAGTATGGCGAGAAGATGAGGAAAAGGACAGGTTTATTTATGTAAATTTCCAAGACGAACCTAGTCCAGATCCTAATGCGACAAAAAGTGAAAACTGCCTAGCTAACCACGCTGTTAAATATGTCTGGTCTTCAGATTTGTTTGAATCAGAGACTTATGACGGTTTTTTGAGGCACTGTGATGATATGGATGGATGGATGTCTTGCCTCGAATATAAGGATGTTTTGTCTGCGAAGAGAGTAGCCTTCGCATGGGACAACTTCTCTAATCAAACTGTCACAGCATGGGTAAACCAAGACAGAAGATTCAAAAGACATGACGATGAGGTTATGATAGCGTTTGGTTATATCAATCATTGGACACTTCCCGAGCCTGACAGCCTGGGACTTGGAGTCCGTTCTAGCGTCGGGCCTGGTGTGGCTTGCTACTTTATGAAGGCTGGAGTTTTTGATTGTATAGTAGCATACGTTGACAAGGCTGATCCGTTGAACAATGTACGAATTGTACGTTTCCTTTCACATATGGGTCTTCATAGGTATGTACTAATAAGAGATCCATGGACTTATGAAGTAGGTGATGACTCTAATACAGCTTCGAGTATTGCAGCATGGTTCCATGAAGGAGCAGATAGGTTCTATATAGCTATTCGTTCTTCTCTGCCTGGTCAGGACATGAAAATATATTCATCTGAAAATGGAGATATTTGGGAACTGGAAGTGATTCTAGACTCCGGAGTGTCTGGTCCAAGCGCCGTCGGCTATTGGACGGGAACGGACAACGGTCTAGGTATTGGTAATGGTAATATATATAATCAACTTGTATACTTGAAGCCATGATGTCAGAAAAAGAAAGTATCTGCAAACAAAGGAGGTTACAATGAATAATATCAATAATGCAATAGCCACAACAACTACAAGCCCAAAGTGGCTTTGTTGTTTAGTTTGTTTTATTGTAGTTCTAATGTTCAGCGTGGTAACTTGTAATAAATCATCTGAGAATTTTGAGGAAAATCCAGAGGAAATAACTGACAATTCTCTTCCCTCAGTAGGCGTTAATATTTCGTGTTCGAGACAGCCTCCAACTCCAGAGGGTTGTGTTTGGGCACTTTCTTTTGATGCACTGATTTTTGGAGACCTTACTAATATTAGACGGGTAGATTCTCCATCTGTTCTCCATCATTGGGTTGGAAATCCCCCCGTTTGGACTGTGGAACTAGTTGAGCATTGTGATGGCGTGACAATTCCTGCTATAGAGTTGGATGTAATTATCAAAAGGGTATTAGACGGATCTACAAGAGACAATGCAGAAGTTCTCACTGTCAGGATAGGGAGTATTCATAGCGATAGATTCAAACCGAAGCCTATGTGGGACAGAAATGGGGAAATCATTTGGGCACCAACAGGGGCTTTCCCGGGAGGACCGCTCAGACCGGGACAAAAAATAGGAATGGGTATTTACTACGTTGAGGAGCATAACCTTTGGACTATTTTCATTGAGCCTCTATTTTCTGTCAAAACACTAGACAATGGAAGAGAGGTGGTGTTTTTTCAGAAAAGAGGTGAATGCTATGAACCACCGCCTTCAGGCTTAGAAGGCCTGACTATTGAAGAGCTTGAAGAAAAAATTGCATCTTGTTCTGAACAATCGGCCATAAGGGCTAGCGAGAGAAAAGAAAGTCATAGACCTAGCAACGAAATTCCTCCTCAGTGGTATATGGCCTCTATATGTATTCCATATGAGAACAGGTGAAATGAATTGGTTGTGCAGGGTCGCCTAGTTCTTACTGTCGAAAAACGGCAGATCTTGCATAGAGGGATGGGGTGGGGGAACACATGGGCGCAGTCGTCGATGTCGTGTCCATCCATGCGACGATAAGTGGTAGGAAAAATGGAAGGAACGAGAAACGGTAAGATGCCATGCGCAGCAGGAAAGACGGGTTGTTTCTGCTCGGGTATTTCGCAGTCGCGCAAGGGGCAGGAGCGCCTGCGACACCAGACGTTGCCGGGGATCAGGCAGCGTCGGGTTCGAACGGTCTAGCAGGTCGGCGGCCCGCTGGAGGCAGGCTCGAAGCGCCGTTGCCACGCGAGGCCCCTTTTCCAGACGCTCGGCCATCCACAGGGCCCGGGCTGCCACGTCGATCGCCAGCACGGACGCAGCCAGTACTGCCGGATCGGCCGGGATCTCGCGCCCGTATTTTCGGATCAGGATGTCGGCCGCGAAGGAGAACACCGCCGGGTCCCGGGATCGGGCAGCGAGGGCGTCGGCGGCCGGCCGCGCGGCCGCTATCTGCTTCAGGAACGCCGGGTCGCCGGGCGGGATCCATTCGCCCGGACGGATGCCCAGGCGGTCCGCAAGCTCGGCTGCCCAGGTGTGTCGTTCGTGCGGGAAGTCGACCAGGGTGAGCTGCATGGCCTCGCCTCCTATGCCCTCAGGGGATGATCGGATCATACCAGCCGGATCTGACGTTCGCGCATTCGGGAACAGTGGCCCTGACCCACGGACATCGGGGCTCAGACAAACAGCTCGGGACCGACCTTGAAATGGTCGCAGAGCTTGCGGATGTGAGCTTTGCTGAGTTCTCGTTTGCCTCGGAGGATCTTGGCGCCCAACTGTGGCTGTCCCAGAAGCCTCCCCAAGTCGCGGCCCGAGATTCCGTGCTGCTCCATGAGGTACCTGAGTGCATCGACCGGGTTCATGCCGGAGAGATCGATCTCGTGCCTTTGGTTCTCGTAGACCTCGACCAGAATCGTGAGGGTATCGAGATAACGCTCCTGAGCCTTGGTACGCTTGTCGAGCACGGCAAGCTTGTCGATCAGGCGTAGCATCTTGCGATAACTCCGCTCACTGTCGATGGCGAGGGGAAGGAGCTCCTCGGCGAGCTCGTCCAATGTTCTCGGGGGCACAGCCTGTTTGCTCGCTGCCTGGGTGCTCATAGCTCCTCCTTCCACTTGCCTCTGTCGTATTCCGCATGAGTCATCACGCGTAGCACATACACCGTCAGGCGATTGTAGTGGATCGCGCAGACCAGCCGGTAGTTGTTGCCGCCGACGTTGAAGACCGTGACCGTGTTGCCACTTGCCACCTTCACCAAGTCCGCGTGACCAAAGGTCCGCCTGAGATCCGCAAAGGTACTCCATCTGGCCGCCTTGGTCACCGCATACCAGTGGGTCAGCGGTGACCGGGCTCGTGGCTCAGTTTCCCAAAAGTCCACGAGCCTTTGGCGGCTGATGATTCTCATGAGTACATAAGATACTCACTCGGTTTATTTGTCAAGCCGTCGTGGTGAGGCGCAGCTCTGACGCACGTTTTTCCCCCTCCCCCCAGACCCCCTCCCGCCAGGGGAGGGGGTGTATTGTGCTGATCATGGCAAAAAAAACTCCCTCCCCCTTGAACTACCAGCCGGATCTGACGTTCGTGCATTCTGGAACCTGTACGTGCGCGCGGTGTCTGAATCTCCATCCGGGGGAGCGCGGGCAGAGGCGGCTGGCATGTGGCGAAAAAACGAGCTTCTTCCATCTGTTATCGGTCTGGGCCTCGTTTTCGGGCTTGGACTGGGCATGGAGGGGCTGCTCGGAGCCACCGGAAGGGAGTGGTATCCGGTCGTCAGGGTGCAGTTGCGCGACGGGGTGGATTGGTCCTATCGCGGCGAATACCGGGGCGATTCGCGATTCGAAAGCCTTCTGGCCGGGCTTCCGGCCATGCGCCGCCAGGCTCTGGTCGCGGCCCGGGAGCGCACCGGCCTGGACTTGGACGACCCGGAAGGGTTCGCGGTGCGCTTCCGCGACACCTCGGACTACGGCGCCTCCAGCCGGCCCGTGCGGGCGGCCGGGGGGGACCTGTTCCTGGTCAGCCTGTCGGCCGAGCAGGCCATGCTCGGGGTGATGGACATCCGCGCCTCGCTGGTGCACGAGTTCATCCACTGCCTGATGCGTAGGCGTATGGGAGAACGGGACTACCGGGCGCTGCCCGCCTGGATCCGCGAGGGCATCGCGGTCTGGGGCGCGGGCCAGTTGCGCGAACGCTCCCGCAACCTGGTGGCCGGGGCGTTTTTGGAACAGCGCGACCCGGATTCCCTGAGGGAACACGCGGATCGCTACCTGATTGACGCCTTGACCTTCGAGTGGATCGCGCAGGTCCACGGCGAGGCGGCGGTGCGCGAACTGGTGGCCGACCTGGTGGTCGGGACAGATCCCCGGCGGGCCTTCGAGCGCGCCACGGGCTTCGACTGGAAGGAGATCCGAAAATGGCGCCGGCGTTTCACGCGCAGCTACTTAGAGGACGTCGTGGAGGGCTCGGGACTTCGGGAGTTCGAGAACGCCCGGCTGGCGCACGCCAACGGCGACCGGCCCGCCGCCGTGGCCTGGCTGTGGGCCCTCGTTCAGGAGCGGCCCGATTCGCTGCTGCTGCCCAACGCCTGGTACTGGATCGGCCGCTACAGCGAGGAGGCCGGCCAATACGAGCTGGCGGCCGGGGCGTTCGCCACCGTGCTGGACCGTTTCCCGCACCACCTCGGCCTGCAGGAGGACAGCCGCTTACGCCTGGCCCGAACTCGTGAACGGGCTCAGTGCGTCGGACAAGGGCAGGTCTTCTTCTCGGGCTTCTTCTCCTCGGGTTCGTTCGCAAGCCGCTTGAGCCGATAGTGCTCGCCGCGCTCTTTTACGATCCGCCGGTACCAGTGCTCGGGGTACCCCGGGTGGGTGACCTTGCCGTTCTCGTCGCGCACGTTTCCGTCCAGGTACTTCATGAACAGCTCCTGGCCCAGCTTGCGCCAGCGGTCGACGGTTTTTTGGGCCTGCTCGGCGCTGTAGCGGGTCAGGTAGTCGCGGGCCAGCTCGGGAGCCTGCATGTACAGCTTGAGGGCTGCCTTTTCGACGTCCGCCTGGCGGGCCAGGAAGTTGCCCTCGAGCTGGCGCTGGACCACCTGGATGTGCGGGATGATGTCGCGGTAGCGGGTGTAGGCCCAGTTGGCCACGAAGTTGAACACCCAGAATGCCGAGTCCCAGCTGAACTCGTAGAAGGAGCCCGTGCCGACCGCGTAGGCCTTCGGCACCTCGCGGATGCCGCAGTACATGGGCACGTACACGGTCGAGTAGGTGTCGTCGACGCCGAACCAGAGCACACCCCCGATGGGGTCGGGCAGCCGGGCGCGCGCCTGGGCGACGAACGAGAAGCCGGTCTGCTGGGTGGAGGTGGCCCGCTCGTTGAGGTACTTGACCTTATCCAGCTCCCAGAAAAGCGGCCGCCAGCGGTAGGGCAGCTCGTACGGGCCCGCGCCCACCCCCTTGGTCAGGTCGTAGTCGGTGCCCTCGAAGTGGTCGCGCATCAGCTCCATGACGTCGCGCACCGAGAGCTTCTTGTCGGGCTTGATCCACAGCGGCAGGGGTTCGGCTCTTTCGTCGCCCGCGATCCAGGCGTCCCACCTCTTCTTCGACGGGGCCGCCCGGCGGAACATGGCCCACACCCGGGCCTCGCAGATGCGCAGGGACATGTAGGTCATGGGCTGGTATGCGTCGGCGAAGCTGAAGTCCCGCTCGTAGCCCTCGAAGTAGCCCTTCTTGCGGGCGAACGACATCACGTCCGGGGCGTACTTGCAGTTGCTCTTGTCCTTGAGCGGGAAGGTGCGGATCCGGGCCTGGTTGGCGTGGGCCGAGATGTAGCCGTCGGGCACCCGGCGCGCCACCCAGACCGCGCCCTTGTCGTCCGGCCCCTTGCCGATCATGTCCATGAACCAGACTTCCTTGGGGCCGGAGATGGAGAACGACTCGCCCGAGCTGTAGTAGCCGTAATCCGCCACCAGCTCGCCCATGATGCGGACCGCCTGGCGGGCGGTCTTGGCCCGCTGCAAGGTGACGTACATCAGGCTGCCGTAGTCCATGATGGCCTTGGGATCGCGCAGCTCCTCCCGGCCTCCCCAGGTGGTCTCGCCGATCGCCACCTGGTGCTCGTTCATGTTGCCGATCACCTCGTAGGTATTGCGGACCTGCTTGATCTTACCCAGGTGCTTGCCGGTGTCCCACTCGTAGATGTCGAGCATGGCGCCCGGCGGGTGCTCGGCGGCGGGCGTGTGGTACAGCTCGCCGTAGAGCACGTGGGAGTCGGCCGCGTAGGTGATCATGGTCGAGCCGTCGGCAGAGGCTCCCCGGGTGATCAGGAAGTTGGTGCAGGCGTCGGCATTGTACGGCAGCGCCAGGCATGCCGCGATCGTCAGCAGAAGAATCGCTCTCATGGATCGCTCCTCGCTCCCGTCTGTTCACCCGCTTCATACCAGACCGGCGGGCCGCCGCGATTGGTTTCTATTCAGACGCTTCGGTGGTTTGGGTTGTGGCATTGGAGGGAAGCTCCAGGCCGAATCCCTGCTTCTTGTCCGCGGCCTTCAACAGGAAGGCCAGAACGATGGAGACCGCACCCAGGACCACCAGCATCAGAATGGGGTTGGTGTAGTCGTAGGCGACCTGCTCGCCGGCTGCCTTGGCCTCGGCCACCCCCGGGTTGGACTCGTCCAGCACCTTGCCGATGCCCCAGAAGAAGGTCCCAAGACCCCAGTTCTGAATGGTGAACATGGTGGCGTAGGCGGTGCCCAGTCTGTTCTCGGCCACGATCTTGGCCACCGACGGCCACATGGCAGCCGGCACCAGGGAAAACGCGATGCCCAGCGAGAGCAGTCCCGCGTAGCCCAGCACCACGCTGTTGAACACCGAAAGCGACAGGTGGGCGAAGATCAGAAGGACTCCGCCGGCGATCATGATGGTTGCCGCCTTGCCGCGCCGGTCCACAAAAAAGCCGAAAATGGGCGTGAAGAGGATGGTGCCGAGCGGAATGAAGCTGGCCACCTTTGACCCGTTGGTCAGGTAAATCCTGGCCTTTTCCCAGAAGCCGAGGCCCACAAGACTGGGCATTTCGTCCGTGAACCCGAACTTGTTCACCAGCAGGTCGGGTGCGTACTGGATGAACGGAAACACCGCCGAGTAGAAGGCCACGCAAAGCAGGGCGATGAATATGAAAGACCGGTTGGTGATCAGCGCCAGCAGATCGGAAAAACGGAACGGTTCATCCTCCTGGCCTTCGGCTTCGATCTGGCGATCGATTTTTACGTCGAAGACGAGGTAGGCCATCAGCATCAAGAAACCGGCGCCCACAAGTCCCGCGGCCAGGTTCACCGCCGGCGAGATGGTCGCTTCGGCGATTCCGCGCGAAAGGTTGATGGCCAGAAATGAGCCGAGCCGGCCGAAACCCACGTTGATGGCCATGGCCATGGCCAGCTCGTGCCCCTTGAACCATTTTACACACGTGCGGGTGATGACCACGCACGATATCTCGAGGCCCGACCCGAACAGCAACCTGCCCACCACCATGACCCATATCTTCGTCCCGGGATCGGTGGTGATCGCGTCGCTGGCGCCGAGGGCCACGATGCCCGCGCCCAGGGTCGTCAGAAGACCGAAGACGACGGCCGCCAGTCGAATGCCGAACCTGTCGAGGAAGACCCCCCCGACGATGATCATGCCGAAGGCATTGGCCCAGGTGGTGGCGCTGATGATGGTTCCGAACTGGGAGCTCGTGATGTCCAGCTCCTTGATCATCAGGTCCTTCAGGGGGGAGAAGAAGTCGTAGAACCAGTACGTGGCGAACATCATGCCGCTGATGAGAATCAGCATCAGCCACCGCATGAGGGCCGAGTCTTTCAGTGTCTTTTTTAGTGCGTTCATTGGTTTGGAACCGTTTCCTGCGCTTGGAGTTGCGTGGAATTCGTGGGAACGCGGCTAGCCGGCCTTGATGCCGCCGAGCTTTCCGATGGTCTCTTCGGCCTCGGCCACGATGCCTGAGATTATATCGCGCATGGGCTGGACCTCGCGGCACAGGCCAACGCCTTGGCCGCAGGCCAGCAGCCCGCCGTCGGTGGCCTGCTGGAACTTCTCCTTGGTGACCATCCCGGCGATCAGCGGCAGGATCTCTTCGAAGGGGGCGTTTCTGGCCTCCAGCTCCGATACCTGGCGCGAGGTCTCGTTGTCCAGAACCCGGTGGGTGTTGCCCACCGAACGCAGCAACAGCTTGGTGTCCAGCTCGGAGGCCTCGATCAGCAGGTTCTTGATGTGCGGGTGCAGCGGGGTCTCCTCGGCCATCAGCAGCCGGGTGCCCATGATCACCCCCTCGGCGCCCAGGGCCAGCACCGCGGCCAGCCCGCGGCCGTCGGCCACGCCGCCGCCGGCGATGACCGGGATTCCCACGCTGTCGACCACCCGCGGCACCAGGCACAGGGTGGTGATGTCCAGGGTCCCGGTGGCCCCGCCGTTCTCGTAGCCCACCACGGTCACCACGTCGGCGCCGATGCTCTCGGCCTTCTTCGCGTAGCGCACGCCCACGCACTTGTGCATCAGCTTGATGCCGGAGTTTTTTATCCGGCCGACGATCTCCTCCGGCGCCTTGTGGCCCGAGGTCTCGACGATCTCGACGCCCTCGTCGATGATCACGTCCAGGTACAGGTTGTTGTCGATCTGGTTCAGGGCCGGGAAGAAGTTCAGGTTGACCGCGAACGGCTTTTCGGTTTTGGCCTTGATGTCGCGCAGCGCCTGGCGGAACGGCTTCATCTCCTTGTAGTTGGTTGACGCCAGCACGCCCAACCCCCCGGCCTCGGACACCGCGACGGTGTAGTCCACCATGGCCAGGTGCATCATGGTCCCGCCGATGATCGGATGCTCGATGCCGAACATCTCGGTGATCTTGGTCTTCAGCATGGTCTATCTCCTCAGGCCCCCCAACCTATCCCACCCTCCTCTGGCGTGCAAACAAAATGAGAGGTTAGAAGGCGAGCTGGAGTTGGGTGCGGAGGCGGGCGTCGAGGAGGGGGGAGGGGGGGAGTTCGTGGATCAGGAGGCCGAGGTCGATTTGCCATTTCATGGTGGTGCCGAAGAGGTAGATGTTGAAGCCCAGGTTGATCTCGTGCTCGGCCTCTGGTTTTTCGGTCCGGGCGTCGTCGCGCAGGGCCTTCAGCAGGGTGACGTTGGCCCAGCGCAGGGCGACCTCGTAGCGCTGGAGGAAGAAGAAGGAGGCGTACACCAGGCCGCCGAGCATACCGGGGCGGTAGGTTTGGCCGCCGGAGACCTCGTCGAACAGGCCCAGGTAGAACTGGCCGCCCAGGGCCAGGCCACCGAAGCGGAGCTCGGCCTCCGGGGCCAGGCGCAGGTGGAGGTCGAGCTCGGTGTGCATTTGCTCCAGCGGGGGCGGGTCTACCAGGGCCGAGGGGCTGGCGAACTCCACCAGCGGCCGGTCCATCTCCGCAGCCCATGCGGCGCCCGCAGCGACGGTCCACCAGAGCAGGATCGCCAATCCGGAGATCTTTACCTTGGGATTCGATCGTCTGGCGGTGAACACCATGGTGCTGTCCTCCAGCGGCTTTTCAGTAGAGCCCAGATTCGGGCCGGGATCGAGTTTTCCGTGCACCACAAACCGCTTGTCAGCCGGGGCGACGACGGGCATACTGGCTAGGGAGGGTCGCATGTCAATACTCGAGTTTCTCGGCCTGAAGAAGAAGGACGTCGACGAGCGGCAGCCCGGCACGAAATCGGTTCGCGAGATCGTGACCGCGCTGGATCAGCTCGAGCCCGAGCGGGCCCGGTACGTGGCCTGCTTCGCCTACCTGCTCGGCCGCGTGGCCCACGCCGATTTGGACATCAGCCCGGAGGAGACCGCCGCCATGGAGCGGATCGTCATGGAGGTTGGCGGGCTGCCCGCCCAGCAGGCGATCGTGGTGGTGCAAATGGCCAAGACCCACACCACGGTGTTCGGCGGGACCGAGAACTTCCTGGTCACCCGGGAGTTCAAGCAGATCGCCGGCCGCGACCAGAAGCTGGCCCTGGTGCGCTGCCTGTTCGCGGTCTCCGCGGCCGACAGCGAGATATCGACGGTCGAGGACAACGAGATCAAGCAGATCGCCGACGAGCTGAAGATCGAGCGCGAGGAGGTTTCCGCGATCAGGGCCGGCTACGCGGACTTTCTGGCGTCGTTGAAGGCTCAGGGCCGATAGAGCTGGATGCGGCTCTCGGGAACCCGGCGGGCCAGCCGGGCCATGGACCTGCCCACCTGGTCGACTATCTCCATGACGTCGAGCGTCAGCAGCTCGCGGTCGCGCATGATCACGCGGCCGTCCACGATCACCGTCCGCACGTCCGAGGCCCGGGTCGAGTAGACCAGGTTGGCCGGGACGTCGTGGAGCGGCTGGTTGTGCGGGCCGCTCAGGTCCACCAGGACGACGTCGGCCAGAAAGCCCGGGGCCAGGTGTCCCAGGTCCTCGGGCAGGCCGTAGACCCGGGCCGAGTCGCGGGTGGCCATGGTCAGGGCCTGGGCCACGGTCAGGTTGGGCGGGTCGCCGGATTCGTGCGTCTGCACCATGGCC
>SDBT01014311.1_pt1 | contig 12655 bp, 14 predicted proteins | sample 2277101 | NCBI WGS metagenome assembly SDBT01 (sample SAMN10404973, study PRJNA504765) | marine sediment metagenome | isolation source: marine sediment core GS10_PC15, 103 cmbsf | place: Arctic Ocean: Southern Knipovich Ridge | collected 2010 | reverse complement strand
CGGCCTGTTCCGTTGGCGTCGTCAATCGTGATTGTATCCCCCACATGAAAGCCCGTGGTGGCGGTGACGTTGAGAACCTTCTGCCCTGAAGCGGAACTCGCGTCCACCGTCGTCGAGGCGTAGGCCGTGACGAAGGTTCCTGCGCTGGCTTGGTCGGTATAGAGGCGGTGGGAGCCCACCACAATGACGTGGCGGGAAGTTGAGAATGTCTGTTGAAACTCAATACCGTCGATAAATGTTTCGCTGTCGAGGAAGTTGGTGTTGATGGTGTCTTTGGCCGTAGAGCCTTTCCTCCCACGAAAACCATTCGGGTCGAAATCCATGTTCTTCATGTCCCGAACCTGAAGAGGGAGACGCTGAACATAGCCGAGCGGGTCGCGGACGAATGAGCGCAGAAAAATATCGGTGTCCTGGTCGGCCCAGTTGCCGCCCTGGATCGTGCGAACAGAGATTCGTTTTACGTTCTCGGCCATGTGCTTTCACTGAAGCTGCTTCATTAAATCCTGCGCGTTCACCGGGACTCCTGTGAGGGCCCGCAGGCTTTGTATTGCTTGCCCCATATTCCAGTTGGCGTGCGTGTTTTCGCCGGATTTGAAGAGTTCACTCGCCGCCCACATGTGCGCCAGGATATCATCTGCGGTCACGGTATGGAACGGGGTGGAGTTGCTGCCGGAGGTATAGGCTGTGGGCTCGATGATGCCTGTGATCTTGATATTATTGGTTCCGGCCAGGAGCGGCTTTGGCCTGAGAGAGAGCACGTTATCGGTGCCGTTGTGCTCCTTACGGTGGATTTCCGGCACCCCGTCCGGTTCTTTCCCGGCGAGCCTCCAGGTCACATCGTTCATGTATTTGGGTATTGGTATCAGGCGGGTGCTGTCATTCGGATCGACGATCTCGACAATGGTGATCTGGAGGAAAATCTGAACGCTTGCGAGCGGGTATTGTTCCTGTGAAGCCACAGTGTTGATGGTCTGATTGCTGCGGGTAAGCTCCTGCCATGGCACCAGCCCCGCCAGAACGCGCGTAGCATTATTTCCCGCAATCAAAGCCTCGGCGCTCGTGGCGTTGTAGTTGCTCAGACGGGCATAGCGCCGGATCGAGGCTTGGAGGGTGTTGATTTCGGTCGCCATTGGATTTTTAGTTCCCGAGTTCCATGTAGATTTTGCCTGCGGCGGCGTTTGGCTCCAAGAATCTGATCTTGTCGATGGAGTCCAGCGTGCCGCCGAAGGCGTTGCTCGCGCTGTGGTTGTACCACGCAGCATCATCCATCAGAAGCAGCCATCCGTTCGCGGGTATTCTCAAGGTGAAAAGTTCCTCGTTGCCGTCGCCCTCATTGCAGGTGAGTTCTATGTCCACCTCGATGTTGCTCTTGAAAAAAGCATACACGAAGTTCGTCACGACTTCGCCTGCGTCTACTGTGGGGTTCCAGGCGATGGTTGCGGTGCTCGCGGAAAGATCAAATCTCTTCGCCCAGATTTCGTTGAGGCTGGCAAAAATCCTGGTTGGCAGCCGGTCAACCGATTTGACGCCGTCTATCCAGGTTGTTTTTGTCAGGTCGAATTGTGCTTTGTCGGCCATGGTTGCCTCATTTCATCAGAGCGACTTTTTTGGGTGAGAATGCTCCTGAGCGGTTGTGGAAGGTGTCCGCCACAGCCTTGTCGATCTTACGCCTGCCCTCACGTTTCCATTCACCCGCTGTTTGCTTGAGCCCTCCCACTGCGGCGATCTGCCCCTCGGTCGCAGCTTGCTTGAGGGTTCTCAGCGCCACCTCTTCCAGCGTATATGCCGTGGCGAGAAAAACGATAGCCTCGTGGTATTCTTTTGGGCCTGGAAACTCTGCTGTCCTGGTGGCGACCGGAGAATCCACGATCCCGTCGATGCGAACGGGAAAATTCTCGGAAGGAGTTGGGGTGACGATCATCGTGAGGCCGTCATCGCCGCGCAGCGTATAGCAGTCAGGCCGACCGGCGTTGTCGGTGCCGGTGTCGCTGATGTTGTCGGAGACCAACTGCTCGAAAACATCCGTGGTGTATTCTTTCATCTGGTAATATTTACTGTCGGTGTTGGCTTGAATCCACACCGCGTCGATCCTACGAAAGCCCAGTTCGCTCAGCTTGTAGCTTTTGATGGAGGTGAGAAACGCGAGAGCAACATCCTCCACCTCTTTCAACCACAGAAAACCTGTGCTCTGGCAGTATTCCCGCAAAGCACGGTTGAGATGGAGGTAATGATTTACCTCTTCACCTGAGTGGAATCGGACTTCCTCAAGGGCTCTCTCGCCGTTCATCAGTCAGGTTCTCCGCCGGAGGATTCTTTTCTGATGGGTGCCTGGGCGATCCCTTCTCCCCAGATGCCCGCGTCCTCGATGGCCGACAAAAACTCTGTGATCCTGGCCTTCAAAAGCCGTTGCCCCTTTTCGGCTGGGGGCACGGAAATACCCATCACGCCGAACCTGTCGAGCACGGTCGAGAATTTACGGCCCACGGAGTTCATGGCGGGGGGCGGAATTGACTTCAGGTTTTCGAGTTCACTGAGAAGCTGGACATCCTCAGCCGTCACGCCGCCGTGCGGTGTTTCCAGAAAAACACTGGTGCCGCCACTGAGGGCCTGAGTGAGGCTCGCCGCCTCTTCCCAGAATTCTCCACCACCGTTGGCTTTGTTGCACGGGTGGATGCGCATCCGCTCGATCACCTCGGGGTCGGTGACCTCAAAAACCCCGTATGAGCCGTTGCGCCGGAAGTCCGCGTCCTGAAACGGCAGCCGTTCGAACATTGGCTTCCGGGATTCCGGGTCGAGGACGACCTGCTTGTTGGCATCCCGAAGATAGTTGGGGCCCTCGCCGAGACCATAGGTTTCGGGCGTAAATGAGATGGCCAACTCGCGGCTGTTCGAGCGGAACACTACCGCGCGCGCTTCTTGTTTTTGCTGTACTGCTCCCATGGCGCAGTTCTCCCTTCAAATCGGAGGTTAAAGTCCTGCCGGGTGCTGAAGCTCGCAACTGCGCGGCAGGACTACCGCGCGCTCAAGAAACAGCCCGGCCCTTGGCTCCGCCAGTGACGCCGGTAATTTTGGCGTGCCCGGCTTCGTCGCCGTACCGCAGCCCCATGTCGCACTGGAGCGTATCCGTGCGGCCCATGTCGTCCTTGTCTTGCGTGTTCCCGACAATTTCGAGGTCGCCGGACAGGCCGTTGCCGCTGAAAACCATGCGGTCAAGCTGGGGCATGTCCACGATGTACGCCTCGCCTTGGAAATTGTCGGTCAGGAACCTGTCTTCAAGGATCATCAGATTCCCGCCGTTCGGCGCGAGGTACGACATGACTTGGAGCCCGATCTCACCTTTCTTTCCACCGAGGGACGCGAAGGCATACGTCATGCGATCCTTGGTCATTTCGGTGAGCGCGAGGATAACGTTGGATGACGCAAACATCATCTTGCGCCGCCCTCCCATCTTGAACCCTTTCTTCACCAGGAAGTCATCCCAGGCATACTCGTGCAGCACGCCTCCGACGCCCCAGGTGTAGGTTGAGATGACCGAGCGGAGGCCCGCCGTTGTGGTCAAGTCTCCCTGTGAAGAGTCCGTGAAACGAGATTTTTCACCGGCCAGGAATACCCCGTTCAGCTCTTTGCGAGCTTCCAGGAGACGCTTCATTTCCTGATAGGAGAATTCGGAGCCGCCGCTCTCGAACGCCCGTTTGATTTGCCGCCTCGACATGGCGAGTTCCCACCGCATGGCCTGGGTGTAGTTCGAGACCTCGGTGGGAGTGACGGTGTGCGTGGTCTGGCGGAAGTTTTCTTCGCCGACGACCGAGCCCAACTTCACCATCACGTCTTCATCATTCATGTTCGCGGCCGCCGTTCCGCCGCTCGAATTCAGGGCGGTGGCGGCCCTGGTCACGGAGAGTTGCGACGTGGCCGCATTCACCGATTTCACATAAATGATTTCGCCGGTTCTTTTGTTGATCCAAAGCTGACCCCCGATCCAGCGGGTGGGGTTGTCAACCTGAATGGTGGTTTGGGTCGTGCTGGAGACCGCGCCGTCCAGGGTGTCCTGAACTTCGAGGAATGCATCCACGTCCCATTTGAAATGCTCTTGCGGCGTGGTCACGGCGGGCAGCTTGCCGTAGAAGGCAAGGAACCCGGCGCTGACGATGTCTTTGTCGAGCAGGATAAACGAATCCATCACGTTTGTGACGAGCCTGCTCGCCCGAACATCGTATTGCCGTCGTCCGACAACGCTCGTTGCCATTATGTACCTCTCAAGCTGTCAGACCGTGGGCCGCAAAAACATCACCCGAGCTTCGCTGGCACTCCCAGACGTTCACTCATGTTGAGGAATCTGTCTGCGAACGAGTCAGTTCGTTTGGGTTTTTCGCCCTGCGTGGCTGTTGCTCCACGCGTACCTTCTTGCGGCGGCTTTAGAGAACCCGGCTTTTTCGCCCTTTTTTTGGCCTGCTTCAGACCGCGCTGAAACGCAGCCTCTTCGCGCACACCCATCATTTTTCTGGACGCATACGCGGCGCGGGCCCCTGAACTTTCCAGGACGCTGTAAACGGCATCGCTGGCAAGATTTTCTCCTGCGAACTTCACGACCTCCTCGATCTGCGGCACCGTGCTCAGTTCGGCGTTCAACCCTTTCCGAATCGCTTCCACTGTCCGCTTGTCGAGCTTGCCGTTACCCCCGGCTTGCGCTGGGGCCTGCCGTTTTGCGATGGTTTGGAGTACCTTTTTCAACTGTTTGTTGGAAGGGTAGTCCTCGTCATCGCCGAGTTCTGCCAAAAGATTTTCCAGGTCTTCTGTTTCGTGATTTTGCTCACGCTCGGTTGTGGACGCCTCAATATCTGCTCTGAGTGCGTCCATTTCCTTGCTCTGTTGAGCGATGAAAGTGTCTTTCTCTGCTTGGAATTTTTTCTCTCTCGCCTCCGATGCGGCGAGCTTCTTTGCGAGCTTTCTCTCGTTGGCGGAGAGCCCTGCTGTTTCCGAGTCACCGCTTTCATCGTCGCCTTCGCCGAGTTCATCGTCTGAATCACCACCGGAAGCGTCCAGGTCTTCTTGACCTTCCCCACTGCCCGATTGATCCAGCCCGTCATCGTCGAGGTTTTGATCGTCGGTGTCCTCTGCGCCAGCCGCGCTTTCGTCTGCAACTTCTTTGCTTTCTGCGACCATTCGGTTCCCGAGAAAGGAATCGACTGGTGCCATTTGCGTGAGGCTGTCAACGGCCATGCTTACCTCATTGGTTGATGTTGTTCGACCCCGATCCAATGGAAACTTTTTTACCCATTTGAAGGGCTTTCATCTCCAGGATAAATTCCTGCTGCATCTTAGCGAGGTCTTGTTGCAGTTCCATTCTGCTTTCCATCCGGCTTTTCCGAATTTCTTGCTGGAACTCAAGCCGGATTTGGTCGATCTCACTCGCATTCTTCGCGGCGATCTTGTTGATATCGACTTCCATATCGACTTCTTTTTGGGCCTGAATCTCAAAGAGTTGCTGTTTCCCTGCGAGCCCGACCTCGGCCTGCACTACCGCTATCTTTCCTTTTGCCTGTGCCTGCGCCTTTGCCCCTTCACTCAACTGAACCATTCGTGCGGATGTTGCGATCTGCTTCTGCTGCGCCTGCTCTTTTTCCTGAGCGCGTCTGGCTTTTTCTTCATCGCTCCGCTTGAATGAACTGATGTCCGAGACCGACATATTGAAAATATCGTCGATGATCCCAGACCATTTGTAATCTTCCCTGATCTCCTCGAAAAGGCCAGGAACCTGCCCCATGGCCCCAAGGAGTTGTTGGATGCTCGTGATACGGAATGTGCGAGCCATCATGGCGTCGGCTGCGTTCACCGCGTTGATCGTTACATCCACGTCCATTTCGTCTGGAGAGACCCTGCGAATACCAGTGCTGCCTCGCTCAAGGTGCCACGTCTTTATGTCTTCTGCATACCTGTCCTTGCCGATTACTGCAAATATGCGTTCCTCGCCGAAAAAATCCGGGTCTTTGAAATACTCCAGGGCGATCTCTGCGAGTTCTTCCATCAACCTCATAATCTGCATGAAAACCGGCTTAAAAACACCCTGGTTCCGGTTGAGCACTTCCTGGATTTCACCCAGCGTCGCCTGTTTCTGCGGGGCTTGGCCCCTGAACACATCTCCTGTGTGGGAGAGTTCCTTGCCCAGGCCGATGAGAACCTGCATGTCTTGGAATAGAGTTTCGCTGGAAGTATTGACGGGCAGATTGATGATGCCTTTTCGCAGGTCTCCCTGCTGGCTCATGATGTAAGAAACCACCTCATCGGAGAGCCGGACGAACTTCTGTTGGCTCTCAAGGTCTTCTTGCGTTTTGTCGTTCACCCAGCTTTCAGGGATGAAGACCGGCGATATGGCGTGCTTCCTGGCGTCGTCCAGGCGGATGTTGATGATGGTGTTGAACATCTCCTGCACATGACGAAAAAGCTCCACGAGCGGGCTGCCGTCTACCTGCCATTCGTGGGGATCGTAGGATTTCGCTCTGTAAGGGATACCCTTGTAGGGCCACGGGTTGGGCCCAAACCACACCAGCCAGCCGTTTTCGCCACCAACGATGGTTGCAAACTGATGGTCTCGGCCTTTGATCGCAGCTTGGTAGTAATACCAAACCTCCACTAGTTCATCTTCAGGTAACGCTGCGCTGGAATTGTATCTGTCCCCCAGGAACCTTTTCCAGGTTTCGGTGTCAACGCTGTCCATCCCCGTGTTTGGCGTTGCCCCCTCGAATTCTTTTGGGCGGTGCCACACACCTGTCTCGAAATTGTTTTCGACTTCCGTGAGCGGTAAAAAAGTCTTCTCGATCCACCACCCAGCCTCGCGCGCGTCATGACAATACGGGTCGATGTACTGGAACGCCCTATCGACGACTTCAAATTTCAGGTCTGGGCGCTCGGCGTCATCGACATAGGAGACTCTGATGATCGCGAGGGAGTACTTCAAGAAGGTTTTGATGAAGACCGGCAGGATATCAACGCGGAATTTCCAGAGATCGTCGAAATAAAAATTTACCAATGCCTCTGCTATTTTTGCCCTGCCCCACTCTTCGTCGAGAGCCTGGAGATTCTTGGAGAGCATGGGTTGAAACTCAACCAAGCTCGGCAGCTGTGAGACAAGCTGCACCAGAAACGCATGGACGATCTGCACCATCTCGCGCGTCTTACCGACGTAGATGTGTTCTTGGTCTTCGTGCTCCGGGTCTCGCCATTGAGCTTGGTATTGCTTCTCCCAGTTATTCATCTTCTCACGGATGGCGTCCGTGATCGGCTGGGCTTGCGTGTAGCGGGATGTGATGATGGATTTTGCGTCTTCGACTTCTTGCTCGCTCATCTCGGAGACGATGTTTTCTGTCTCTGCTGATGTGATGCGAACCTCCGCAGAAATGACATCTGCGGAGGATTGCGTGGCTTCGCTGTCGGGGGTTTTTGAGACAAGCCCTCGCGTTTTGCTGGACAGGTCTTGCCCAACAACCCGCGATTTCTTGTTTCTACGTTGCCGTCCAACAGCCATTTCTGGCTCCTATGAGCCGAAGGTTGTGTGGCCGCGCTCGGCGTACACGAACTCGAACTCGAACGCGGGATCGTCCGAGGGCGTGGATGTGCTGAAGAAATGAATCAGGAGCGTGCAGACTCTCCCAATCGGCATTGGGGGAACCGAGATGCGGTTGATGTTTTGATCCGCCGCATCCATCCCGCCCGCGCCGACATCAGCGCCGAACCAGATTTCCACACCTTCCGAGGCGGCAAAAATGGCCGTTTTGATGAAGGGGTGCGCGAGCAGGACTTCATCCGAACTTGCGGCTGCGGTTGTAATGTCGCCGAAATAGATGTCGGCTTCCGGGGTGCGCTGCGTGTACCCGTCGCGGGTGTCGATGCTCGTGGAGACCGGCGTGATCTGTGTGCCCCCGCTGGTTCGCCGGATGATGTTATCCATGGCGAACACCAGCCGGGAGTCTTCTGCGGAGGTGTTGGCCTGGGTGGCCCACAGTCTGAGCATGATGGGATGCAACCAGACGTTGTTGTTGGTTTGCACCAGGGTTGCGGTGTTGTGGATCGACATCAGCGCGTTGGTCGCCAGATAACCTGTTGACGCTGCCTTGGATGCGATTCCGGTTCCGACCGTCGCGTTCGTCGCGCTGAAGATGCTCTCGTTGAGAGGCCCGGTGCCGGTGCCGTCGGCCATTCCATATTGAACGTTGTATCCCATGATGCCCTCTTGGCTTGACGTGATTCCTCAAACATTTACGGGCGGTGCCGTGTTTCGTTGTGAGGAGGATTCAGCCATGCCGTGACTGTGATCGTGGTCGATCTTTTATTCATTACAGCTTTCACATTCCAGGGAATATTGGCTTCTTGTGAGAGGGTTTTTGCTGACCCAAATACGCCCCGCGCCGCCGCAAATGGCGCAGGAATCTGTGGTTTCAAGGCGAATATTAAGTCTGTCGAATCCATTTCTAAAAGCCTCCCCGCTTGACACCTGGGATGACTTGTAGGGCCATTGTTCTTTTGGGAGTGGCATCTCGGATTCTGTGACCCACTTCCGTATTTCCCGCTCTGGTATTACCGGGATTCCCATGGCCTGCTGTCCATGATGCTGAACATTTGCTTGGCGCTCTCCTTCGAGAGGTCGCACATATTACAGCCGCGCGTCATGCCGTAGCCGTGGATGTCCGGGTGATGGCGGAACTTGTTGATCCTCCCATCCACGTACCATTCCCTCCGAACCTCCGCTATGAAGGCGTTAAATTCACGCTGCCGGTGGTTCGGGTCGAAAGGTGCGCTTCCCTATTACCTCTCGCAGGTCGAGGCTTGGACTGCGCCTTTTGGCTTCGGCGAAGGCATTGGTGATCTCGCCGTCACTCAATTCTGGAACCGCATGCCTCCCGCAGGCGTACCGAACGGCGATGGGGCCGGGCTTCTGGCCCCCGTCTTGTTTTGCCAGCTTCGCGGTGATCTGCACAACGGTCTCGGCTTGATGCGGCGTGAGATTGGTTGTTTTGTCTGCCTTCTTGGGCTTCTTGGCTTTTTGGGCGGGAGCTTCTGGTGCGGAGATCACGGGCTCGACTCCTTTGAAAGAGTATTTGAAAATCTTTATGTCTTCTGCGTACCTCTCTCCGACCTTCTGTACCAGAACCGGGTCAGAATAGAAACCATTGAAATCCTGGCCGTTGTCCGGGTTGAGCTTCGGGAGCGGGCCAAGGCGCAGCCCTCGATGGCCAGCCATCAACTGAACATCACCCCATCCGACCTGATCGCTCTCGATCTCTTCGATCTTAACAACCATCCAGGGCACCGGCACCCCGTCGATACAAAGATCATAGCTCTGCGAGCGGAAATGGATGTCCGCCCCGTAGTCCTTTGTGGACATCACGAGATTGATGAAACCATCGAAGTCCCAGCTTGGGTGGTATTTGTCGGCGTAGCATGCCGTCAGACGATCCCACGGATTCCGCACAAACCCGATTTTAAGCCAGTCTGGGCCGAGCGCCGCGATCTCTTCTTTCGAGGCGTAAACGAATTCATTTGTGTGGTGATATTTGTAGAAATCCTCGAACACAATCCCTCTGGCCTTGAGGATCGCGGCCTTTATTGATGTGTTTGCTACCTTTGCGGGCAGCATGAATGCGATCTTGTGTTCTTCGAGAATGACGTGATTCGGGTTAGGCATGGTTCACCAGTTTAGTTCGTCGATGTCACCGTTGAAAGAGAGCCCATCCCATTCAAGACCCTCCGGTAAAAACTCCTTGAAATCCGCCAGCCCAGTGAGCGGCTCGCCGTTAAGCAGCCCTTGGTTGGTGACTTTTCTGACAACCACGCTGATGTTGTAGCCGTATTTTTTCACGCTGGCGAGCCGCATGTCGAAGCCCTGCTTGGCGAGAACATAAAGCAGAAGCCCGCCGTTCCAGAGTGTCACATGGCCGGAAACGATCTCATGCTTTAAGGGTGGCACCGTGATGGCCAGCACCCCGCCCTCTTTGAGGTCGTTGAATATTTTGGTAATGAAGCGGCCTGTGTTTATTTGATGTTCCAGGCAATGTGAGCACCAAATAGCATCGAATGGTTCGCGCGGAACCCAGTTCATATAGTCGCTTCTGACGAATTTAAGCGCCTCCCCATAGCCTGGGTCTATGAAGTCCACGGCCGTGACATCCTTCCCAAAATTCACCATGGCAATCGCCGCCTCGGCGTCGCCGCACCCTATGTCGAGCACCGTGGTGAAGGGCTCCATCATCAGTTTATCAAAGGCGTGGGGCGCTCTGTTTGTTGTCACAGTTCCTCCCGCAACTTGGCTGACATCTCGGTGGCGATGCCTTTTGTGTTGGGCCGCGCATCGTCTACGACGAGTTCGATGGGGATCGGAAAATACTCCGGGGTATAGCCATAAAAACCGTCAATGTGCCGGTTTACTCCGTCCCGCTCCGGCAGGGACAACAGCATGGAGCCTGGGTTGACCATGACCTGCCCGCCCGCCTCCAGGTATCTACCGATCCAATGTTCCGCTGTAGCCCGTTGATTGCGGCGGTCTGCCGACCAGAAATCGCAGCCGTGAAATGCGAGACGGCGCACCTTTATCATGGCCGCCCAAGCCACCATGTAGCTCAGCGTCTCCGCAAAATAGCCGAAGTTGTTGAAACGTTGGAGCACTCTTTCCAGAGGATAGCGGACGGTGAGCGGGAAGCCTTCTACGGCTCGGGTGGAAATAACCGGCACTTCTTTTTTTGAGCCGTCCGGCATGATAGGGAAGCCATTGGTCAGCATGTCCATCCACTGTTCTTTTTGGCGGTGCGCGTCCCAGGCCGGGCCCTCGATGTCGTCCATCACAAACACTATGTCTGCTTCTATGGTGTGGAAAATCCCTGAGTTGATAACCCAGACATTTTCGCCTTCTTGTGGTGAATACATCTGGCCGGTTTCTCCGTTGCCGACGATGGTCACGTCCTTGCCGGTAAATTTTTCTTCCAATTCGTTAATCGAGAATTTGAATTCTGATGCTTCCATTCGGCAACTCTCTGTAGGGGAGCGGTACGTTTTGGGGGAGATAGCCGTACAACCCAGGGACGTGCCGGTTGAGCCCGTCGAGTTCCTGGGTCTTCAGGAAATGGCTGGCGGTGTTGACTGTGATCTGCATGCCGATTTCCGGCTTCCCGCTGTATTGTCTGGCTCTGCCGCACCAGTATTCCAGGCTGGCACGTTCGTCGGGTCGGATGTTGATGTAGTCGATCCCGTGAAGATCAAGGCTGCGGACGCCGATCATGATTGCCCAGGCCACTATGTAGTTGGTGGTCTCCCCGAAATAGGGCCTCGCCCATTTCTTGCCGGGATCGAAATACCTCAGCACATCGAGCAGCGGATACTCCACGAAGTTCTTGTATTGCGGATAGGCGCAGGAGGTGATGATGGGCACCTTCGCGGTATTTATCTCCTTCACACCGAACTCAAAATTGCAGCCTGGGTGCCGCCACGCCGGGCCGTGCCAGTCGTCCATGATAAACGCAAGCTCTGACTCCGGGTGGAGCTTCCAGCCGCCGTTCACTGTCCAGATGGGGTTGGTGTATTCAGAAAGATCGAGGGCCATTCCAGATGGCCCATTTCCGATGATGCAAATATCCGCCCCCGAATACTTCTCAGCTAGCTGCTGAATCGAGGGGGTCTTCATCGGCGATCTCGTTGAGGGTGTATACTGCGAGGCCCCATTCATCAACCCTGGCGTCCCATCTAAAACCAGCGCGCTCGGCGACCTTTATGGAGGCGATGTTTTCGGGGCGGATATGGGCCTCAATGCAGAGTGAGGCGTCCAGCTTTTTGGTGTCTTCTTTTATCATCGCCGACCCCACGCCTCGCCTGCGGTGATCTGGGTGAACCGTCCAGGCTAGACCCCTTCTGTTTTCGGGGAGTCTTTGCTCGGTGATGGTGCCCACCGCTGTCATCCCTGCCGCGCTGTGCTCCAGCACGATATAAACCGTGTTGGGGCCGGGCTCCAGGGCCTCGCGCATCCATTCATTGTGAGTGCGTGGGGTCGGCGGGGATTGCTTGATGGAGGACGCGACTGTGTCTGGGTCGGTTCGTATTTCGTACAAAAATTGGCAGTCTGAGACCTGAACCTTGCGGAACGAAAAATGAGCCATGCCTGCTCCTAGTTGTTTTTCAAAGCCCCCGCCCGGCTTCACGGCGGGATGTGGGCCGGGCGGGCATCGCGTCGATACGCCTTACTGGGGGGTTAGACTATATCGACGATCTGAGAGATATGCACATCTCCTGCGGCGGTGGTGTGATTGGCATACACCTTTCCGTTGGCCGTTGGCACAATGTTTGAGAGCGGAGCGGTGAGAAGGGATGTCAGCGTCGCCGACACTGAACTCGCTTTTGTCACGCCCAGCGTCGCGCTGGAGGTGGAGCCGATGGTTACGACGCCATCAGCGCCCGTTTCCAGGTGCCCCCCGACCGTGACCCCGAGAGCGCCGTGCTTCGGAACCGCGTGGGAGAAATCGAGTTCCGCCCAGGTGGTGGCGGTGGCTTTCGAGGTTGCGGCCATCATGTAGGTATAGCCGATCTTGGTCATCGCCTCGAACGTCGGGGTGGTCGCGGTCGCGGCCATGAACCCAACGTAATTCCAGAACTGCGTTTTCGCCGTTCCGGGGTGGGA
>SDBT01014310.1_pt1 | contig 12656 bp, 10 predicted proteins | sample 2277101 | NCBI WGS metagenome assembly SDBT01 (sample SAMN10404973, study PRJNA504765) | marine sediment metagenome | isolation source: marine sediment core GS10_PC15, 103 cmbsf | place: Arctic Ocean: Southern Knipovich Ridge | collected 2010 | reverse complement strand
GTCCGGCACCAACTCGCGGGCGAGCATTGCTTCGATCTCGGCCTTGGCCACGGGATCAGTCAGCAGGCCCCAACCCGTCATCAGCTTGAGAGCGAAGTCAGCGCGGACTTGGATCTCCTGAGTGACCATCGACTCAGCGCCCAGCAGGTTCGCCCTGGCTTCCTGCGCTTCGAACACCTTGAGAGTGCCCACGGCATCCGCTATGGCGTACTCAGTGGCTTCTGCGGGGTACTCAGCGGCAGGCAGGCCGGATAGTTCAACGAAGTGCAAGCGCCAGATGTCTTCCCCTTCCTTCTGGTCGTTCCGCTCGATACCAAGGTACTTGGTTTCGAGCGTCACCAACTTGTAGTCGAGGGGGCGAGCGGAGCCGTCCGGCAAGTGCATAAACTTCAAGTCGCCGGTAGTCGAGAGTTGAAGCAGTTTCTCGCGTATTTGAGTGCAAAACACCCTGTCATCCACATACGCCTTGAAGATGGCAGGGATGAGAACAGGGTAAGCCTTGGCGATGACCGTCATGTCGAATGCCGCATTGTGGAAGACCAGCCCGACATCTTCGTCGGTAATCAACCACTCAAGAAACTCGAATACGTTCGCGTCACCGTTGGTGATGAGCTTGGTGTCACACAAGCCGTCACCGACGCGAGCGGCTGTAGTAGCACAGACGAAGTTGGGGATGACGTTCCCCGCTGCCATAAGGTCTGTCTCTGTGTCGAGAGCTACGAAGTTCATGGTCCCTCCTAGCAGGGAGCGGGAGGCCCTAGCGACCCCCCCGCAGAGGTGAGGGGGGACTTAGACCGCAGGGGCGGCGAGCACGGTGCCCGGCGGGAGTCCTGCCATGCGCACCAAGAGCGCCCCGCCGTCAAAGAACAAGTCAAGTATCCGCTGTGTGAGAACCTGTTTTTCGACGAGTTCCAGGGCAGGCACTTCGCGGATGTAGTTGATGACTGTAAAAGGCTTATCAGCCCTGGTCATGATGTTGCGGTTCTTGCACTCGATGACCATGCCCGAGAGGGGTTGGTCGTCGCCGCAGATCATCACACAGGCGTCCGGCGTCACGGAGTCCACGGAGCAGTCAAGCAGCTTGGCAACCATCGCCTTGACGTTGCCGAGGAAGCTGTCGTGCTTGGCCATCATCATGTGGGTCACGGACTCACCGGGCTTGTGCGCCTTGCCCTCGTCGTCATCGAGGACGTGGATGACGGTTTTCTCGACCGCCATGAAGTCGTCACCCCTGCGCGAGCGACCGATCTTGAGCGCGTCGATGCGCAGGTAGTAGTGGCCTGGGCGCTCATAGTTGGCGTCGAGGCGGGCCTTCGCTTCGGAGATCCCGGCGAAGAGGTTTGGGGGGACTGCATTACTCATGTTCTGCTCCTTGTTCTTGTTTAGCCCGAAGGCCGTTCTTTAAGGGTTCGTTTCTAGCAAACCACACGGCTTGCTGTCAACGGATTTACATACGAAATTTGCGTAGGTCTTCGCGTTCATAACACCCGGCAATGCTGACCAGTGTTATGAGGGTTTGCATATCACAATCCTCAAGCTGGTTGAATGGGAGTATGCCGCCTTCACCGGCAGTGTAAAGCAACTCCCGCAAGTTGCCGAGAACGTGCTTGGCTATCCGGGGCCTGCTGTCCAACTCGGCCTGTAGTGCTTCTCTGGGGTCCATTAGCAGGTTTTCCCGTGCCGAAACGGACGGCTGCGGTTGTACTCGTGCTTGGCGATGATGGCGCGGGCGAGGTTCAAGTTGTAGGCTTCCGCGAAGTCGAGCAACCGGATCACGGCGTCAGCGATCTCCTCTTCCAGAGCGGTGATGTGTTCGAGCCCCGGCTTGTTGCAAGGGTTGCTGGAGGTGTTTTTGCGGATGCTCTCCACTGCTTCCGCCAGTTCGCAGTTGGTCAGCATCAGCTTAACCAGCGGGTTACGCTGTGAGATCCCTTCCCAGAAGCCGTGCTTTACGCTGTTGAGGTGGATGACCCGTTGGAGTGTAGGTATAACCACCCTGACGTTCTCTGCGTCTGAGAACGTCAAGTCACACACCTCTCCTGGGATTTCGTGGGGCTTGCATCCCAGACCAAAAACATTAGAGTATTTCTCGTCACTCATTACGCTGCTCCGAACTTGGCGACCATGATGTCGCGCTGTTCTCTGCTCAACATCTTGGGCTGGAAACCCCGCTCCTTTAGAACCTCGGGCGGGAAGATGGGAGGCAATGGATTGTACCCACAATAGACGATCTTCTGTCGCGTCCCGGTTGATTGGTGAATGTAGAGTGCATCGTTAAGGCATGATGCGAAATTGAGGTAGTCGAACTCTGTTGTCCAGTTCGTGCCGATTACGAGTTCGTCCGCCTCTTGCCCGTTACGGTGTATTCGGCCAAGGGTTTGCTCTGCTACAGTTGCTGGCCGGGGCCATTGCAGGAAGTATTGCCTTTCAAATCCTTGCAAGTTCTTGCCCGTTCCATGTGCGTTCATGCTAGCAACCACTACTCGCTTGGTTACGTCACAGTCTCGTGTGTCGGCATGCTTGAGCGCCCTGTTAGCCGCGTTGCCTGCGGGACAGTGCAGAACATCCATGCCCGCTTTCTCTAGCTCCTCGAAGCACCACAGGCCCATCTCCTGATGATGTGCCCAGATGATTGCGCCTACGGCATCTCCATTACGTCTCTTGCCGAGTGTCTTGGCCCAGGCTACCGCATCGTCTATCTTGTAGGAGCAGATGCGGATGGCGCGAGACTCGCGCTCGGGCATGCCTTCGAACTCTCCTGCCTTCATAGTGGCATACGAAGTGTAGAGTTCCATGCCCACGTTCCTGTGCGCCACCTTGCTCATGTCCAGGGCTACCAGCATGGGGGTGTCCAGCCCTGCCCGAGAGTGCGCGTCTAGCCAGTGGCGCAGCGTGCGGTGGTAATCCTGCTTTAGTATGTGGTGCTTCTTGGCCCTTTCCAACCTGAGCCCTGCTGTACCAACGTCTATGCCAAACTTCGTTGCTACCCTCTCTGCATCCGGCCAGTAGAGTTCATTGTAGAACCCCGCGCTCAGTTCGAACAGCCACTTCCAAGTGTGAATAGCGTGTTCAATTTCGTCGCCGGTTGGCGTCAACCACTCGTTGCTCACCTTGTCCATCAGTGTGTTGAGCAACTTCCAGCCATCCACCAACTCCGGCTTGAGCACGGGGCGGTTAGCTATGGTTAGCGAGGTGCCGATCTCTGTGTCTCCGGTAGCCACTACGCCCGGCGCGGTGTTCAGCCGGATGCGAAACGCCTTGCGGAAGCCAGGGACCGTGATGGGGAAGTCTTCTGCCGGGTAGTTCTTGCGAGCCCACTCTACCAAGGGACGCAGTGGTCCTGTCTGAGACTTGCTCGGGCTTGCGTTGGTATCAATTACGATTGACCAGTCGGACGCCATTTGTGCGGACAAGGGTAGCGGGCAGTTCTTGCCCAGTGCGGCCTTGATGATGTGGTGGTAGTCTCGGATAGACTTTGCGGTGATAGTACCACTAAGGCCGACTAGCTCTGTCTCTAAGCCCTCTTCCAGTCGGCTGTTGAGGAAGGCCATCAGGCGCTTTGTCCTGGCAACGTTTCTGTTCTTTAGCTTATGTACTTCGTCAGCGATGAGGAGTTGGGGGTTTATTGCCGTTAGGACTTCGCTTGTGTCCTTAGTTGACAAGCAGGAGTACGGGAGGATGTAACATCCCTTCTTGTTTGAGTGCGCCAGCATGCGCCTGTACTTCATGCTGCGCATCCCCATGCCATGAAAGGGCACGGTCAGCGGTATCTTCGAACGCGCCCACGGAATATCGGTCAAGGTCAATTGTAGGTAGACCTCGGGCGGGACCGTAATCATAATCTTGCGGAGGCCCTTGCGGTAAGCCCTCTCTGCAATGCCCAGAGTGATGAGGGTTTTGCCCCAACCTACTCCAATTGGGGCCAGGAGGCCAGAGTACATCTCGTAAGAGATTAGCGCCTCGGCTTGCGGACGAAAGAACCGCCAGCCTTGGTGGAACGCTGCGGCCAGAATGTTATCCGCACAGTATGCTTCGAACTCTTCTTTGGTTAGTTCATCTACGATGGGCAGTTGGATGATGCGGCTCACTTCCGCGTAGCCTGTGGGGAAGGCTTGCTTTCGCGCAGCGGCTAGGCGCTCTACCAGCTTGGGGGCGTAGAGACCGGGAGCGCCATTGGGTTTCTTGGTCTTGACCGGAACTATCATCTCTCTCAGGCGGATGGCCAAGGGTGGGGCAGGCGCGGTCTGGACGGTTACAGGGGCGGCGAGCGTGTCGTCTATGAGCTTCTTTAGTTTCGTCCGCTCGCGCAGCTTGTCGAGGAGGGACATTTGATCTCTTTCTGGGAGTGCTACAGGCTTGTTGGCAGGGTCTTCGACACCTCTGCTCTCTGAGCTTGTAGCATCTTCCGTTCGATTATTGCTGACTGGATCTTTCGCCTAGCCCTGGCCTTTGCCTTGGCGGGGATGGCTGCCCAGCGTGTTTTGAGTTCCTTGAGTGTGTCTTTAGTGAACCCAGCTAGCTCTTTCAACATCTTGTGATCTTGCTTGCTGCTCATCTTGTGTACCGTGCGGGGTGAAACGAGCGGGGGCCTGCTCGGGTTACAGGCTGTCTCTTGGGCAGTATTGCTATGACTCCTAAAGCGCCTCGCTCGATCACCGTTGCCATTCCTTTAGCCCAGCAACCCTTCGAAGATGACATCGGCCAGGGGCCTCAGTGCATCCGTCAGGGCGCGGATGTCTTGGTTGTGGCCGCGTACCACAACGATGTTGGTGCCGAACTCTTCGGCCATCGTCGGGGCGGCGTAACCGAGGGCGTTTCGGCGCTTGAAGTCGTCCAACATGTAGAACGAATTAACGCCCTGGGATGTGGCCAACTTCTCGCCGTACCGTTGCATTACGTCGTCGAGGTAAACGACACTCCCGTTGCCGCCCTTGCTTGGGAGGCAGTTGACGCAGAGCGTGAAGCCCTTGGGAGGTCGTCCTGGCCCTCGGGACGGAGTTACGACCTCTCCCATCCCTTGCAGGATTACCGGCTTGGAGGCGTCTGCCGGAGGTGCCGCAGGAGGCACCACTGCGGGGGCGGGGATCGTGGGTGCTACCGGAGGAACTACTGTGGCCGTAGAGGCGATTGGGGCCACCGGAGGAACTACTGCGGGGGCCACGGGTGGGATCGCCGGGGTTGCCGGGATCTGCGTGACCAAGGCAGTAATCTCTTCCGGGGTTGCCAGTCGATAGTCACCGTCGTTGACCTTGCTGTTCTTTCCAGTGGTGTGACGCCGGGCCTGGATGCCGTCCTTCACGTACTTGGTGAAGACCCCTGTAACCGGGTTGTTACGGTACATCCATACAACCACGGTCTGCTCGGGGATCAACTCCGGGCCGCGCTGCCCCGGCTCGACATCGGGGGCGGGCGGGGGCGTCGTCAGGGCGACCGCTTCCTGCACGACCGGCGCATTCGCGGGGGGCAGGGCGGCGGTGCCGGTCGCCGCGTTCACGAGTTCAACGTACTCGGGCTTGGTCTCCCACACATACGTCCCGTCACCCATCGGCTCGATCACGAACATCTCGGAGGTGATCCTACTGGCTTGGGCTTGCTTGCTGTCACAGATGCGACAGGGGTTGCCCGAGGCGTTGAAGCCGCCACCGTGACAGACCGTGCAGCCGGGGATACCCCAGGGGGCCAGGGCCGGTGCGTGCACGACGGCAATGTTGATGATAGGAGCCGCAGGCGGCACAATGGGCGCTGCTGGGGTCACAGGGGTCGTAGACTGGCCGGGGGCTACCTGCGAGCCGTCCAGGGCCGGTATGGTGGATGCTGGCGGGACTCCTCCTGCCTCCAGCGCCACCTTCTGTGCTACTCGCTCTGCGAGCTTCTGTTCGAACACGTTTATGCTCACTGTGTTGTTCTCCCTTAATGTTGACGTTACCGTTGTGGCTTCCGTCGATCCTTGTGCTGAGTTTAGCCTTTCACGCTCTACCCTGTCAACTCTTTCCATGTACTTCTCAGGGGTTTCTTGTCCCGTACATATCGGCGCGAACTGGCAACCACCGTAGGCGTTGCATCCGCCGCGCTGTTCACTTTCGTCTGCTCCGGGGACGGTAGACCATTCTTTGATCTTGAGTTGACCGACCATCCGCTCGCAAATGCGCTTGATGGTAGGCAGGTATTCCATGACTTCGGTGGGCGTGACCTCCACCGAGGTTTTGCGTAGCTTGGGGTTCATCGGGTCTTTGCCAAAGACGTTGTGCCGCAGTGTGATCTTCTGAGGCAGGGGGGCTCCGGTCTCGGCGCATCGTTGGATGCAGACCAGAGCGTAGATCAGCATTTGCGGACTGGCCCTGAGCTTGGCAGGACTCAGGGCGTACTTCATGTTGCTGGTGGTCTTGTGGTCTTGCACTTCGTCGGACAACATCACGTCTATGTAGCCCATCAACCACACTACCCCGCCGTCGTCCAGTTGGAGTATCGGCAAATAGAACTTCTGCTCCAGCAACCGGCCAGGGCTTCGTACAAGGATGCCCTGTTCGATTGCAAGCGGGATTAACTTCTTGATGGTTTCTTGCTCGATGATGGAGATGGAGACCAGAGTCTTCTTGTCTCGGCCCATCGTGGACTCCCACCCTGGCGGGTAGAGGTCCACCGGCAAGCCGGTGGCTGGGTCGTTGCCCAGGTCGTCTGCACTGAGGTAGCGTTCGATGACCGCGTGCGTCACGGTGCCGAATGTGAAGTAGCCCCTATCGAGTTCTCGCAGACGCAGCGGGCCTTTGTCGAACCACCACTTGCGATTGCACAATTCCCACGTTTGGATCTGAGACGCCGAGGATATGTGCGCGACGTTCACCCAATTGGGTTCGCGGAAGCAGCTAAGATTGGGGTTATTGGTCATGTTACGGCACCTGCGCATACTGAATTGTAAAGAACACCCGCTCGCATTGCCATAATTCGTCCGGCTGCTTCCAAGTAGTTTTGTACTTTGTGGTAACTGCCGGAGATTGGCAGGTCAAGGATAGTCCGGTTCTCCTCGACCATGAAAATCGGTATGTTACGGGCAGCGCAAGCTCTGTGCGGTGAACCCCAACACCCATGCGGCGAGAGCAAGAAGTCTACATCGTCAACAGATAAACTCCGGTGTGCTGGTGGTAGTTCTGGTCGGGGTGCGCGGTTCAGCCCTTTTAAGACACAATGCAGATAGCACCGGGAGATGATTTCCGGCGCGATCCTCGGGTTGACTACTTCATTACCAACATAGAAGAGTTCTGGGTCATTTTCTGTGACTGTCTCAAGCGGGGCATGTGCCACTTGCTTTCCGAGTCCTTCCGCAATCATCTTTGATGCCTTAGCCTCGACACCACCCCAGGGGTTCACTCCCCCGTGCTGGAAGTAATGGAGGGCCACATTTCGGTCCACCGTGATCGGAGTGTGGATAGCTAGGGCGTCAAAGGTGTGCCCCGCAACTTGGCGTAAGAGCGCATGGGCTCCTGTGATCGCCCCTACGGCTGCGCCATTGGTCTCAAAGTAAGCCCTCATATTGAGCGGAGTCTCAAGTTCTACAATCTCAGCGTCGATACCCACGGTGACTCTGGCAGCGTTCACAGCGTTCACGGTATCCGCTGTTACTGGTGCGTTAGCAACAACAAGAATTCGGTTTTGATTAACCTCTCGGAGCATCGTCTTCCCCTGGAGGAAGCGATCCAAGATAGAGCCCTCGACGTACAGTGCATTCTCTGGCATCTCGTTCAAGTCCGAACCATTAACTACATTGGGATGCAGGATGAGCTTGTCGCAGGACACGCCTATTAGCTTTGCTACCGGGTTCGCATCTCCAGCATGGCCACCAATACTTGCGCCGATCCCAGTTGGTATAATCAAGACGCCAATCATATGCCCCTCGCAATCAAAGTCTTGTTGGTTACTGTGCCGCAAAAATGTTTGCAGCAGAATTCAACCGCCTCGGTGATCTCAAATGGGGCGCAGGAGAAGATGTTCAGGAAGACCAAGCCTAGTACGTCCAGTGTATGTACCGTGATGTTGCTGGTAGTGATGAACTGGATTGCGGAAACACCTTTAAGATGATCGGGGGCCGCTGCGTACTCCTCCGACTCGCCTTCATAATCCCAGAAGTGGAGATCACACCGTTCCATGCCGATTTTCTCGCAGAGTGCGACGAAGAACTCTCTCAAAGAGTCGCGTGTAAAGGTCGAAGGATCACATCTTTGCAAATCTAGGATCAGTTCATAGCCGTAGTTAAGTTTGTCAACTATACTGCTCATGTGCAGGGCTCCTTGACGGGCAGCGTGGCGATCTCAGAACGAATGGCTTCACCAGCAATGATGAACTGTAGCTGGGTGCAGGGGTAGCCGTGCTCGATAGCTTCCTCAAGGAGTGTGTGCGTGTCGATCTCGCGCCAGCGAGCGTGCTTGGAGCCGCTCTTGGTTCTGATCGTCCGTGGGTTCTGGCTCGATCCTATCACTATCAACCCCTTGAGAACCTGACCAACGCTCTTGTGATTGATCCTGCGGTTGGTCTTTCGTCCGATGTCGCGCCTATGGTACTCCACGATGGCGCTCGTTGTCACGAGAATTTTTCCTTCTTGTATGGTCAGGCCGTCGATGGCCATTTGCTTGTTCTCGATCATCTTTATCAGAGTCTCGATTACATCGGGCGCTGACCCGCTCCGGGTAGACATCAGACGCAGGAGTTCCGCGTCCATCTCGCCCTCCATCAAGAACCTGTTGCCGGGCGGCACCTCGGGTTTGGCGTGGTGGAACAGCCACAGGAAATGCTTGGCTACAAGGTAGTCAGATGCAGCCCCGTCGTCCCCGCGTATCCACCGGCTACCTGTGCGACCTGTATGCGATAGTCCCCCCTTCATGCGGAGCCAATCGCTCGCGTCGTATGTGGCGTCTATGTGGAAGAGACGCAGTGCCAGGGCAGCCCGGTCGTCCGGGCTAAGGTCTCGCTGCCCAGTTAAGACTTGGATAACGTCTAGATTGTTCGCCGCGAAGATGATGCGCAGGGGGTTACGGATCAGCACGGGGTCGCAGAACTTCCGCTCGATCAGCAGCGGGTCGCCGGAAACGAGGTGTCGGAACGTGTCGGCGGGGTCTCTTGTCCCGCTCCCCGTACCCATGTTGGGGAAGCCTTCGTTGACTTGCAGGAAGGGGGTACGCAGAAGGCCGCTCTGGAAGCGCCCAAACTCTCCTGCGTCCGCGACGGCCTCAGTGTTGATGCACTCGGCTAGCCCTGACATGAGGAGCTTCTTACCACACCCTGGGGGGCCTGCCAGAGACAGTGCGCAGATAGGACCGCCTTCCAGATAGAGCGACAGAGCGAGCCAATCCTTGAGTCGCTGCGCCTGGTCGCCGCCTAGCTTCGTCAACCACATATCGACTTCTGTATTGTACTCAGGAGCTAAGTTTTTCTTGCGGTGGAACAGTGGCAGTATCAATGCCGAGTCGGTCCTACCGACGTTGCGTATGGTGCCGCCCTCGCTCCCGATGCAGCCCTCTACCATAGTGACCATCGTACCGAAATCGTCGATGACGGCTTGAATGGGCAACTTCTTGTAGCCTGTGCCTTTCTCGTTCGGTGCCTCTAGGGGGATCACGGGCTCCATGCCTAGTTCCCTGATACGTACTGCCAGCAAGTAGCGACTCACCGGGGCGGTGTCATAGTAGCCATTGGCTGTCATTACATGGTAGCCGTTGATCGTGCAGGCTATCAGGTGTTCCATTGCCCAGTTGATGGCGGCGTCATTGTCCCCATGCAGCGAAGGGTCGTGGCACCACTCGCGCATGCCGGACACGATGCGCTCGGTGACTGATTGCGCCACCACTTCGAACTCGCGTTGTTCATCCTTCTTGGCTTGGTACTTCGCCTCTTCCCTGGACCACCAACGAAGCACCGACATCCATCCGGTCAAAGTCCAATCTGGGGTGTCGTCGTCGGGGTCCAGTTGTAGCAGGGCGTCGAGGAATAGCGCGTAGATCAGTTCCGGTGAACTGCCCGGCACATGATACAGGAGCGAAGTGGCTTCCCCAACGTAGCTCTGGATAGTGTTGTCCCTGCTGCCTGGGGCAGAGAGTGAAACGTGTTCGAAGATGCACGGGTAGCAGTTACGGCCCTTGAGTCGCCGCTTGGCCTCCTTGACCCACGCGGACTTTACCATGTTGCCCTTTGTACCCTCCTCTAAGAGCAGTGCAACGGCTTCATCTTGCATGGGTTGGGGCAAGTCGAGGTGAGTGATCTTGCCGTACTTGTCGTTCGTCACCAGTGAGTGCAACTCTGGTGTGATGGTGGTCGGATCCAGGCGCTTCTCTGGAAACCATATCTGCTCGAAGAACTCATCATCCCAAGTCGGTGTTCCGCCGCGCATCACGAAAGGTGCGCGGAAGAGTCTAGTCCAGTCAGAGCACACCCGGTCGAGTTCCAAGCCCCACTCTGAGAAGTCACGGACGATACCCCTATGCACACCCTCCGCATCCTCTACAGGGATGGGATGGTCTAGCACATAGACCAAGCGGCAACCGTGCCGCGTGGTGTAGAAATGAGTGAAGCCCAGGGCCAAGGCGAACCCGGCCTCGTCCATCTCAAAGAGACAGGCGATCAGTGCTTCGTAGTTGGCCCGTGTCCAGGCCGCATGGTTAGGCAAGTCATAGTCGAATGCCAGGAAAGCGGTCAAGACCTCTCCACCCTGCGCTCGCAACTTGGGCAGTACAATCTTATTCAAGCGCGGGAACGTGTCGTGACCTACCACATGGTACGTTACAAAGTGAACGTCAGTCTCGAATGGCTCAGTGAACACCTTATCGTAGGGTAGCACCTCCATGAAAGGTGCTACCCCCGTCAAATCGTTAATGCCAACGAAGCGTGGAGACGGGACGATCCCTACTCTCGGCAGCCCTTGGTGCAATTGATCCTCCGGTTTATTCAGCGGGGACGGTAGTTTACCAATACGGTCTGCCGGGCGCTATTCCTCCTCGGTCTCCTCCTCCCCCTCAGCATCCTCGGCGGCAACCAGGGCGGCATCGTAGTATTCTGATAGTAGCTCCAGATCGCCACGCTCGCTCTCCTGCTGTGCCATGCGGGCGGCGAAGGCCGTGCGGCTCAGGCGCTTCTGTACGGCCTTCTGCACCAGTTCTGCCAGCACTCGCGGCTCCAGGGCATCAAGCTCCCAACACTCCACACCGAAGGCCGCAACGTACCTGTCATAGCGCGAGTCGGTCTCCTTGGCGTAGTTGCTGATGGGGTTGAACTCCTTGACCTGGGCCATCGTCAGCGCCAGCCGGTCAACCTCGACGGGCTGCCGACAGAACATCTCCATGCGAGCGGAGATGTCCTCGGTCATTTGGATCCCGCTCGGGTCATGGTCCCCGAGGTAGAGGATGACGGGGGTCATGTCGCGCCGGATGTAGCCCTGGAGTCGCTGCCCGGCCTTCCACATCTCGCTCTGCGAAGAGTAGCCGTGGCAGGAGAAGTAGGGTACATCCCACTCCTCACACACTGGGGCGAACACGCCTTTCAGAGCGTCCTTTTCGAACCAACATTCGACCATGTACTTCTGACCTACCCAGAGGTTGATACCGTAGCCTGCTGCACAAGCACGGACGATGGACTCCGGGCTATTCCAGTGTTGTCTGGTGTCTAGCCCGCGCCCTCGGTCTTCCAGAAAGTCCCAGTCAACTTGCCCGTCCAGTCGCGCCTCCGACATGATATTGACGAGTCGCTTATACTCGCGCACGGTGTTGGTCGGGATCTTGCCGGTCGAGAGCAGGCGGTAGTACAACTGCCGCAATGAAACGATGAACCCTTGGCTTTGATACAACTCTAGCAGTTCAATAGCATCGTCGATGGTCTTCTGGGTCTTGGCTTGGAACTTCTTTTTGATGTACCTGATCTTTGGCATTACTTTAACTCCGTGTGATCCGAGTCGTCCTGGGCTTGCACTTCCATGCCGATAGACTCTCCATGAACGAAGATCAACATGCAAAGGTTAGCTACGTCCACCAGATGTTCAAGGTTGCCGTCCTCCTTGAAGGTGTCCAAACGCTTCTTGATGGACGGCACCATGTCATACGCGGCGGCTTGCCTCGGTCCGAACCTTCCGTACCGGTAGCAACCCATCAGGAGCCGGTTGCGCATCAGGCGTTCAAACCGTGTAGACCACGACTCTTGTACGAGTCGGGTCTTGCCCATGCCCTCTATGCCCTCAGGCAAGTCGAGCCCAGCAAGCCGCCGCCAGAGGTCGTCTAGGAGTTCCCTCCCCGTGAGCACTACTCGCGCCACGGCGGCAAACTGCCGGTGAGCCGCGTGTACTTGACTTCGAACTCTTCACGCTCGCGTGACCTGGGCAGGGGTTGGTCTCTTGTTGCTCCTGCCCCGTGTAACCAGCCGAACTCCTTGCCGAGGCTGATTACCTTGTTGTACGCAGGTGTTACGTCATGGTCTTGCGCCGCCTTCAACTCGATCAAGGCGCGTGCCATCTCCATGTCGAGTCGCGTGAAGCTCTCCGCTTCCAGGCGGTAGTCAACAAAGGCTTCCCATGTGTGGGGCACCCATACCTTGACGATTTTGGCTAGGACTTGTGCGAACTCCCTGATCTCCTTCTGGGCGCTAGCATCCAGGCGCAGGCGCAGGAAGTGCATCAGGTTGTGCAG